>Ga0315279_10001529_pt1 | contig 38130 bp, 33 predicted proteins | sample YL17G06_20_MG_FD_203694 | JGI IMG/M metagenome (GOLD analysis project Ga0315279, IMG submission 203694) | Sediment microbial communities from Yellowstone Lake, YNP, Wyoming, USA - YL17G06_20 | ecosystem: Environmental > Aquatic > Freshwater > Lake > Sediment | place: USA: Wyoming | collected...
TTTTATCTTCAGCCTCGTCTTTGATGTAATGCAGCAGCGTCGCCGCCAGCCCCGCCAGCCGCACCTTATCGATGCGCATAGCACGAGCAAGCGGATGCTTACGCAGCTTCGCCACCAGATCCTCGCTCCCGACGATGATGCCTGCCTGCGGCCCGCCCAGCAGCTTGTCGCCGGAGAACATGACTAAATCAACCCCGGCTTTGACGCTATCCTGCACTAAAGGTTCGGGCTCAAGTCCAAATCGAGTTGTATCCATAAGGCATCCGCTTCCGATATCATCAAGTATGGGGATGTCGTATTTATTTCCCAAACCAACCAAATCCCCGATTTCCACCGACTCGGTAAAACCGACAACTTTGAAGTTGCTGGAGTGAACCCTCAGCAGGGCAGCGGTGCGAGGCGTTATCGCCTCCTCGTAGTCCGATATATACGTGCGATTGGTGGTGCCGACCTCTACCAGCTTGGCTCCGCTCTGCCTCATCACATCCGGTATGCGGAACCCGCCGCCGATCTCCACCGCCTGTCCACGGGATACGATTACTTCTTTTCGTTTGGCAAGAGCGCTTAAAGCGAGGAGTACAGCAGCCGCGTTGTTGTTCACGACCAGAGCCGCCTCCGCGCCGGTCAAACGACAGAGCAACGATTCGACATGAACCTGTCTGGAGCCGCGCTTGCCGTCATCAAGATCGATCTCCAGGTTTACATAACTTCTGGCACATTCCTCCATAGCGGATATGGCATCTTGGCTCAGCGGAGCCCGACCCAAATTAGTGTGGAGGATAACACCTGTAGCGTTGATAACGGGACGGATGCTAGCACTAGCGAGAGAAGAAACGCGGTCGCAAATCGAGTCGACTACACTATCGAACGGTGGAGCTGATTCGCCTGCTTGTATTTTGCTTCGAGCCTCGCCGAGATATTCGCGGGTAATCTGTAATACGGTAGGACGGGAATATGCCTCCTCGCAACGCACGACACGCGCATCGGAAAGGATTTTATCGACACTGGGGAGGCTGCGAAATCCGCTTTTCATATTGCTGACTCGCAAGCAATTTAGCATACCACCCTCAGGCTGTCAAACGAGTTTTCTTGACAGCTTTGCCAAACAACGCCTACAATTCTTTACAGGATATACAAATCAGGACGGAGAGGGGGTGAGATCAATGTACCATCGCAGAACATGAGCTTTGCAGCGACTGGGAGCGTGGCTCCTGCATTACCTGAAAATAATAACTAAAGGAGGTTGTTGTGACTCGTGTGACACGAATCATGACGCCGGGAACGTTGATCTTTGCCTCCGCAATGGTCATCGGCGTCCTGGCAGCCACAAAATATATCAGACCTGAGACCATCGGGCTTGTCCCCGATGGCTTCGCTATTGTATCGACACTCAAGAAATTTCGGACTAGAGGTTTCAACACCCCTAGTCCGATTCTTTTTGCATAAAGCTAATAATTAAAATAAAAGGAGAAGCTCATGAAAAAGGTTGATGCGCGAGGGCTTCCCTGCCCCCGGCCAGTCATCGAGACCAAGAAGGCTCTGGAGGAGATCGGAGAGGGATCGATCACCGTCATCGTGGACAGGCCTGAGGCCAGCGAAAACGTGCAGCGTTTCGCCAAAAGCCAAGGCTGCAAGGTTAAGGTATCGCAGAAAGAGGGCATATTTCGCATCGCAATCAGCAAGGTAAAACCAACGCGGGTTGAAGCTAAGAGAGACGACATCGTGATTCTTATTACCGGGGACCAGTTTGGCACAGGGGATGAAAGGCCGGGCCGGATACTAATGAAATCCTTCCTCAGCACGCTCTGTGATAATGAACCCAAACCGGCTAAAATAATATTCATGAACAGTGGGGTGAAGTTGGTCGCCGAGGGCTCCGACGTTCTGGAGGCTCTGCTGTTGCTGGAGGGGGACGGGGTTCAGATATTCTCCTGCGGCGCATGTCTGGAGTATTATAAAGTCAAAGATGCTTTGAGCGTGGGAAAGATAAACGATATGTATGACACAATACAATCGCTCATGTCTGCGAACAAGGTTATAAAGATTTAAAAAGGAGTGCGCGTGATGGCCGATTTAAAGAAGCAGCGTCTCACGGAAACCGTCCGCGGCTCGGGTTGAGCCGCCAAGATAGGTCCGTCGGACCTGAACAAAGCGCTGTGCGGGCTGGAGCTGACGCGCGACGCTAACATACTGGTCGGCATGGAGGCCGGCGACGATGCCGGGGTATACCGCCTGAGCGATGATCTGGCTATAATCCAGACCGTCGATTTCATCACGCCCATCGTGGACGATCCGTACACCTTTGGGCAGATAGCCGCCGCCAACTCCCTGAGCGATGTCTACGCCATGGGAGGTACGCCCATTACCGCCATGAACGTCGTTTGCTTCCCCACCGGCAGCCAGGAGGTATCCACCCTCAGCGATATACTGCGCGGCGGGCTGGACAAAATGAAGGAGGCTGGCGTAGCACTGGTCGGCGGGCACAGCATCTCAGACGAGGAGCTTAAATACGGCCTGTCGGTAACAGGAATCATACACCCTTCACAGATACTAAGGAGGAACAGCCCGCGCGTCGGCGACAGGCTCATACTCACCAAGCCCATCGGCACCGGCATTGTGGCCACGGCGCTCAAGGGCGGCGTCGCGGATGCAAAGGCCATCGAACAGGCGGTGCGCAGCATGACCACGCTGAACAAGAAGGCCGCCGAGCTCATGCGTGCGGCCGAAGTCCACGCGTGCACGGACGTGACCGGCTTCAGTCTGATGGGCCACAGCTATGGAATGATAGCCAATAGCAAACTGGGCATGGAGATAAAAATATCCGCCATACCGATCTTCGCCGCCGCCAGGGAGTTTGCGAGCATGGGGCTGGTGCCCGGAGGCACGCGGCGGAACAGGGAATACTATTGCAGCCATGTGGAGCTGGCCTGTGATATTAGCGACGAGATGCGGGACATACTGTTCGACCCGCAGACATCGGGCGGACTGCTCATAGCTGTATCGAGCGATACAGCCGACGAGCTTATTAAGAAAATGCATCGCAGCAAGATAACGGACGCTGCGGTCATCGGACAGATAGTAGATAAGCCTAAAGGTAAAATCATTATCCGCGGGTGAAAAATGCCATTTGTACTGGGAACAGCGGGACACGTTGACCACGGAAAATCGCTCCTTGTCAAAGCATTGACCGGGATTGATCCTGACCGCCTTCGCGAGGAGAAGGAGCGCGGCATGACCATCGACCTGGGTTTCGCTTGGCTCAAGCTGCCCGGCGGCCGCGAGGTCAGCATCGTCGATGTGCCGGGACATGAGCGCTTCATCAAGAACATGCTGGCCGGAGTCGGGGGAATCGACCTGGCGCTGCTCATCATCGCCGCCGACGAAGGGGTGATGCCGCAGACGCGCGAGCACCTGGCCATCCTCGACCTGCTGGGCGTGAAGAACGGCATCGTAGTCATAACGAAAAAAGACCTCGTCGACAGCGAGATGCTGGAGCTGGTGACGCTGGATATAGAGGAAACGATAAAGAGCACCACACTGGCCAAATCCCAGATCATTCCGGTATCCGCAATGACCGGCGAAAATCTGCCAACACTTATCACAGCCATCGACTCCATGCTCGATAAAACAGCGCCCAAGCGCGACATCGGCAAACCGCGGCTCCCCATAGACCGCATCTTCACCATAGCCGGATTCGGCACCATTGTAACGGGAACGCTGATCGACGGATGCCTCTCAAAAGGGCAGGAAGTGGAGATCGTGCCTTCATCTGTAAAAACCCACATACGCGGCCTCCAGACGCATAAGCAAATATCCGATACCGCCGCCCCCGGCAGCCGCGTCGCCGCCAACCTAGCAAATATCGCAACCGACCAGATCAGCCGCGGCGACGTGCTGACCACCCCCGGATGGCTTAAGGACAGCAGGACGCTGGACGTCAAGCTGCGCCTGCTGTCATCCGCGCCGCGCGTGCTGGAGCACAACACACAGGTCACACTGCACACCGGCGCCGCCGAGTCCCAGGCCAAGGTCAGGCTGCTGGATGCGAGCGAGGTCAAACCCGGCGACAGCGCCTTCGCCCAGCTTGTGCTGGATACTCCAATTGCTGCAGTAAAAGACGACCTGTTCATCATTCGCTCGCCACAGGAGACGCTGGGCGGCGGACAGATACTAGACCCCCAAGCGAAAAGGCACCGCCGCTTCCAAGCGTCCACCATCGAGCGCCTCTCGGCCAGGGACGAAGGGAGCGCAGAATCGGTAATTCTCGCATCCCTGGACGCACAAAAACCCATCGAATTAAGCAAGCTGGTGGCAACGAGCAACCTGCCCGCGAAAGAAATTGAAACCTCGATTCAATTGCTGGCCGAGCGTAAAGATATCACGATACTGGGCGAGAAGAACGAACGACTCATATATTCGGCACAGGCATGGGCCGCTTTAAGGCAATCGGTCGGGCAAACGCTGCAAAATTTCCACAGGGACTACCCGCTGCGGCAAGGCATGCCCAAAGAGGAATTGAAGGATAAAATCAAGGCCCCGGCCAAGTTCTTCGACAGCGCCGTCAAACAACTATCGTCCGAAAGTGTTCTCGCTGAGTCCGGGCCGACGGTGCATCTGACCAGCCATCAGATCAAGCTTACGCCGGAGCAACAGAAGAAGATCGATGCCTACATCAAGGCGTTATCGATCAATCCATTCTCGCCGCCGCCGGAGACGACCATTGAGCCGGAGCTGCTCAGCATAGTCATAGGGCAGAAACGCGTGGTCAAAGTCGCCGACAACGTTGTCTTCACTATCGATGCTTACGACAAGATGGTGCAGAAGATTATCGACCATATCAAAATCCATAAACAGATCACCGTCGCCGAGGTGCGCGACAAATTCAGCACGAGCCGCAAATATGCCCTGGCGCTGATGGAATACCTCGATAACCAAAAAATAACCCGCCGCGTCGGCGACGGGCGGGTGCTGAGATAACTTCTGGCGGGAGCGCATAGGAGTCGAACCTACTGTGGACACCGCAGGGGTGCCCACCGACGGATTTGAAGTCCGCGGAGCCCACCGGGACCCATCCGCTCCCATAGCTAATTCACTACAAAGCCATGCTAACATAACACGCCACGATTTTCAATTTTTACCACCCGATCGATATTGCTGCTCAATCGCACACCTCACGAGACTGCTGAAAAGAGGTGTCCTTCCGCGGAATCCTTCCATAGAATTTTTCACATGGAAGGACCATGATTGGGGGATTAGGGGGTTGAACATCGACGAGATTGCCTCGTCGCTTCACTCCTCGCAATGACACTTACACCTCATATTCCATACTTTATCCACACAGAATTTATTGCTTCCGACCCCCAAGATGTTGTACCATCTTGATAGCTCATTTAAGAATGAACCTAAACCAATATAAGGAACCCCTGAAAAAGAAGTGCCCTTCCATGTTCTGGAAGGACCGGGGGTTTGGGGGTGTCCCCCAATTCCCATCTCCCCCCAAGATTGGTGGCTAGGGGGTTGATAAGACTTAATCAGATATCTCATAAATTAAGAAGGAGTGAACCTACATGCGAATCAAAGGTAAAACCGCATTTGTAACCGGCGGCGCCAGCGGATTGGGAGCTGCTACAGTGCGGCGACTTCACGGCCTCGGAGCCAACATAGTTGTCGCCGATATAAATAAAGACACAGGAGAGGCTATCTGCAAAGAGCTCGGTTCCAGAGCGATTTTCGTGCAGATGGACATCACCAACCCCGACCAGGTGAAGGCAGGCTTCGACCGCGCACTTAAGGAGTTCAAGAATATCCATATCCTGGTACACTGCGCCGGAACCGGCTGGGTCGGCAAGATCGCCGGCAGAGAAGGTCCGCACGACCTCAACATGTTTATTAAGATAATCAATATCAACCTCATCGGCACGTTCGACGTCTGCCGCTGGGCAGCATTCTACATGCAGAGCAACGAGCCTAACGCGGACGGCGAGCGCGGCGTTATCATCAACACTGCATCCATCGCCGCCTTCGACCCGCAGATCGGGCAGATAGCCTACTGCGCATCAAAGGCCGGAGTAGTAGGAATGACTCTTGCCATCGCCAGGGACATGTCGAAACCAGGCATCAGGTGCTGCACAATCGTCCCCGGTGCTTTTGATACGCCGCTCATGAAAATGATGCCAAAGGAGCTGAATGACGCGCTGGCGGCTCAGATACCGTTCCCCAAGCGCTTCGGCAATCCCGACGAGTACGCCATGCTGGCCCAGCAAATAGTCGAGAATACTTTCCTCAACGGCGAGACGATACGGCTGGACGGCGCCATCCGCATGCCGCCGAAATAGGCTCCGATTATCGATCATAAAATAAGAAATTCACAACTGGGTCTCAGAAGGAGCTGAACATTTCCGGAGCACCCGTTCGAATCGATGAAATCCCACTCGGTGATCCGAGGATAAAGCTATTCGCCGATTTCCCGTGGCGTCTTTACCGCGGCGACCCGTGCTGGACACCTCCGCTCCGCGGCGACCTGCTGGGTAACCGCCTCCTCAAACTGGTCGGTTTACTGACAAAGGAACATCCCTACCATCAACATGCCGAGGTTACACATTTTTTAGCATGGCGCGATGGGCGACCGGTGGGGCGAGTCTCGGCAGCCATCAACCACCGCTTCAACGATCACTATGACGCCAGAATCGGCTTCTTCGGTTTCTTTGAAGTAATAGAGGATTTCGATATCGCCAGGATTCTGCTGGACCATGCGCGGGCATGGGTCAAGGACCGTGGCATGAACGTATTGCGCGGACCCGGCGAATATTCCAACGCCACCCATGAGCGCCAGGGCATCCTGATAGAGGGCTTTCAATATCCGCCCACGGTAGACCTGACGCACAATCCGCCTTACTACGGCAAATTCCTAGACCAGTACGGTTTCCGCAAGGCAAAGGACTACTACGCTTATACCTTCGAAGTTCAGAACCCTGATGCCCCCCGATTGGATGAATTAGTTGAGCAGGTGCGGCAACGCAGGAAGATCGAAACCCGTCCGCTGAAGTTCAAAGAATTACGCTCCGAGATACAGCTGGTGATAAAAATCTACAACGACAGCTGGGCTGAGAACTGGGGATTCCTGCCAATAACCGATGAGGAAGCTAACACAGTGGCAGATTCACTACGACCCATCGTCGATCCCGGCCTGATCCGTTTTGCCTTCATCGATGGTGAGCCAGTAGCTGTACTCGGGGCTTTCCCCGACCCGTATTATGCCCTGCGACCGCGCTGGCGCTGGTACGGCGACAATGACCTTATACGTATAAGTAGACTTCTCTTTATGCGCCGCCATATCCCATGCGGGCGCTTGATGTTCTTCGGCATCCGCCCCGGATTCCGCAACCTAGGTATAGACGCCCTTCTTTACCACGAAGCCAGGGAATACGCCATGCAAAAGGGCTATCGCACATGCGAGGCCTCAATGCTGCTTGAGAATAATGACCTGATTCTACGCGCTTCGGAGTTCATGGGAGCGAGGCATTACAAAACATGGCGTATCTACGACCTGCCGTTGGAATGAGGAGAAATCCTGCCATAACATATTTTCACTTTTGCCTTAGCACTTGATTCTATTGTATAATCCAGAGCCGTGGAGAGGTGTCCGAGTGGTTCATGGTGCCGCTCTCGAAAAGCGGTCTCGCTGTTTCAGCGAGCGCGGGTTCGAATCCCGCCCTCTCCGCCAGATAACCTGTCTTCAAATATATTATCGATTACCAAGTTTGTAATATAAGCCTATTCTCGACGAATCGCTGATATTGTGGTACATTACTCAAACTGGATTATTTACAGAAAACGTTTTTAACTATCTATGATTATAACGAATGTAATAAGTAATCTAGCCTGTTACGAGGTGTACCATGGATAAGCAACTGAAAGTATTAATCCTGGAACATATCCCTGCAGACGCCGAACTTATACAACGTGCGCTGCGGAAAAGCGGCATTAATTTTGTATCGCGGCAGGTAAAGACAAAGACGGAATATTTAAATTATCTCGAGAAAGCAATAGATGTTATCATTGTCGATTACGATTTGCCTAATCTCAGTGCAATCAAAGCCTTGCAGATGTTAAATGAACGTAAGCTGGATATTCCCTTTATTTTCGTTGCTGGTACTATCAGCGAAGGCCAAGCAGCCGACTGTATGAAACAAGGTGCAGCGGATTGCATCATTAAGAATCGATTATCACACCTGGGGCCTGCGGTAATACACGCGTTAGAGAAGAAGACGGCGAGCCTACATAGTGAAAAGAACAGTACAAAAGCTGACCTGACGGATACACACCTGAGGCTGCAGAAAATATTTGAAGATACGGTGCATGCGTTGGCCTCGGTAACTGAGAGCAGAGATCCTTTCACCGCGGGTCATCAGAATAGAGTTGCCTCCCTGGCTTATGGCATTGGCTACAACATCTTTTTAAAAAGTCACGAATCTGCAGAAGCACTTTACCTGGCTGGACTGATTCATGATATCGGTAAGGTAGCCGTTCCCATCGAAATCCTCAGCAAACCAACAGACCTCACCGATCTTGAAATGAATATTATCAAGACACATCCTAAAGTCGGTTATGACATATTGAAAAATATAGACTTCCCATGGCCTATCGCTCAAACGGTACTGCAACACCACGAAAGGCTGGATGGCTCCGGATACTCCAGGGGACTTAGAGGGACAGACATTATGATGGAAGCAAGGATCCTGGGTGTAGCTGATGTTGTCGAGGCCATATGCTATCCCCGTTCGTACAGGGCTGCTCTCACTATTGAACAGGCCATGGAAGAGATGACAAAAAATAAAGGGATACTGTACGATGCTGCCGTTGTGGATGTTTGTATGTCGATCTTCAAAGAGACGGAGTTTTCTTTCATACGTAGTTTAGAGATATGTGATTCACTGCGCGCCGCTAACATTAAGAAACAGTCGTAATCAAAGGTTAGGATATGAGCATCATATCTGAAACGCTAAAATTTGAAATGCCGCCAAAGGAAAAGGTGCTGCTTCTGGTAAAACAGATGAAGGGCCGCAGTGATTTGCTCACAGAGATGGCCGATTACTGTCAGAATGCGAAAGACGCCGATAAAGGCATCTGCCTTGCAGCTGTTAATCATATTACCAAAGATGACCCGACGTTCGTTCAAAACCACATAGATTTCATCATAAGCCAGATCGATAACAAGTCTGCGCAGGTTAAATTAGAAACCAGCGAAATCATCGCCAGTGCCGCCAAAGCCTTCCCCGATCAAGTTGTGAAGGCAATCCCCGGATTAATGGAAATATCCAAAGATGAAGGGACAATTGTCAGATGGGGCGCCGCTTACGGTTTGACTGAAATAGCGAAGAACAATCCAAAAACCAGAAAAGAATTAATCCGCTTTTTCAAAACAGAGGCCAAGAAGGAAAAACAGAGCTCCGTGCGCAATCTCTACCTTGAAGCGTTAACGGCGCTGGGAAAAGACAAATAGCAGAGATTCACTGTGAAGCCTAAACATCTTTATACGTAGCCTTGCGACTTAAATCTCTGGTATAATCCATAGAGCTATATTCCTTCACAATCGATAAAATATCAAACAGAGTCCTTACACGGAGAGGTGCTGGAGTGGACGATCAGGCACGCCTGGAGAGCGTGTGTACTTTCGGGTACCGCGGGTTCGAATCCCGCCCTCTCCGCCATATTTCTTAATCCCTCGATATATCTAAATTTCGCACAATTTTTGAAAAAACATCGGATTTCTATTGCATCTGGTGACATAATATGATACCTTTAAGAACTCTAAAATCTGAGCAGGTTAATATACACAAGGAATCGTACATATGAAAGTAACCCTAATCGAGCCCAAGACCCCTTTTATTAATATCTATTCCGCATTCATCAAACAGCTGCCGCTGCTGGGCCCCATCTACCTGGGAACCATACTGAAAAATGCCGGGCATGATGTTGTTATCTTTAATGAAAATATGAAAGACATCGACTATGACCGCATCAAGGATTCGGACGTAGTCGGAATATCCATTATGACATCCACCGCACCAAGAGGGTATGAGATATCTCAAAAAGTCAGGGAACTTAATCCCAGGGCCAGAGTTCTCATCGGCGGAAGCCATGCCACGTTCCTGCCGGAAGAAGCAGCTGAATATGCAGACAACGTGGTGACCGGCGAAGCTGAGTCGGTGATTATCGACCTTGTCGAACATAGAAGCAGCGAGAAGATCATCGCCGGCAAACCGGTGGAGAACCTTGATGAATTGCCTTTCCCAGATTTTTCTCTGATCCACGGCCTCGAAAAACGGAAGGTCACACCAGTATCCACCTCAAGGGGATGCCCGTTCGACTGCACGTTCTGCTCGGTGACTGCGATGTTCGGCAGGAAATACCGCTACCGCTCCACCGACAGCGTTATAAAAGAACTGTCCCGGATGAAACACCGCAAGATTTTCTTCTACGACGATAACTTCGATGCCAATAAATCACGTACATCTGAGCTTCTGCATAAGATGATACGGCACAAAATAACACCTCCATGGATCGCCCAGACCAGGGCCAGCGTCACCAGAGACGAGGAGTTCGTAAAACTGATGTCGAAGTCAAACTGCTGGCAGCTATGCATCGGATTCGAGTCGCTGAACCCGGATTCGCTGAAGAAATATAATAAAAAGCAGACGCCGGATGATGTCAAGAATTGCATCCGAGTGCTCCACAAATACAAGATAAGGGTGCACGGCATGTTCATATCCGATGGCTATACTGATATCTACAATAAGATAGGGGTGGACAGCCTGCAGCTGTGCGTGCTGGTTCCACTCATCGGCAGCAAACTTTACACCGCTATTAAGGGAAGTGGACGTCTGATCACCGACCGGTTCCCGAACGACTGGAAACTCTTCGATGGCGGCCACGTAGTGCACTGGCCTGACTCGCTTTCGCCAGCTGAAATGCAGCGTCAGACTATTAAAGCATTGGGCGCCTACTACTCCAGGGCCAATGTTGCCAAGCTCTTCCTTCAGGGTAAATTCCAGAGCTTTGCCATCCGACTTATGGGACATAACGTACTTAAAAAATGGAAGGCGCAGAACAAGGATTACGATAAGCAGTTGAGCAAGGTAAAATATGTGAATCAGACTCCCGGGTTCCTTCGGGGAAAGCTTTAGATTTGACCATATCATTGATACCCCTGCCAAAAAACGCGGGGGTATTTTTTTACCTTGACTCATATGCTAGAATAACCTAGTTTATGAACGAAACAAAGTACTGGGTGGGATTTTCACTGATACCGGGTATCGGGCGTGCCCGCATATCCAAGCTGGCAAGCTACTTTTCAAGCATGGAGCAGGCATGGCATGCCAATGCCGCCGAGCTGGAAGCGGCGGGGCTCGATGCCAAATCAGTGCAATCAGTACTATCCAATCGCTCCAAGTTATCGCTTAATGACGAAATGAGCAGACTGGAACGATACAAAATAAAAGCTATAACGATCGACGATGAAGCATACCCTTCAATGCTTAAAGAGATATATGACCCCCCGCCGCTGCTCTACATCAGGGGCAGCTTAGCCCCCCAGGACGAATGGTCGCTGTCCATTGTCGGCACGCGCTATCCTACGCACTACGGCAGGGAAGTGACGGAGCAGATAGCAGGCGCCCTTGCCGGCAACTGTATAACGATCGTCAGCGGGTTGGCTAAAGGTATCGATTCAATAGCGCACCGCGCAGCGCTGGATACCGGAGGACGCACCATCGCCGTGCTCGGCTGCGGGCTGGATATCGTCTACCCCAGCCAGCATGCAAACCTGGCACGAGAGATAATGGAACAGGGCGCTCTTGTTAGCGAGTACCCGCTCGGCACACCACCGAAGAGGGAGAACTTTCCCCTCCGCAACAGGATAATGAGCGGCTTAAGCCTTGGCGTGTTGGTAGTAGAGGGGAAGAAGGACAGCGGCGCTAGGATTACCGTGGAACGTGCGCTGGAGCAGAACCGCGAGGTCTTCGCCGTGCCCGGAAGCGTGCTTTCTCCAACGAGCTGGCTCCCGAACCAGTTGATACAGGAAGGAGCCAAACTGGTACGGAATGCCGAGGATATTATGGAAGAGCTCAACTTGACCATGGCGGTGCAGCATGCTGAAGCCCAGGCGCTCATCCCGGCAACTGATTTAGAGTCTGTCATACTGCACTACATAACCGCAGAGCCGACTCATATAGATGAAGTGCGACGGCAATGCGCCCTGCCTATTGCCACCATATCCAGCACTCTGGCAATGATGGAGCTTAAAGGAATGGTCAGGCAGGTGGGTGGCATGAATTACGTAACAGCAAGAGAATCACGAGAAGAATACAAGGTGAAAATAGGATAATGACTAAGAAAACGAAACAAACAAAATCGGCAGCTAAAGCGAAATCGGCAAATAGAAGCAGGCTTAAATCATCTGGCGGTAATCTGGTTATCGTCGAATCGCCGGCCAAGGCCAGGACTATTACTAAGATGCTGGGCAGCAGCTACAAAGTGAAGGCTTCCGTTGGCCATGTACGAGACTTGCCCCAAAAGCGGCTGGGCGTAGATATTAAAGAAAAAACGTTCGCTCCCAAGTATGAAATACCCGAAGAGAAACGTGATGTAGTTAACGAACTGAAGGAAGCCGCCCAGAGCTCCTCCTCAGTATATCTGGCTACCGACCCCGACAGGGAAGGCGAAGCTATATCCTGGCACTTGGTGAAAGCTGTAAACTTGGACGGGATGCTGGTTAAAAGGGTGGTATTTCACGAGCTCACCAAGGATGCGGTAACAGAAGCTTTCAAACACCCGCGCGATATCGACATGGACCTTGTAAATGCACAGCAGGCAAGGCGCATCCTCGACAGGCTGGTAGGGTATAAGCTGAGCCCGCTCCTCTGTCAGAAGATCAGGCGCGGCCTTTCCGCAGGAAGAGTCCAATCGGTAGCGCTCAAGATGGTGGTCAACAGGGAACGGGAGATACTGAATTTCGTCCCGCAGGAGTACTGGTCTATCGATGCGCTATTGGAAAAACCAGCTACTAAAGAACAGTTCACCGCCGCCTTTATCGGGAATATGGATGGCAGTAAAATTGACATAAGCAGCAACGAAGCGGCATCCAAACTTATTGAAGAGCTGAAAAACGCCGCTTACAAGGTCGCCGATATACGAAGAAAGGATGTGCTGCGCCAGCCGGCGGCACCGTTCACAACCAGCACCTTGCAACAGGAGGCCTGGCGCAAGCTCCGCTTCAGCGCACAACGCACCATGTCCATAGCTCAGCAATTATATGAGGGATTGTCTATGGGCAAAGAGGGCTCGGTAGGTCTCATTACATATATGCGCACCGACTCCATCAGAGTAGCTCCATCAGCGATAGAGGAAACACGTACATATATCCAGGGTAGATTCGGCGATGAGTTCCTGCCAAAACATGCACGCGTCTTCCGTAAAAAAGCTAAAGGGGCGCAGGAGGCACACGAAGCTATCAGGCCGACATCAGTCGGGCGGGAGCCGGCTTCGATCAAGCCTCACCTTACTCAGGACCAGTTCCGTTTATATGAACTGATCTGGAAACGCATGGTATCCAGCCAGATGTCGGCCGTAATAATCGATACGACCACAGCCGACATTGAGGCCAATCCGCAAAAAGAGGGGAACGCCTATTTATTACGGGCAACCAGCTCCGCTACGAAATTCCAGGGCTTTACCATCCTTTACAGCGAAGGTAAGGACGAGTCCGACGATGAAAACAACAAAACGCCTTTGCCAAATATGATAAAGGGCGATCCTCTCACACTAATAGACCTTAAACCTGAGCAGCATTTCACTCAACCGCCTACCCGTTATACTCAGGCGACACTGATAAAAGCACTCGAGGAGTGGGGCATCGGACGGCCTTCAACCTATGCACCTATCCTGGCTGTCATACAGGACAGGGATTACATCGTACAGGAAACCGGACGTTTCCACCCAACCGAGTTGGGCATGACCGTCAGCGATCTGCTCAGCGAGCACTTCCCAAATATTGTCGACTTTGGATTCACGGCACAGATGGAGGAAGATCTGGACCTCATCGCGCAGGGGCAAAAGGAGTGGGTCCCATTCCTCAGTGACTTCTACGGACCGTTCGAGAGCACGCTTCAAGCGGCTAAAACTAAAGTGGACAAGGTGCCGGATGAGCCGACAGATGAGCTTTGTGAAAAATGCGGTAAACCAATGATCATAAAGAATGGCCGCTACGGCAAATTCATGGCATGCACTGGCTACCCTGAATGTAAACATACAAAACCGATTCTCCAGAAAATCGACGAGCCGACAGATGAGCTTTGTGAAAAATGCGGTAAACCAATGGTCATAAAGAATGGCCCCTACGGCAAGTTTATGGCATGCACTGGCTACCCTGAAGTGAAGCATTACAAACCAATTCTCCAGAAAATCGGCGTTGCATGTCCAAAATGTGGGCGTGATATCGTACAGCGCAGGAGTAAGAAAAAACGAACCTTCTATGGCTGTTCCGGATATCCTGACTGCGATTTCACTTCAAACGTTAGACCTGTCTCTAACCTCTGCCCTCAGTGTCGCGGTCTCATGGTGATGAGCGGTAAAGGCGCGGCAAAGTGTACGCAATGCGCATTCAGCACTACGTTGGATAACCTGAAACGGGAGGCTGTCAAAACATGATTCCCTTCCTGCAGGATGAAAAAAATGTAGCCTCATTGCTTAACGATTTTAAACGTTATTTAGAGATAGAGCGCCACGCTTCGCAATATACGCTACGTAATTACCTGCATGATTTACGGCACTTCATAGATTACGCAGTTAAAGAGAATATTGCGACGCTGGAGGATGTCGATATCCAGCTGCTCCGCCGCTATATAGCTTCACTGCTCGAAGAGGGGTTTGAGAAATCCAGTGTTGCGCGTAAACTCAGTGCGCTGCGCTCGTTCTATTCGTATCTCACTCAAACGAATATCATTACGAAAAATCCACTGCTTTCCATATCTTCTCCAAAGCTTACCAAGAGGCTGCCTGCGTTCCTGTCCACCGACGAGGTCAACAAGCTTATAATGGCACCGGATATCAGCACGCCGCTGGGCATGCGGGATAAGGCCATGCTGGAGCTTCTTTATGCCTCAGGGCTCCGGGTCAGCGAGATCACCAGCCTCGATATTGTAAACGTTAATCTTGAGGAACGGGAAGTCCGCGTGTTAGGCAAGGGATCAAAGGAACGAATCACACTAATGGGAAAACCCGCAGTAAATGCTATTGACTGCTACCTTCGTGAAGGACGGCCTAAGCTCACAGGGCAACGGTCCACCGATGCGCTATTTCTTAACAGATACGGCAGAAGGTTATCGAAACGTTCCATCCAGCAGACGCTATCGCGCTACGCCGCCGCAGCAGGCTTAACTAAGAGGGTGTTTCCACACATGATACGTCACAGCTTTGCCACACATCTACTCGACGGCGGTGCGGATTTAAGGGTAGTTCAGGAACTGCTCGGTCACGCAAGTCTTTCCACTACCCAGATATATACACATGTAACCCAGACACAGGCGAGAAAGGTATATCTGGCTTCGCATCCCAGAGCAAAAAAGCAGGGGGACTAGCATGAAAATACTGCTTATACACGGCCCGAATCTAAATCTGCTTGGCAAAAGAAACCGCGACCTGTACGGTGATAAGACGCTTCCTGAACTGGAGGCCATTGTCACTCAACGGGCCAGGGAACTAGGCGCCTCGGTCAAGGTTTACCAGTCAAACCATGAAGGTGCACTGATCGATTTCATTCAGGAAGAGGCGCTAAAAGCTGACGGGATTATAATAAACCCCGGAGCGCTCACCCATTACGGACTCTCCTTAAGGGATGCACTGGAAGATAGCAACCTCCCCATTATCGAAGTGCACCTCTCCGATATACACTCCCGCGAAGAATGGCGCAATAAGTCCGTTATTGAGGACTTGGCCAGGGCACAGATATGCGGACTGGGCTGGCAGGGATATATCGATGCCATAGATTTATTAGTAGACATCATCAAGAGAAAAAAATGATAGAGCGCCTTAAGAGGATACGCCAGCGTATCGCCGAAAACGGCCTAGATGCCATTTTTGTCTCACAAGCGGAAAACCGACGCTACCTCAGTGGATTCACCGGTTCATCAGGATATCTTTTTATTACCCAGTCTGATGCTATCCTGGCAACGGACTTCCGTTATATCGAGCAGGCTGAAGGCCAGGCGCCCGATTTCAAAATCTTTCAAACGCAAGGAGCCATTTCAAAGTGGTTCAATGAACTGACTTCATCTTCCAATATTAAGACAATAGGCTTCGATGCTAACGATACTTCATTTGCAACATACCGCTCCGTTACAGCAAACATCCAGGGAAAAGAGCTGATACCAACTGAAGGTCTTGTGGAATCACTGCGCGCCGTAAAAGACGATGACGAATTGGCGCTTATGATAAAAGCTATAAAAGTATGCGATGCTGCATTTGAGAAGGTCGCTCGTGAAATACGTGCCGGGATGACCGAGGCTGAAGTGGCATGGGAGTTGGAAAAGACCATGCGCGAGAATGGAAGCGGTGTTCTCCCATTTAATATCATTGTTGCATCCGGCCCTAACGCAGCTAAACCGCACCACCAGCCCACCGACCATCCTATCGCTGCCGCCGAGCCCGTGATCATAGATATGGGAGCAAGCATAGGAGGATACACCAGCGACCTGTCCCGAACGGTCTGTCTAGGGAAACAGGATGAAAAATTTGGTAAAATATATGACTTGGTACTGGGAGCCCAGCTCACCGCTATTGCTACTTTAGAATCAGGGATGATCGGCGATACTGCGGATAGCCTGGCCCGGACGGTTATCGAGCAGGGTGGATACGGAGAAAGCTTCGGACACGGCCTCGGACACGGAATAGGGCTGGCTACCCATGAAGCGCCGCGTGTGGGCAAGGAATCGAAAGATATTTTAACAGATGGTATGGTATTCACCATCGAGCCAGGTATATACATCAGCGGATGGGGAGGTGTACGCATAGAGGACATTGTAGTTTTAAAGGAGGGCAGAGCAACAGTGCTCACTAAAGCTAAGAAGATAGAATGAATTCCATCGGAATATTCACGTTCCAGTTTATATACGCTCAAATATATTGAGAGGGTAAGATACATGATAGGAACCGGTGACATTAAAAAGGGCCTCACGATCGTGATTAACGGGATGCTGTACCAGATCGTCGAGTGGCAACATATCAAATCCGGACGAGGCTCGGCTCAGATAAAGTTAAAACTTAGAGACCTTCGAGGAGGACATACGGTCGAGCACACTTGCCAGTCAGGAGAGAAATTTGAGCGAGCGCCGCTGGATCGACATACTGTCCAATTCTTATATAACGACGGCGATCTTTATTACTTTATGGATTCGAAAACTTTCGAGCAAACGCCGCTCAGCAAAGACCAACTCGGGAACGCGATAGACTACCTCAAGGAAAATCTCACTATAGATCTATTAACTTATCAAGATGAAGTTGTTAGTGTAGAGCTTCCTAATTCAATCGAGCTTAAGGTGATACAGACGGACCCGGGATTCAGGGGAGACACAGCAACTAACGTCAACAAGCCCGGCAAACTTGAGACAGGTATCACTATACCGATACCACTGTTTGTCAACCAGGGAGATGTCATCCGCGTCGATACCCGCACCGGTCAATATCTTGAAAGGGTAAACTAGATGCAGGTCTACACCGTAGCCCAGATAACGGGCTACCTCAGAGACATACTCGAATCCGACGGCGTGCTTGCCGACATCTGGATAAGTGGCGAGGTATCCAACCTATCGGAGTCTTCTGCCGGGCACCTTTATTTCACACTTAAGGACGAGGCCAGCCAGATGAGATGCATCCTGTTCAACCGCAAAAGGCTGAGCGTTGAAATGGAAAACGGAATAGCGGTGGTAGCCCATGGACGTATTTCGATATATGAAGTTTCTGGGGCTGTTCAGCTGTACGTAGATATGATCCAGCCCACTGGAGTAGGCATACTCCACATGGAATTCGAGAGGCTCAAAGCGAAGCTGGCGGAAGAAGGACTCTTCGAGCCCTCACGTAAACGCCCCCTGCCGGCATTCCCTGAGAGGATCGGAATTGTGACATCGCCGGGCGGCGCCGTGCTCCACGATATAACGAATATCATCAGCAGGCGTTATCCCCTGGTCGAGCTGGTTCTGGCGCCGACGACCGTGCAGGGTGAAAGCGCAATCCCCGGAATCATAAACGCCCTGAATGCCCTTAACGACAGGGGAGATATAGACGTAATTATTATTGCGCGCGGCGGAGGTTCCATCGAAGACCTGTGGGCCTTCAACGATGAAAAGGTAGCCCGCGCTATCTATTTCAGCAAAGCTCCGGTGATCAGCGGCGTAGGCCACGATACCGATTTCACCATAGCCGATTTCGTTGCCGATAAGCGGGCACCGACGCCATCCGCCGCCGCCGAGCTCGCCGTGCCGCAAGGCTCCGAGCTGGAGCTAAGAATCCAAAACTTCGTGACGGCGATGATTACAACACTGGCTGGCAGGATAGAACAAAACCGTCAGCATGTGGATGACCTAGCGGATACAATTTCAACACAGGTAAAAAACGCTGTTTCCATCAGCCAGGAAAGAGTGCGTGGCCAGGAACTAAAACTCTATTCGTTAAGCCCGATAGACACGCTTCAGCGTGGTTATGCGCTGGTACAGCATTCTGCTACAGGTGAGCTGGTCTCGCAGATATCTCAGGTGGAACGCGGTGATATGATAAAGGTACAAGTCAGCGACGGACAATTCAACAGCCGGGTAACCGGAGCTAAAAAGGTATGCAGTCATGAATGAAGATCTTTCTTTCGAACAGGCATTAACACGCCTCGAGAGCATAACACAATCACTTCAGAAGGGCGGCATGACCCTGGAGGAGATGATCGCGCTTTTCGAAGAGGGTACCGCCATTGCAAAGATATGCCACCAGAGGCTAAACACGGCTGAGCTCAAGTTAAGCGAGGTGCAGACCACGTTTGAAAAGGATGCGGAAAGCGAGGAATCCGCTTAATGAGGTGTGACCTCCACATCCATACAATGTATTCGCCCGATTCGAAAACGACCCCGGACCAGATCGTCTCTCGCTGCAAGAAAGTCGGGATAGACTGTATCGCAGTAACCGATCATAACACCATAGCCGGGGCCTTAAAGATGCAACGCGTCGCTCCGTTCAAGGTGATTGTAGGCAGCGAGATTCACACCAAGGACGGCGAGGTCATCGGTTATTTTTTAAGTGAAGATATCCCGGGGAAACTCCCCGTGCTGGAGACCGTAAGACTTATCAAGAAGCAGGGTGGACTGGTCTGTGTTCCGCATCCGTTCGATACGCTGCGCGGCTCAGCTATCGAGCGCAGCTCATTAGACGAGATATTGCCTGAAGTTGACATAATAGAGATATTCAATGCACGTTCTATCTACCGTCATCAGAATACCATGGCCCGGCAGTTCGCGGTTCAGCATAACCTGTTAGCAAGCGCCGGAAGCGATGCCCACACACCAGATGAAATCGGCAGGACATATGTGGAAATGCCTGAATTCGACGGGAAGGATGGCTTCCGTAATGCGCTGGCGCAAGGGAAGATCGTAGGACACTCATCCTCACTCTGGGTGCATATAAGCAGCAGCTGGGCAAAAATAAGGAAGGTTTGAAATGCAGCAACCATACAGACTCGGGTGGTTTTCTACAGGCAGGGGCGAAGGCTCTCGCAATCTCCTGAGATCGACCTTGAACAGCATAATCAGAGGGGATACAAAGGCCGAGATATCCTTCGTCTTCTGCAATCGCGTACAGGGGGAGCACGAGGGAAGCGATGAATTCATGAAGCTGGTAAACAGCTACAGTATACCCATCATCTGTATATCGTCAAATAAGTATAAGCAGGAACATCCTGACGATTGGCGGGTGAGATTTGAAGAAGAGGTTATTCAGAAACTGGAGGCCTATCCGTTCGATCTGGGTGTACTTGCAGGATATATGCTGGTTGCAGGTAAAGATATGTGTAATAAATACCCGATGATCAACCTGCACCCCGCAGCGCCAGGCGGGCCTACGGGCACTTGGAAGGAAGTTATATGGCAGCTGATGGAAACTAAAGCCAAGGAAACAGGCGTTAAGATACACCTGGTTACACCAGTGCTTGACGGGGGGCCAACGGTCAGCTACTGCAAATTTTCGATCAGGGGCAAATCGTTTGATAAATACTGGAACGAAATTAAACCTCTCACCATCTACGATATACAAAAACATGAGGGAGAGAGAAATCCCCTGTTCGCTGAAATAAGAAGACATGGGGCTACAAGGGAAATACCGCTGATCCTATCGACGATAAAAGCGTTCACGGAAGGAAAAGTGAAAATAGATGGGGATAGGGTGGTAGATGGCAAAGGCAAAACTATAAAGGGATACGATTTAACGAAGGAGATCGATAAAAAAGTTAAAGGGGCCCTTTCCGAATGAATATCATATTCTTCGATATGGAAGGACCACTATCGATACATGACAACACCAGAGCATTGATGAAACTCATCCCAAACGGTAATTCGATACTGGATGTCATTCGACGGTACGACCGTCAGAGATCGAATGAAGAAGACGATTACTACGATCCCGGCGACGACCTCGCCATTATCGCCCCCTTCCTCATATATCACAACATAACTTCTGCCGACATAGTGAAACTGGCAGACGCAGCAACAATCGTCGACGGCGCGAAAGAACTTATTAAGAGCCTTGCCGGCTGGCACGTCTTCTGCATCAGCACTGCCTATGAACAATACGCCAGCCACATAATGCAGCGCGTAGGCATCCCGCGCGAGAATCTCGATTGCACCTTGTTCCCCCTCGAACGGATAAAAAGTCTTGCAACAAAGGACGACTACTCACGCATCGCCGCTTTCGAGGGCGAAATCCTCGATATGAAAAATGCCGATGATAAACAAATTAAACTGCGATTCGAACGCTTCTTCCGCAAGGAGTTTACGCAGACATCCTTCGGCAAGGCCGTGCGCGAGATCAAACCGATGGGAGGTCGCAAAAAGGCCGCAGCGTTGAGGAACTTCGCACGGATGCGTAGTGTTTTCCCTGAGCAATGCGTCGTCGTCGGCGACAGCATAACCGATTCGAGGATGATGGAGACCGTACACCTGCCAGGCGGGCTGGCCGTAGCCTTCAACGGAAACGAGCACGCCCTGGTATACGCTACCATCGGCCTTGCCTCAACCAATATCTTCGACCTCAAACCCGCCCTCGACGCCTGGGCCGAAGGCGGCCGTGAGGCGGTGAAGCGATTTATCGACTCACAAAAGGAAACTGACAAATTCCAGTGGCTGGCCGACGCCGACGGTCTAACAGAACCGCTCAAGATTCACCTCAACGTCCGGCAGCAGGTGCGCAAAGCAACAGGGCTCGCCTGACCATATCCATACTGATATACCGCAATCTGCTCCTACTGCACAGATAGAATCCACGACCAAGCCTTATGATGACAGTGGCGACCACTCGAATATTGCGGCCTTACCTATAAATATATATAATGAAACCATCGAGAAAGAGGTGTCCTTCCACGGAATCCTTCCATAGAATTTTTCACATGGAAGGACCATGATTGGGGGATAAAGGGGGCTGACCGGAAACGGCACTCTCATCGACAGGCATAATAACAATATTAAAGGAGGAACGCACTTGGAGTTAAAAGACATTAAAACGATAGCCGTCATCGGCGGCGGCACCATGGGTTCCCAGATATCGGAGCTCCTCTCCTATGTCGGCAAATATAATGTAATACAGTGGTCGCGAACAGACGAAACCGTTAAAAGAGGTATCGATGCAATAGCTGACCGGCTGAAAAAATTCTATGTCGAAAAAGGAAAGATGACCGCAGACGAGATGAACCAGATAATGGGACGGATTAAGGGAACGACCAGCATCGAGGAGGCGGTCAAAGGAGCCGATCTGGTCATGGAGTCGGCCCTGGAAAAGATGGAAATCAAGAAAGACCTCTTCCAGAAGTTCGACGCCGCCGCACCGGCCCACGCCATCCTGGCGACAAACACATCCCAGATGAATATAACCGAGATTGCCGCGGTCACCAAGCGCCCGCAGGTGGTCATCGGCATGCACTTCTTCAACCCGGTAAGCCGCATGAAGATGGTCGAAGTGGTCAAAGGCACGCTGACATCCGATGAAGTGGTCAAGGTTATATGCGAACTGGCCGGGAAGCTGGACAAGGAGACCGTTATATGCAAAGACTTCAGCTACGGCTTTATCGCCAACAGAGTGTACAGGGCATTGCGCTGGGAAGCACTCGATATGGTACGAGAACGCGTCGCCTCCCCGCAGGATATCGACAAGGCACTCAAGCTGGGATTTAACTTCCCAATGGGGCCCTTTGAGCTGGGCGACTTCAGCGGCGCATGGGGCACATACGCCATCTCCGAGGCGGACGCAATCAAAGAGTTCGGCCCGGAGAAGGGGAAGCTGCACCCACTGATCAGGACAATGGTGCGGGCAGGCTACACGGGTGGACGTCACGGCAAGGGCATCTATGCCTTCTGGGATGAAGTAGCCTCCAAGTGGTAAGCGAGTAAGAAACCTCTGGAAAAGAGGTACAGGATACTTCTTGACGGGGGTTTGGGGGTGTCCCCCAAATTCACAAAATCCCCCAAGAGTGGGGGATACAGGGGGTTGATAAAACTCAATCAGAGAGTTCTAAGGTATCGCAAAAGCAAAGGGCGCTGGTTTGACCAGCGCCCTTTTTAATTCGTATTGACTTTTGTCGACCCCAACGACAGGGAAACTATTTGCCTTTAAATTTAGGTTTGCGCTTCTCGGCGAACGCCCTAGGACCTTCCTTGGAGTCCTCGGTATCAAGCAGCCCGTCCACCAGATCCAGTTCGAGCTGCATGCCGTCTTTGAGGGTCATATCTGTGCCACGAACAATACATTCCTTGGCAGCCCTGACTGCCAGCGGTCCGTTCTCAGCAATCTTCTCAGCCCACGCCATGGCTTCTTCCATTAACTTATCGGCAGGAACAATCTTATTGATCAGGCCGACTTGCAGAGCCTCCTGCGCAGTGATGGATCCGCCAATCAGCAACATCTCAGCAGCTTTCGCCCTGCCAATCTGCCGTGGCAGCCGCTGGGTGCCACCCCAGCCGGGTATGAGATTCCACTTGACCTCGGGAACACTAAGCTTTACATGTTCGGCAGCGATTCTCAGATCACAGGCGAGGATTACTTCCAGCCCTCCGCCCATGGCGACACCGTTGATGGCGGCGATAACAGGTTTGAATACATCTAGCCCCCTTTGAATAAGCGGGGGCGCATCGTCTCCAGGGGATGGCAGCCTGTCGCCGCCGGCGTCCATGGTTTTCAAATCGAATCCGGCGGAGAACGCCTTATTGCCGGCACCGGTTACGATGGCCACCCATGCGTCAGGATCATTTTTAAACTTTAACGAGGCCTCACTAAACTTTTTTATCTGAGGGGGGTTGAAAGCATTCATCGCCTCGGGGCGATTCAAGGTGATAATGACAACGTGGCCCTTCTTCTCATATAGTACTTCGTTTGCCAAAAAATCCCTCCTTATATATATGATTATATGTACCTGCGACCGAAGGCCGCTATGAGAGCTAAGAATTTTCTAAAAGCTACTTGCGTTCTTCCTTTTTCAGTATCTCGTCGACTATGCCATACTCTACAGCCTGCTCGGCGCTGAGGAAGAAATCGCGATCGGTATCTTTTGCAACCTTATCGAAGGCCTGGCCGGTATGGTTGGCAATTATATGGTTTAATTTCTCCTGCAATCTTATGATTTCTTTAGCGTGGATAGCTATATCCGACGCCTGCCCCTGCACGCCGCCCATCGGCTGATGCATATGAATCGTGGCATTGGGCAGGGCATAACGCTTGCCCTTTGTTCCCGCGCACAGAAGGACCGTGCCAAAGCTCGCAGCCGAGCCAACGCATATCGTAGAAACATTACATCGCATCAGTTGCATCGTATCGTAAATAGCAAGGCCAGAGCTCACCACTCCGCCGGGGGAATTGATATAAAGGCTTATATCTTTATCCGGATCCTCGCGTTCAAGATAGAGGAGCTGGGCTATAATGAGGTTGGCGATCTGATCATTGATGGGGGTACCTAAAAATATTATGCGTTCCTTAAGCAGAAGTGAATATATATCTAAAGTGCGCTCACCCCTGGCGCTGGTCTCGGTTACAAAAGGTATAATAGCAATTGGATCCATTTGCTCACTCCCCCTCTCTATTTAGTTTCACCTTCACCCGAGGATTTCTCCTCTGCCTTTGCAGCTTCCGTTTCTGTTTTCAGTTCGTTCGATGCGATATCCATCAGCATCTTGACTGCCTTGGCGACAATAAGCGATCTCTCTATGGAGCTTCGCGGTGCTGGCGATTGAAATACCTTGCTAAGCTCCTCGCCCCGCTCGCCAGCCGATTCAACCATGCGCTGTATTTCAGCCTCTATCTCCTCAGCAGTGACCTTCATATCCTCTTTTTCGGAGACTTTATCCACCACCAGCGATATTGCAATCTGTTTGCTGGCCAGAGGTCTCAGGCTCTCACGCAATTCATCAATGCTTTTTTTCTGGCTCTTGAGAAATTCCTCCAGAGTGATACGGCGCGCCGCAAGTTCCCTCTCCCTCTCCATAATCACCCGGTCGATCTCCTGCTCGACCAAAACCGGAGGAAAGTCTATCTTCGACTTTTCCACCACTGCCTCGAGCACCTTTTGCTCGAAACGCCTCATGGCACCGACCTGGTAAATATTATTCAGATTGGAGTTAATATTCTTCCTCATGGACTCAACGTTATCGAAATCGCCGCCCATACTCTTGGCAAAATCATCGTTAATATCGGGAAGCTTCTGCTCCTTAATTTCATTTAGCTTTACCTTGAATGAACAGGTTTTCCCGGCGATTTTAGGAGCATTGAAGTCACTGGGGATTGCAATCGTGAATTCCTTCTCCTGGCCTTTCTCCATGCCTTCGATCTGCTCGGAAAATCCCGGAACAGGCATAGGCATATCCTTCTGTACCTGCATCTGCAGATCTTTCTGATCGACCAGCTGCTCCTCCTCCACCTTGCCGAACAAGTCGATCGTCACCAGATCGCCGAATCTCACCGGGCGTTCCACAGGCTCCCATATTGCATTCTGCATGCGCACCTGCTCAACAACCTTATCCACCTCAGCCTCGTCGACGTTGACAGGCTCCTTATCAATCCTGATTTCCCGATAATCCCCCAGCTCCACAGTCGGCGGCAGTGATACGGTAGCTTTGAATACAACCGGCTCGATCTTTGTGATCTCTATATGCGGTCTGGCGATTACCTCTATATGCTGTTCATCGATCGCCTTGCCTAACAGCTCCGGCACCAGATGTTCCATGGCTTCTTCAAGCAAAGCACCACGTCCGATATGTCGTTCTAGCATACTCCTTGGCGCCTTGCCCCGACGAAAACCCGGGACTTCAATCCGATTTACCAAGTGACGATATGCAGCCGATAAAGATTTTTCCACCTCATCCGGCTCCGCCTCCACCTCAAAAAGCATCTGTCTGTTTTCTATTGTTTGCGATGATACTTTCATAACGAATCATTATAGCAGAAAAAAGTCTTCATTCCAATAATTTCATCTCTCAATCCATACATCCTTTAGTGAAGAAATGATCGTCGGCGCAGGGTTGAAGCCCTTCACATATGGCTTGACCAGATAATAATTCTGCCCGAACCATAGCGGGAGGCAGGGCGCATCCTGTACAATAGCCTGCTCCGCCGAATGATATAGCTCCATTCGACTATCGACATCGGAGGTCACACGAGCCTGCTCTAATAAAGCATCTACGCTTTGATTACAGTAGCCCGTATAATTTTCTACACTGCCGCAGTGGAAGATCAAGTCAAGGAAGTTCTCCGCATCAGGATAATCTGCTATCCACCCCACCTCAAAAGCCTGTAATTCCCCCTCCCTCGCTTCCTGAATCAGCGTACTGAAATCGAGTGCTTCCACTGCAACATCAATACCCAGATTCTCCTGCCACATATATGCAATAGCAACATCGGTGGAAGGAACACCGGCACAACTTCCCTGAACCGATAGAACTATAGGTGGCAAACCATTGCGGTAACTCGACTCCGCTATCAACTGCTGCGCCTTCGATATATTGAACTCAAGCCCGGCCAGATCCTCACTGTAACCTGGGATGCCCTCGGGAAGAATTCCCCATGCAACCGAAACGGTGTTCTTGGTTAAAACATCAACGATTTTCTCTTTATCCACGGCATAACACAAAGCTTGGCGCACCTTCGCATCGTTGAAGGGAGCTATATTGACGTTAAACCCTATATAATAAAGTGAAAGCTCCGGCGTATACACTAATTCCTCATTCAAAGGATTATCCGGATCTTGCACCCTATCGATATCGGCAGCCCCAACGCCGACGATATCTATGCCGCCGTTTTCATACATCGTCATCGAATTGCCCTGCAGTAAAAACACAACCTCCTCGATCTTTGCAACGCCACGATAATAATTATCGTTCCGCCCCAGGATAATTCGCAGTCCGCTGGTCCACTCTTGTAGCTTGAAAGGGCCTGTGCCATTGGGATCACGCCACCAGTCATCTCCCGACTCTACATTATCTTGATCGACAACGTAAGACACAGGATGGGTTAACTTTGAAAGAAAGTAGGCTTTGGGGGCATCTATAGTAATTTCTAATGTCCTGTCATCAACGACAAGGACGCCGCCGACTTCACCGGCAAGACCGGCAAGCTTTTCCGTAACACCCACGATGTCGCCGATATAGGCCTCAGCTACACGTGAGTTCGTTTCAGGATCGGCTGCACGCTCTATCGAATATTTGAAATCGTCAGCTCTCACATTCCTGCCGTCATGGAAGTACACATCGTCGCGGAGATAGAATGTATAGGTCTTCCCATCAGGGCTGACATTCCACGATTCAGCAATATCAGGAACCACCTCTAAACTGCTATCGAGTGTAACCAGCCCGCTGAATATCTCTACCATATAGCCGGCCGCAGTCGAATCGGCACAGTTGGCAGGGTCCAGAGTGCTGGGACTCCCCCCATACAGTACCAGCATTCCATCCCTGGATGTCGATTCTGTCGCCCCGGAGCAGCCGTATGGCAACAGCAAAACGATTATTGCCACCAATGAAACAACGATCTTTTGTACGTCAACCAGACGCGTCCTCAAGCTAATAAACCTCCGAGAAAGAGGTGTCCTTCCACGGAAGGACCGGGGGAACTGGGGGTGTCCCCCAGATTTTTTAAAATTCCCCCTGTAGGGGCGAACCCCTGTGTTCGCCCTATCTCGAAGTTCGAGGGGGATAAAGGGGGTTGATAATACACAATCAGCTGCTTCCTGAGTCGAAGCTTCCCTAGCAAACGAAGGTAATGTGCAACCCACTTAATCCAGCCTTAACCTGAGATGGAGCTCTTTAAGCTGATCCTCAGAAACCTCGGATGGAGCATCAAACATGACATCTACTGCGCTTTTATTCTTGGGGTATGCAATAACCTCTCTTATGCTTGATTCCCCCGCCAGAATCATTATGAACCTGTCTATACCGGGAGCGATGCCGCCGTGCGGCGGTGCACCATATTCAAACGCCTCTAGCATGTGGCCAAACCGTTTCTTAATCTCCTCATCTGAATAGCCGAGTATCTGGAATATCTTTTGCTGAAGCTCGCTTCTGTGTATCCTTATGCTCCCGCTGCAGAGCTCCAATCCATTGCATACCAGATCGTAGCACTTGGCCAGCACCTTACCCGGATCGCTGTCCAGCAATGGGATATGTTCATCCCTGGGAGCGGTAAAGGGATGGTGCATCGAATCCCAGCCGCCTTCCTTCTTCTTTTCGAAAAGAGGAAAATCTACAATAAAGCAGAAAGCCAGCATATTGGGGTCTAAAAGATTCAATCGTTTTGCCATCTCGGAACGCAGAGCGCACAGCGATTGTTCGACGACAGGTGTCTCACCGGCAACGATAAAAAGCATATCCCCATCATTCGCCTGGAAACGCTGCCGCATTTCTGATTTCTGCCCTTCACTGAAAAACTTCGCAACTACCGACTTGGCGCCTTCCCCTCCGATCGGCATGTTGAGCAGACCCTTTGCCCCATATGTTTTTATGAATTCAGACAGATCATCGATCTGACGACGGGAATAATTTGCACAGCCTGCAGCACATATGCCTCTCACTGTACCACCCGCATCGAGCGCCAATCGGAAGACCCCGAACTCCGTTTTCGCCGCGATATCCGATATATCCTTTATCTCCATGCCGTAGCGAATATCAGGTTTGTCGCTGCCGAAGCGTTCCATGGATTCCCGGTAGGTCAAGCGCGGGAACGGCTTAATCATTTTATATTTCGGAGTTACGTTCTCAACTATCGCAATAAACATCTCTTCCATTAATTTAAGGATATCTTCCTGATCGATGAAACCCATCTCCAAATCAAGTTGTGTGAACTCAGGCTGCCTGTCGGCACGTAGGTCCTCATCACGGAAGCAGCGCGCAATCTGGAAGTACTTATCGAACCCGGCCACCATAAGAAGCTGCTTCATCTGTTGCGGAGACTGAGGCAGGGCATAGAACTTACCGGGCTGAACGCGGCTCGGCACCAAATAGTCACGAGCACCTTCAGGTGTGCTCTTGATCATTATGGGCGTTTCGATTTCAAGGAATCCGCGTTCATCAAGAAAATCACGCATGAACTTGACCACGCGGTGGCGCAATGTGATGTTGTCGTGCATCCTAGTTCGCCTTAAGTCAAGGTAGCGGTAACGCAGCCTCACATTTTCGTCCACATCAGTTCCATCACTGCTAATATCAAAAGGAGGTGTTTTAGAAGGATTCATAACCGTTGCTGTATCGACGCTGATTTCAACCTCACCGGTCGGAAGGTTAGGATTCTCCGTTCCTGCAGGACGCTTCATGACCGTTCCGGTGACATGAATCACATATTCATTCCGTAACTTAGTGGCAACGGCATGTGCCTCAGCTGATATCTCCGGATTAAATACTATCTGTACCAGACCTGTGCCATCCCTCAGATCTATGAATATAAGACCTCCGTGGTCACGCCATTTGTGCACCCATCCGGCAAGGGTTATCCTTTCACCAGAATTCTTTGCTGTCAATTTACCACAACCATGCGTTCTATACATAATAACAATCTCCTTAGCTTCACCAACGATTATAGATGATTGTATACAACGATTTCAATCAAACACAGGTGTATTTTCGTATACTGTGATCACATGAAAAATGGGACTCCAATAAATAATATATGGATATAAACCAATAATGTATATTATGCAGACCTCGATATATAAAGTTGTTGACATTTGCCTACAAGTGTGCTAGATATATTTGGTATATAATATATACCAAATATAGTTAAATATAATAAGTAATGAAGGTGGATTTTATCTCGCATTATCTATCGATATAAGGTCATCTTAAAGGTGTTATGAAATGGCCAAAAAGGACGCACCGAAAACAGAAAACAAAGAGACAAAAGGCAACGACGGGAAAGGCAACGCCGCAGACATTACTCCTAAAAAAGAGAGTGTCGTCAGCTTTCAGTTCTCTGTGCCCAGTGTTGACCTTGAGTTGATAGACGTTCAACCGGAAGCGTTAGGATTGATACCGAAAAAGGTGGCTTTGGAACAAGAAGTCCTGCCGTATAAACTCGAAGATGACACCCTCACCGTTGTTACATACAACCCTGATGACCTGCAGTTGATTGACACACTTTCTGTCCTTACAAAGATGCGAATAAAAACGGTTACCCCAAACACGGGAGACCTCCACAGCTTTATACAAAGCAAATATGAAGGTGCTACCGTTCAAGACGCAACCCCGATGTTATCCGAATCTCTCATGGATATAATCGCTCCGATAGAGATTTCAAGGCAGGATGAACTAGCAGAAGCCTCGGTAGAAGCAGCTACCGATGCTCCTATCGTCAAAGCAGTGGACTTTATCATTTCACGTGCAGTTCAAGAAAGGGCATCAGACATACATATAGCGCCTGAGGAGCATGTATTAAATGTGCGTTACCGCATAGACGGTGTCTTGCACAACTCCGTTTCCCTTCCTCTTGGTGTCATGTCCGCTGTGCTTACCAGGATAAAAATCCTGGGCAACATGAACATCGCCGAGCGCCGCCGGCCGCAGGACGGGTCTTTCTCAGCAAAGATAGCGGGCAGAGTAATAGATTTCCGTGTAGCTACAATCGGCACGAACTGGGGCGAATACGCAGTCATGCGCGTATTAGATAAAACCTATAGTTTAATCGACCTGGAAGACATCGGGATGCCTCAGTACTTCCTCGAACCATACTTACAGTGTCTGAATTCGCCATTTGGAATGATTATTATCAGCGGCCCTACAGGCTCAGGCAAAACTACCTCATTGTATTCTTCTTTAGCAAAACTGGACCGCGAAAAGCTTAATATTATGAGCATTGAGGACCCTATAGAATACAAATTCGAGGGGATACGCCAGATTCAGGTCAACCGCGTAGCCGATATTACCTTCGCAAAAGGATTGCGCCAGTGTATGCGACTCGACCCGGATGTCATTCTCGTCGGCGAGATTCGTGACAAAGAGACGGCGCAGACGGCTGTTGACGCCGCCTTGACAGGTCACCTGGTATTGACATCAATCCACTCTAATGATGCCGTGGGAGCCCTGGTACGCCTCGTAGACCTGGGCGTAGAGCCATTCCTTGTTACCTCTGCGGTACTGGCGACTATATCACAGCGGCTGGTAAGAAGGTCTTGTCCTAAATGCAAAGAGGTTCAAACAGCGCCAGTCGCCGATCAATTAGCATATAAGCAAGTAACCGGCAAGGAAAAAACTGAATTCCATTATGGTAAAGGTTGTGGTCACTGCTCTAATACCGGTTTCCGCGGCAGGATCGGAGTTTTTGAGCTCCTTCTAGTCACAGACACAATTAAGAGCATGCTTTCTAGAGGAGCAGGATCTGTTGAAATCAAACAGCAGGCGGTAAAAGACGGCATGCTTTTCATGAGACATCATGGAATGAGCCTGGCTAGAGAAGGAGTTACCACTCCTGGAGAAGTTGCTCGCCACGTATTCACAATCGATTAAATATACGACAGTCATCATTAACACCCGTTAGCATTATAATTGTTGTTATGTTATCATAATATTTAGACGAAGAAGAGGTTCGGAGAGGCCGAATCGTTGTTCTTAATATGCTAAGGCACCTTTGAACAAGAAGTGTCCTTCCGCGGAATCCTTCCCGAAATGGGAAGGACCAAGAGTGGGGGGTCAAGGGGGTTAAGTTGGATTTAATCAGAGGTTTCTTAACCATAAGAATAGTAAGTATCTAAAGTAACATCTCACCCAACCATCGGCATTTACATATAAGGGGGAAACCGATGCGATTCAGTTATGTAGGTTACAAACCCAACGGTGAACCAGTAAAAGGAGAACTAGAGGCAGATTCTGAAAAAACAGCGGAGGCAACCCTCTGGAAATCCGAAATCACTATTGTCAATCTCAAAGAGAAAAAGAGGATTCTGCCTCCTATTCAAGAATTACTACCTTCCCTGTACGCCGTTAAAACTGAAGAAATCGTTAATCTAAATCGTGACCTGTATACACTTTTAAACGCCGGCATCGGTATCTATCCTTCACTGACCATGCTATATGAACGTACTTCAAAAGCGAGCATGAAGAGCTTGATCCAGGATATACTTCAATCAGTGGAATCTGGTAGCTCCTTCTCAGAAGCATGTGAAAAACATCCAAAACTTTTTTCACCATTCTACATACGTATGACAAAAGTGGGCGAGGAAATCGGTAACTTAGAGCAGATGCTTCAGCAGATAAGCATCCAGATGACCAAAGAGGCAGAAATCAAACGTAAGATCAAAGGAGCCATGACATATCCGATGATCGTACTCACATTTGCTGTAATAGCAATTATAGGACTCGTAACTTTCCTCATCCCGGCAATGAAGGGGCTATTTGAGCAGATGGGTGGCGAGCTGCCATTTCTTACCAAAGTTATGGTTACTGTATCCGATTTCACCACAGATAATATACTTTATCTGGCCATCGGCGCATTCCTTATCATCGGCGGTACTATCTGGTACTTTAGAACACCACGGGGCAAAAGGACCAAGGATTCCATGATCCTGAAAACGCCGCTAATTAAAGATGTTAATATAAAGGGAGCTATGGCCAGAACAACACGGAATATGGCGCTCCTGCTTGGCGGCGGAATCTCAATAACAGATGCCCTGGACTTGATTGTGCAAACCAGTGATAACCATATCTTCAAGAAAGCTTTTCAGCAGCTGCGCAGCGACGTAAATGACGGGCTTCTTCTATCACAGGCAATGAAAAATCAGGAGATTTTCCCAACACTCATCGCGCAAGTGGTAGGTGTTGGTGAGCTAACAGGTAAACTTGAACCTAACCTTGAATCCATTGCAAATTTTTATGAAACGGAGACAGACAGGGCGGTAGCAAAAGCAACTCAGCTGCTTACGCCTATCATGACCGTTGTTATAGGAGGCATCGTTGCTGTTATAGCCCTTTCCATGTACCAGCCGATGTACGGGATAGCGGGGCAGCTCCAGACAGAAAAATAATGTAAACAGAAAATTAAGTATTTTAATATAATTTAACAAAAAATATTGACATTTATAAAATTTTATATTATAATATTTTGATATTAAATACTTATATCTAAATAGAAATCTCCGAAGAGGTATTTAAGTTGCATATTGTGTATGCATTGTAGAGGTAAGAGCTATGAGCAAGAGAGGCACAACCTTAATTGAAAGCGTAATAGCAATATTCTTAACCTCCGTTGTTGTACTGACATTTTTAGAGTCGCTTAATGTGGGCATGACAGGCACTCTGCAATTGAGCCGCAAAACATCCGCAATCAACATTGCCCAGTCTCAAATGGAATACATAAAAGCCCAGACTTTCAATTCCTCAAATGGCTCAATAGCAGATGTATACGGTTTAGTAACTGCACCTAACGCCAGTAATACCAGCGATGTTATCAACTACAATATTTCAGGTACTGTGACAAATATCAGCGCTTCACTCCAGAAAATCACTGTCAATGTTAGCTACTTACAAGGCAAGCAGGTACAACTTATAAGCTACAAAGCCGCGCGGACATCTGTTTCACATCCGCCAGCCCAAGGCCAAATAGTTACCGATGTTGTAGCTGATATGCCTTTCATACCCCCTGGAGGCTGGGGATTCTTGGGATGGGGGAAATGGATGGGGTATTATCATGTTTTCTATACCACTCAGACGGCTAAAATAAGCGCTACATGGAGATTCTACTGGGTAAATGAGATCGCTTCAACCCCGATACTCTGTGCATTCACTTGGGGAGCTCCGTACATCGGCATCTATGCAGGGATACCGTCATTTGCTGAACGTGATTACCTTGGTAATGTTTTTGAAGATGGCATCGTCTTGAGATCCGGATCTTTCCTTCTAAGCGGATGCATGCCGGGGTGCAGTTGCCCGACAGATGGACCGGGTGACTTTGCAACGATAATAATGCATCCTGGCTGTGGTATAGATTGTGGAGAGGATAACTGGACGTATGAGCACAACTCGTGGTTGCTATGCATTCCCTTCGACTGTCCCGAGAACGGATACTTTGAATTTACCGTAACAACAGCCAGCGCCGTGCCGGCGGGAACATACACCGTACTCTTTTTTAACGGGGAAGACCGGCTCCACTACGAGACTATATCCGCATCAGTAACATATATTTACTAGCATACGCAACTCATATTGGAAAAGCGTATATGATAAGTAAGAAAGGCAATATTTTGAATCGGTCACGCGGATTTACTTTAATAGAAATACTGGCAAGCGTATTCGTAGTATCCATACTATCACCGCTTTTAGCTGTTGTCTTCTATCAGGTAATGGTCATTCCACCAGAGCAAAGCGCCCGTCTCACTCTCGTAAATGAGGTGGGATTCATGGCCTCTTACCTATCTAATGATGTTCATATGTCCGGGAATTACTCGGCAGGAACGTACCCTTATTTCGGTAACTTCAGCTGGACAGATAATTCTTCCAACACACGCTATTTAGTCAGCTATTACTTTAATTCATCCCAACAAGCTATTATTCGCAATTTACGCACATACTATCCCGCGAGCAACGTTTCTGTAAATCAATCCACAGTTATAACATTGTCACACTATATCTCGAGTGCCAATTTTAGTTTAATAGAGAGACCTGATAATATTGAGGCTATTATTACAGCCAATGCCACAACTCGAATGGGCAAACAGATTTCACATACTCTTACGTTATACATCGCACCCCGTCCCGTATTTGCAGGACTGGGCAGAGGCGGCATATGGGGTGAAGACCCTGTTATCGGAACCAACTCATTAGTTATATCAGGCCCGCAAAACATGATTAATGGCGATATAAATGTCGATGGAGTTATTACTGTTACCGCTAATGACAACAAGGTCACCGGGGTACTATTATGTGACAGCTTGAACAAGGGATCTACGAATTTCGAATATGGTTCCCTTGTAACACCCTGTACAAGTTGTACTAATATACCCAGTATCGGAACACCTCAGGACTACTTCGGGACCAATCTCTCAGCAGGCCTGCAGGTGCTGGATGATATACATCATGAGTATGTCTTCAACACAAGTGTCAGCCTCACTTCAATAAACCAAGTTTGGAAGAACAATAACCCGAGTACACACGAGTTAAAACCGGGATATTATTACAGCCCGGGGACTATAACCCTAAAGGACCACTCAACTAGAGGTGCAGTTACCTTTATAGCCAATAAAATTGTCATAACTAATGACACAACCAGTCAGTGGGATGAAAACAGATATATAGGGATAGAGTATTTCAATGATAAAGGCCTTCTTTTATGGGCTACAGGAAATAGCGGAAACGATATATATATAAATGGAAGCTCAGGTACGTGGAACCCCTGCGCAAAGATCGAAGGGGTTTTATACGCACCTAACGGCGAGGTAGAGCTTGCCGGCACCGGATCTACCTTACCAGATTATGCTAAAGCGATGCTAACCAGAGGGGCGATTATGGCCAAGGATTTCACTGTATCCGGCCAAGACTGGTGGATATTCAGATGGTAATGGTGATATTATTATCAAAAGGAACTGCACTTGAAGCCTAAAAAGGGCCAGATTCTCATTATCGTTCTTATGATAATGGCCATAGGGCTTATTGTCATCTCACCGCTTCTTCACTATGTGGATACCAGCTATAATATATATCTACGTAACCTCAAGGCAACCAACGCATACTACGCCACCGATGCCATGATGGAATACATTATTAATGACATATTCTCAGGCATTGATGTTTATAATCAGAATATCAGCACACCTTACAACCAGCTGAATTACTTGAATTCAGGATTTGATATCAATGTAACAATCAGCAACACCGTAGCACTCCCTCTGCCGCCTCCGAAGGCTTATGATGAGCCGGTTGTTCTGGATCCCGGAATTCCTTTCGGCCTCGGGACTCTGGCCGCCGGGGCAACACACGACTATAATATTTATCTGCTGGGAAACACTTCCGTAGAAGTGAACTGGCCTTTCAATGATGGACCAAAATATGGAGCTTGGGGCTTCTTCTGTTACAATGAATGCGATTATTTTACCAACGGAAGCATATCCATATATAAATGCACCGACAACAGCTCCAATTGCAGTACCAGAGTTTTGCAGTACGGCCCCATTACCGGACAGAATACAAGTGCGCAACTGCAACTTAACACTAAATGGAATGTATCCGCCGGTCAGTCCGGATGGTATACCATAAGATTTAAGAATCAATCGTGGCGTATGAACCAAGTTGCTTTTTGGGGCTGTGCATGCTCCGGTAATGAGCCTAGCTCAGTCACTTCAAGACCGTTCAGCGGCGCTAATGAATCAAATTATACATGGGTCAAAATAGGTAAACAGGTGGGAGGGGAATTTTATCTGTATCAGGACTACACAGTCAAAGCTACGGCTGAGCAGAATAATAAATCCATTGTATCTATTACCGCTTATGTACGGCATAGTCCCGGGCCTCTGGCATGGTGGAAGACACAAACGGTAGAGATACCAACATGGCAAGTAACATATTATTAATAATAGAATAGTGATAAAAGAGGTACTTGACATTTGTTTATTTTCATAGTACATTCCCTCTAACGTGGTGCTGAAAAGGAATTATTCATGACGTTACAACAAATACATGAAAGACGTCCCAAAAAGATAGATCTTAATCTCCTTCCTTCTGAATATCGCCCCGTAAAAAGATCAAAGCTGAACGTCATATTATATATGACAACTTTTGTACTGGTTTGTGCTGCTATCACACTCATTGTCATTAAATTGGGCGTTGATAGCGATATTAAAGATCTTAATGGGCAGTTAGCCAGCCTGCAACAACAGCTGAGCGTGTTACAAGCAAACAAAAACGAGGCTGATGTAATCAAAAGCCAGATTTCCGATGTTCAAGGTCAACTAGCAGCAATAGAGGCAAATTACCAGACATTTCTCAACGACCGCTATTTATGGTCACAGATAATCACTGAAATCGACGACCTCGTTCCAGGCAATAAAATTACTCTAAGCACCATAAGCATATCCGCCGGTAATGAAGTATCAATTGCAGGCATCTCTACAAAGAGAATAAATGTATACGATTATGTGTTGGCCCTTGAAGAGAGTGACTTCTTCACTGGTGTTGATTTTACCTTTGGTGATTGTCCGGAAACAGAAAATTGCCAATTTACCATTACAGCTCCTTTAAGCACACTGTCACAGACTGAAGGCGAAGGTAATGAATAAACAACTCTCGCTTGGTAAATTTCCCAAAGGGGGTCTTTCGGCAATAAAGCTGCCGAAAGGCATTTCTGTTACACAATTGATTCTAATTGTAGTTGGCGTTATTATCTTAGCACTCACGATTTACTTTGCCATATCATATTTCACTGCGGTAAGTAAAAAAACAGATTTAAATAGAGATATTCAATTGAAAAATCAACAAATAAGCAACATCGGAGGACTTCAGAATATTGCGGCTCTTCAAAGTCAGCTTGTAGATGCGCAACAGGATCTTATTGATAAATCTCCTTTCCCTCAAGAAGTAAACAACATCGATATGGCATATTTAATTATTCAAGCCGCGCGAGAAGCAAACATAACCTGCTTCCAATATACTCCAGCAACAGAAAAGGGGGCATATTCTATTAATGATTCTACATATATAAATAATCAGTATGGTATCTCATCCACCGGAGCAGGTGAAGCAACAGGGGAGAAAACTATTAGAATCATTAATTTCCTTAAGAACCTTGAGGAATTGCCATATAATACTGTAAGCATTAGCGGGCTTTCTTTATCAGACTCAGATCGTGATGGAACCTGGTCAGTGACCTTCTCACTATCTATTCTGTCCCTACACTGAAAAAAGTGCCCCTAGGTTTATTGAGGAGCGCAATTTATGAAACGCTTAAAGATACCCAGAATACCAACAAGAATACCTTTGCCGAATCTGCCAAGTCTGCATACCCATTCTCACCAAAAAGCAAAGGATAAGCCTAAAATTGATGCTGCCTTGCCTCTTAAAGCAGAGGAAGCACCAGATGTAAAATCTATGGAACAGACCAAAGTGGAAAAACCGGTCAAACAAGCAAAAATAACCGCTCCCAAAATACCGTTACCCAGCATATCTAAACCAGGCATACCCAAGCTCCACGCTCCCAAAATACCGTTACCCAGCATATCTAAACCAGGTATACCCAAGCTCCACGCTCCCAAAATACCGTTACCCAGTGTATCCAAACCGGGTGTGCCGAAGCTTAGCGTTTCCAAGATTCCTTTGCCCAGCGTATCCATACCCAGCATGTCAAAAATATCTTCCTCACATAAAGAAAAGGAAGACCAAAAAATCG
>Ga0315279_10001531_pt1 | contig 38101 bp, 52 predicted proteins | sample YL17G06_20_MG_FD_203694 | JGI IMG/M metagenome (GOLD analysis project Ga0315279, IMG submission 203694) | Sediment microbial communities from Yellowstone Lake, YNP, Wyoming, USA - YL17G06_20 | ecosystem: Environmental > Aquatic > Freshwater > Lake > Sediment | place: USA: Wyoming | collected...
TGATGCCCTTATGTTGGTGAAAATAGACCAGTTGATTCCGTCCGAGCTGGTGACAAATCCCATCTGGCCTCCAGTAGTATAGAAAGCCCAGTAGAGACCCTTGAGATGGAAAAGACAACGCTGGGCTGGCCAGCCGGGGAAAGGCCAGTTACCACTGGAGTTACTCGTACCAATAGTTCGTTGTCCGCGTTCGGGCTTAAAGAAGGCGTTGACTTTCATGGGGTAAACGGCTTGAGCGCCAGCCGTTGACCCATTGACAGTATTCTTTTTACGATATCCCCAACCGGCTAACCAGGCCACTACTTACCCCCTATACCGAGTACCATATTCTCAGTCCACACTGCACGTCATTCCAGTTGATACCGAGCAGGTCAGCCTTGGCCAAGAGGTATTGGAAATTGTACCCGTCGTTACCATCTACCTCAATAGCAATGTCTGTGTCGCCAATGAGCACATCTCCACCCTCACGAGTAGAGGCGGCCAGGCCGAATTGGTCATCGACAAATTTGATGGCATCTCGCCAAGTGCCGGGTGTGTCGTCCTGTACCTGGATAACCTGGCTGGTGAGGGCTACCGTAGCCCCATCTAATTTGTTTGCAGCAGCATTGATATTCTCAATCATGCGGAACTTAACCATCGCTATGGCTCGAACTACAGTGACCCCAGCTGGCAAGTCAGCTACCGTAACTATCGGCAAGGTAAGAGTGGCCGCTACCGCCGGTATGGCTACTTCTTCCTGCGGTGCCGACCAGAAGTCCATAGAGAATAATTGTCGGCCTTTAGATGCCTTCAATTCATCGACATCAGCCGGAATATTGGCAGCATCCAGCTCTGCCATTCTCAGTGCGGTTATCTGGTCAAGAAGTGCCGCCCTAGCTGCGGTGAGCTTATTGGCCAGCGATAGCGCTCCCTCATAGCCAATCATGGCAAGAAAAGTCTGAGCCGGGTTGCCAAGTATGCCATAAAGACTACCTAAAGTCGAGGCAGAGGCGTCCCCCACATCAGCCTGGAGAGCAGCGACCTCAGCGGGCACAAACCGGAAGGTGACTATTTTGTAGGGAACACCGGCTGGTATGGGAGCGGCAACGCCCTTATATGCAGTGGATAGGGTAACTTCGCCGGTAGCATTGTTAAAGGCGGTAATGTCGAAGGAATCAACCAAACGTGGCTGGCCTGGGTAAAGGACAGCGAGCATACTGAGAAAGGAGTTCGCCCCAACTCCAATCAGGCCAGCATCTATGAAGCTGTTACCAGCCGCAGCGCCAGGAGCGGTAGTAATGCCTTCGGCGGCGACTGTAGCCTGCATCAGAGATAAAAGTTCGTCCAGTGGTGGTCTTTCGGTCATTCTATGCTCCTACTGCGGCAGTTACTTGGACATCTGTCACCGTCTGAAGTGGGTCGAGGTTCTCAACGAGCACCTTCACATACATCGGGCTGGTGTCGTAGTGTTCTGTTTGTCTGAGCACACCGGCGGCTGCAAAGGCGGGATTCCATACATCCCAGTCATAAACGTCATAATCGGCCCCACTGATGGTGTAGGTATCGCCGGTGGTCCAGCGGTTGAGAGTGCCGCCGGCCAGGGCGGCTACGGTCACCGTGGTCTCGGTGTTGGCAGTGACGACGCCGGAGCTGCCGTCGGTGACATTTACTATAGTTAAGCCTACCAGCTCATTGACGATAAAGTGGGCCGCTGCATCCGTCATAATGGTGAGGTGGTTGGCAGCCGTGTGAGTGCCGGTCGCGGAGTTGGTAGGTGAGGTTCTCACATGCACTCTGATACCCTGGGTGGCCGCCGCGTTATATCGGGACTTGACGGTTATGGCCAATGTGGCTGGCCCGCCGGTCAGGTTGACGGCGGCACAGTCAGCCAGTGCTGTTGTGGTCGCCGCGGCTATGGCGGCCTCGTTCAAAATAGTCGTAGCAGTCTTAACCCCAGGGCTGGTGTCAACCGGCAGGGGGTTGGCGGGACTTATTGGCGCACCGCCGCCAAAAAATAGATTTAAGACGTCTATTAGAGCTTGTTGTAACACTTAGTCCCCCTTTGGCATTGCCGGATATGGTCTCACGAACAGGATATACGTATTACCGCACCTGGAGCACTTTACTCTCGTCACCATGACACCGACGCGGTTGATTTGCCCGCACTTCGGGCATTTGGTGTCCTTCTCGGTTGGGAACGGAGGTGTGCCAATAGCTTCAAGTATCGTTGTCAGCGTTATTCCACCCCCCATGTCGGCCAGCCCCCGGTTGATGATTTGATAGTCAATAAGATGCGGAGCAGCCGCCGTTGGGTCAAGTAAAAGCGTGGAGAAGTAAGCGATTTCGCCCTGGTATATCATGCTGCCGTTGCTTGCACCGGCGGGCCTGGCGATAAGAAGGCCGTCAACGAAAATCCAGCCCTCTACGTCCTGATTGAAGTTGAGCCGCTGCTCGATTAAGGACAGGGAGTATCCGGCCAAGATGGTGTACGGGGCCGGTATCCCGGTGGAGAGGTCTATCAAGTGAGCGCCGAAGACATAGGCATCTCCGGTGGTCCAGGTGTTAAGAGTCCCTCCAGCCAGCGCCACTACAGTTACGGTATTGGCTGTGTTTGAAACCACTATACCTTGGCTCTTATCAGTAAGGTTGTATATGATCATCCCTATCAAGGCGTTGACGCCAAAGGCGGCTACCGCATCTGTCATTACGGTGGGGTTGGCGATAGCGGTGTGCGTGCCTCCGTGAGGTATTAGTCCCTTCATCCAGGGAACAAACGGGCTGGGAATCACGAGGTCTTGAGCGGCATAGACGAACTCAACCAGTTGCTGGTTATACTTCAGTAGAATTCCAGGTCTAACCTGCCCCGAAGATACTTCCCTGGTGTAATCAGGCTTGCCTACTCCCCGGGTTTCGACTACGAAGATTTCTGCCATCATCCAACTCCTACGATGGTGAAGGTGCAGCTTACCGCGTGGTCATTACCTCCATCGGCATTTCTAATTATCATCCAGAGCTCCTCGCCCTTCTCGACAGGCTCATCGATGCTGAGAACCGGGGTGGCATCATTCAGGGCGATATAAGTGTCCACCTGGTGGGGGTAAATCCAGGTATCTCTGTGGCCGACGGCGATATCCACGAGGGCGTCACACCCATCTGGCCAATGTGGGATAAGCTGCACTATCCTGCCGGTCAGTGGAGATGACTTATGAATCCTGATCCCCGTGTTACGCACGACAAGTGCTCTGAGGTTGACATCTTTTGTTATTGCAGCCATAGACGGCATGCCCTCCTTTTCCAGGAGTTTGTTGAGCGCGAGCTGAACGCTGCTAACCTGGTTGTGAACATAGTCCACCCGCTCGTCAATAGTGGTTAGCTCCTCAAAGGGGAGTCTACCTGTTGGATATACCATGGTGCCCCCTTAGAGTTACTCGAAGCCCCACGACATAGTTACGATGGTGCCGACATCAGCCACGTCGATGTCAGCTCGCAGCTGGCCCAGTATCTTGAGCTCCTTGAGTGCCTCCGCAGCTATCGTGGCCCAGCCTCCATTGTCGACGGTGATGATAAGCCGGGGTACCACGGTCAGGGCCGGAGCAGGGACACCGTTACTGACGGCGGGAGTAAATACATCCTGGATGGTGATACGCCTTTGTGCCCCACCAAGCTCGTTGTCAACCATAATCTGTGTCGGGATAATCTTGGCGTTCTGCTTCTCAACCGCAAAAATATGTGGTAGTCCCGGCGACATTACCAGTGCTAAACTAGGCATCTTTTACCTCCCTTACCAGCGAAGCTGGGTATAGTAGAGTATTTCTTTGGCTCTGGCCAGCTGCTCTTGTGTCGGTGTCTTCATCTCCTCCAGGTAGCACTTGTTTACGGTGACTCCCAGCACGCACTTTTCAAAGGCAATATTCGGCACCACCACGGGACCCTGACCGGTGTCAACGAATACCCTCAGGATGGTAGGCTCCAGGTCTTTGACGAAGTACAGGAGGATTCTCTTGTCCTCGTAGGGACTGTCCGCGGGCTTGAAAGCACCGAGATATTTGCGGGCCACTACCGTGACATCGGGCACCATCCCTGCCTGCTCAAGCCTGTTGACGAATTCACCGGCAGGGATATAGAACTGCACCTGGTAGTTGCCCGGTTTGAAGCCAAGAGCTACTTCGTAAAGCGTCTTGGTATTCTCAGGGTAGAGGTTCACACCGCCAACCTGGTTGGAGAAGTCGACATCGCGGAAGTCATTTGAGGGCAGGATATAGGGGAGGTCTTGGTTGACCTCATTAACCCTGGCGATGCGGAAGAACTTGCCCTTGACGTAGGGCAGCGTGTCCGGCCATTCGTTGGTGAACTTGACGAAGAACCCCTTTTGCAGGAGTTTGGGCAGAGTCGCCCCTACAGTAGCTTCTGGAATAGGCAAATACTCAATCATCTTACACTCCCATTCTCTCCTCTATCGTCGGAGAGTAAGTATCTTTTTGCGGGGAGGGAGCCATTCCCCCTCCCCATTACTTATTCAGTTGTTTAGCCGGGTATGGGAGCCTTAGTTGGCCCCTCCTTCAGAATGCTCGGGGCCGGAGTTGGGGCATTCGGAAGAGGTGGCCTGGTCGGGACGCCCTCCTTCAGAATACTCGGCGCTACCACCACTTCAGCCTTCAGAGGAGGCTTGGTTGGCATACCCTCCTTCAGGATGCTTGGGGCTATCGTGTCAATCTTCAAAGGAGGTCTGACCTTGGCGGTATTGGTAGACTTGTCTTTCTTGCTTCTCGACATGTCAATCCTCCTTTACGGCGCCAACTGGAGCATAATTTCTCCGGAGCCGTAGTTGCCAGCGCCCAGAGCATAGCCGATTCTCTGCGGGGATTCGGTTGTGGCAATAGGGCCACCAGCTAATGGGTTAGCCAGCAGGGATGATTTGGAGCCACCTTCGTTCATACTGAAGTAAACATCGATGAATTGGCCGGCCGCGGCGGCTGCCAGGGGCCAAACGCCCAGGCCGGTAGGCCCTACAAAGCAAGGCCCCCATGTCTGCAGCCAGTAGTAGTGGTTAATGGGCACTGGTATTGGGGGCAGCCCCACCGCAACACAGTGGTCTGCCAGCCCAGCGTCAACGAATGACATAGTCGCCCGGTAGATGGATGGATGGACGGTAACCTGGGAGAGAACGGCAACGTTATGGTTGAATGGCCTGTCCACGGTGATGGTTATTGTGCCGGGAACACCAGCAACTTGGCCCGTATTGGCGATGATTCTCCGCCACATCATCTGGTTACCACCAGACCAAATCTCGACATAGCCTCCTACCAGCTCATCCGCGACAACCGTGCCAGCTTGGAATCCGGCACCCCCATTCGTAACTACGACTGTAACATCGCCTACTACCCTGGCAGGAGCGGCACTAAGTAGGTCGTTGACTGCCAGTATCTGGTCGGTCATCACCGCCAGGTAGAGAGTACCGGGATTGATGGTATCAACGATAGCCAGAGCCGCACGGGCATAGTGGTAGGTTCTCTCGTCCACCTGCATGCGGGAGCCGAGGGTGAAATTCTGGACAGCGCTTTCCTCATCGTAGTACTGTTCAGCACCGGTGAGAGATACTGCTGGAGCCAGTATGGCTCCAGGCTGACGTGTCCTGGGGTCAATACCGATTGGGCCAATGTCGCCCCTAATCCTTCTGCCATACAATCTAGATACAGCTTGCATATTAGCAAACCTCCATAAAAATATTAGCTGATTTCCCCCCATTTTCAGAGGGGCGTTACCTCCCGTCAGCCTACGGTAGCGTTAGTTTGCTCTTTAGCCAAGTATCAGGCTACGAATATTCTGGCTCATCTTTATCCAGAGTCCTACTGGCTGGATTTCGTCAGCACCGTTCTGGTAGTACCTCGCCTCAACCCGGCCGTCCTCCCTCGGGTAAAGGATGAAGGGCTCCTTCAGTTCAATCAGCGGGAAGTGCTCCCATACCTGAGCCAGGTTGAAGTCAGCGTTCTGGATGTTATACGCCCGGCCCAGATACGTAATCTGGATGGCGCTGGTGCACGGTGTCCAGGAGGGATTGGCGAAGCCGAAGATCAGGATGGCTTCAGTCGTTCCCATGGCCAAGGCAATGTGGCCATCAATAACAGCGGGTGTAGTGCCAGCGATGAGCTCGCCGGTCCAGCCAACAGGTGGTACGACACCGGCAATATTCCTGACCCACGTAAGCCTGGCCGTTGGAGCAGCAATAGCCGGGTCCTGGAACTGCTCCGGGCGGAACCTCAGGATGTCCAGCTGGCGACCGCTGCCCACGGCGCCCTTGAAGCCACTCGTGCTCTCAACATTGACTACCCTGACGGCGTTGGCGATTGCCACGGCGTTCTTGGCATAGAGCGCCTGAATCCACGGATTCTCCTGGGCAATCATAATCTCGAGTTCGTCGGCCAGGGTCTTCAGGTCGGCGTACTCAATTTCCGACATCAGGTGCTCGGTGATCTGGCCATCGGGCAGGGTGGTTTTGAGCGTTTGCTCAGCCATGCGGCCGCTATCTTTATAGAGTCCGGCCGTTTTTAAGGCCTCTACAACAGAGTTATTCATAGTTCCTCCTTAACTCCTTAGTTATTAGGGGCTTACATTCCCCTTCTTGATGTTACTGTGCCCACTACCCCCTCAATGGGCTGAGTGTACGATTGCTCCAGGGGGGTTACAGGAGACCTCGCAGGCTCTGGCGCCGTCCTTACCTCGACCGCGGAGACATACCGCCGCCCCAGCGCAGGCATTTCTGGCATGGCTGGCAATGCGGGTACTGCCGGCAGATCGGGGAGCTCCACCGGGAAGTCGGGTATCGCTGGAATCTTGTTGGCGGTATCCAGAAGCATCGTCGATACCTTCGGCGCCCCCGCCGGCAGCTTTGCCTCTATTGCCGCCGGGAGTAGCGTTGCCTGGGTTAAAAGACTTTTGATATTCTTGATAGGCATGGTCTATCTTCCTCCTTATCCCGTCACTCGACGTACTTATCCCGTCACTCGACGTATTTGAGCTTTTACGGCGCCGAAGGTGTCCATGACGCCCTTGCCGATTCCCTCAAACATGCCAAGGCCGGCGTTGACCGTCTGGCCAACGGCCTTAATAGCGGCGTCGGGGATCACTGAGGGGTTATCAGGCAATGCTTCCTTGACTGAGTCCATGTTGGACCTCATCTCAGAGGCGAAGGTACCGGCGACACTGGCGACGTTAGTGGCTACTCGGGCTGGTCCCTCGGCGAGTTCGACCACCCCGTCGAGTACGCTGTCAACTAGCGTCTTGGGATCTGGTAACTTTCCCATATTGGCCTCCTCTTTTTTGGGGGAGGAGAGCAGTCTCAAAAGGAACGGGGGAGAGCGCCCCCAACCTCTTGAAGGCTGCTCTCCCCCGTTTTTAAACCTTACAATTACAATACTAGAGTAGAATTTTCAATTTGTCAAGTGCTACCTAGATTATTATTATCACCTCCTCTCCTGTTTGTCAAGCCTTCTGTCCTACGGCGGTAATGGTGAAAGCAGCAATAGTCCAGCGATAAGACCGAGGATATTACCTGGTGGTAATGGAGGGGGAGGGAACGGAAACACTATTTTTGGTCTGGCCCTCACTCTGGCGTCGGGGTCACCAAGCAGGACGGCACTGTCGCGGTTCCATGCGATCAAAGATGCCGTCAATTCGTCCTCTTCGCTGGCCAGCCGGCTGTTAAAAGAAGAGGTTAGCCTCTGGAAGGCCTCCCCGGTGCTCTTGCCATCGAGAATAGAGTTCAGGCTGTCAACAATCGGCATCATCACTGGCTCCGCCATTTTGTCGTTCCAGGGCATAGATGCCAGGTCAGCATCGGCAACCCAGAGTAAGTCCTCGCGGAAGCCGATGTAGCTCAATGCCCCGGCACTTACCAGGGCGGGGCCCAGCTTTGTGGCGGTCGCACAGGAGATAAGGACTATTATCGTCCCTTTTACGTCGGGAATTGAGGATGTGTCCATGAGCAGCGTTTCATTCTGGCCTGTTATTTCCGATTCCGACCCATGGCCGACCGCGATAAGAATATCCGACTGAGGTAGTGAAAGGCTAAACGGTCCCTTTCTATCCAGGAAGGCGTAGAGGTGCACTGGCTCCATGCGGGGCAGTATCCACCGGATGAGGAAGCCAGTGGCGTTCCTGGTGGGCAAATCAAAATCTGGTAAGCAAATAGTCGTCGGCATTTCTCTCCTTATATTGTGAAGGCGGCCTGCTCATTTGTCAAGAGCTAGATAGAAAACTCCGCCTTTGGTATTGACAATTCTGCGACCTCTTCCTCTAAAGAGACTACCCTCTTCTCAAGTTCCCAAAAGTACTCTGATATAAGATATGCCCCTATCGTGACTGTCTTTGTCTGGGTTTTCCACAACCTGGCGCCTATGGTATATGTCTTAGTGGGTCTCTGCTGCAGCTTGGCTGAAAGTGTGTATGTTTTAGTCAACCGGCCAATCAGCTTTACCGCAAGTGTGCAGGTCTTAGTAAACTGGGTGACTAATCTGGCACTCAGGGTATAAGTTCGGGTCAAACGCTGCATCAACCGGGCAGCCAGGGTATATGTCGTGGTTGAACGTGATGTCAGCCTGGCCACCAGCGTGTAAGCCTCAGACCGGGTCCTAAAGAGCCTGGCACCCAGGGTATAGGGCTTGGTCAGTCGGGCAGCCAGCCTCGTTGCCAGGGTGTAGGTCTTAACGGTGGTCTTGAATAGCCTTGCTCCAAGTGTGTAGGTTCTGGTGAGACGACTAACCAGCCTGACGGCCAGAGAGTGAACCGCAGTCAGCCGCTTAACGAGTTCTCCAGAGAGCGTATATGTTACTCTCAGGCGGGAGACAAGCCTCCCAGCCAGGGTGTACGTCTTAGCTTGGGTCCTGGATAGCCTTGTGGAAATAGTGTATATCTTGAACCGAGTCTTGAACAATCTCGCCGACAGGGTATAGACCTTAGTGAGGCGGTTAACCAGCTTCACCGCCAGAGTGTAGGCTTTCGTCTCAGTCTTGAATAAGCGGGCAGCCAGACTATAGGTTTTGGTTGGGCGGGAGACAAGCCTAGCTGCCAGGGTATATGTCTTTGTCTTCGTCACGAAAAGGACGACCAGTTTCGCGGCTAGGGTATAGGTCTTGGCCAGACGATTAACCAGAGTCCCTGCCAAGGTATGGGTCTTCGTCTGAGTCTTGATGAGGCGGGCAGCCAGAGTGTACGTCTTAGTGAGGCGACTGAATAGCCTCCCGGCCAGGGTATAGGTCTTCGTCTGAGTTTTCTTGAGCCGGGCCGCCAGGGTATATGTCTTTAAGAGGCGGTTGTGCAGCCGTGCAGCTAGGCTATATGTCTTTGGTAGTGTCTTAAATAAACGAGCGGAGAGGGTGTAAGTCTTTGACAATCTCTTGACAAGCCTAGCCGCTAGAGTATAGGTTTTAGTCAGCCTCTTAACCAGTCTAACTGCCTGAGTGTAGGTCTCGGTTAGTCTCTTGACAAGCCTACCTGCCAGTGTATGTGTCTTTGTTTTGGTGGTTGGCACTGACAGCGTCTGTGGGCAATAAAAATACCCAGCAGCATCTGAGGTAGTCGCCGCCTCCACTACATCGGTCGTGCCGTCCCAATAGGTCGTGCTGGTATAACTGACGGTCGACCGGATGTCCACCCATATCTCGACCACTATTCTATCACCGGCAAGGATGGAAAAATCTCCCGCCTGGCCAGTGACAGTGACGACGCATCCCCTTTCCGCGGTGGTATGCTCTGTAGTGCAAGAGATAGGCGTGAGGATTGTCTTGACGTTCCCGGAACCACTCCTCCAGACATAGACGAAGGCCCGGCGATATTGGTTCATGGACGCGCTGCTTTCCTTCGTTCCAATACCTATCTTGTAACCAGCCTGCCCGCCGGTCAGGGTTTGGGCGCCCAGCGCCGGGCCCACAAACAGGCGCTTCATCACGTAGTAAGGCTGAGTGGCGTTGCTAAGAGCCGCGGTCACGGAAGTCTGCGCCGCACCCTTAACCCCCCCCATGTCTTTGGGCGTGTTCTTATCAGCAGGCAGAGTGGGCTGAGCATCAGTGTCGGTGCTCAGTTCGCCTGTCGGCCCGGCAGGGGCATTGGTGTTCCGGAAATACCAGGTGGTCGCCATTTATTTACCAATCCTTGCTGGTTATTAAAATCTGGTGCTTATCAGGGTCGATATAAATAATGGATTTGACGTTTTTGCCGCTGATGGTAGCCTGCCAGCCGAGGGCAAACATAAGGCGGTGCTCATTAGTGCTTGGTTTGACAAAGTGGCGGCGGAAGACAATGGGACGCTGCCAGGTTGAGTCTATTTCCTGGCGGTAGAGAGGGAGTCCTTTGCGGAGGGGAACCAGCTCAATAAAAGAAAGCCCCTTACCAACTTCAAGTCTATTAAGAACTTCCTGGTAAAGGACTTCTTCTCCTTCGGCGGTATACTGAGCTACCTCTTCGCCATCAGCGAATTTAGCTGACCAGTAGTAGGGGAAGGGACATGCTTTGACGATTTTCGGATTGTATTCCATCGTGAGCCTCCTTGGATGGAGTTTTAGCTTTAACTAGACCTCGTCATATCTGAAAACGAGTTGTTCCGGCCCTTTTTCACCCGGGCTGGCTGTGTCTGCCACGTCAAGCTGAAGTACCACATGCTTGGTTCGCTCCGGAGGAGTGCTGTAGGGGCCGGCATCCACCAGCTTGGGTGCGCCGATAACAAAGGTATTGAGATTAGTCTTGGCTGTGATACCAGTATGTTGGGCGACCATCTCATCTCCAGTATCGCCAGGAGTGCCCGTTGCTTCCTGATAGCTCGCGGCAACCAAGGTCTCGTCACCGATGTAGGTTGTCATCCCGGCCTCGAACATGGTGCCATCACAATAAATGTAGACGTTGCTAATCTGGGTGTAAGCCCCCGAGAGGTAAAGCTCATGGCTCTTCCAGTAGCTCCGCTTCGTCTGACCTGTGACGATAGGTATGGGGTTAGTGGTACCCGGGTTGTTGCTATCGGCGGTGCAGAACTTTGCCGCAGTTACTACTGTCGGTGTACCGGCACCAGCGCCATTTATTTCTCTGACATCTACAGTTGCTGCCATAATTCACCTCCTAATATTTCCCTACGGCCCTTACTGATGCCGTGTTACCGGGGTCGCATATATAGTAGATAAGGCCGATTCTCTCATCAGCCTTGGTAAAGTCTGGGAGGAATCTATCACCCCTGTTCAGCGGAGTCCAATCTAGGGCATCGAAGGATATGTAAACCCTGTTGGGGCTATCATTGATGAAAGAGGCGGTTGCCCATGGCTTATTTGGGAAGCGGTTAATAAGGTCTATCCACTGAAGCTGGTCGGTAGCGTTGAGCGTTCTGGAGTCCTTCTTTCCCTCAAACTCCTCTTTCTCGATTGATTTTCGTATCCTGGCGAGCTGACCGAGGCTGGCAAGCTGCACCACCGCCTGAAGCACATCGGGGCGGACTATCTCCTTGCCCTCATCATCCACCACTTTGACGGGCAGGTTAAGTTCTCTTGGCGTCACGATGGACGGTAATCTTTGTTGGGAATCCTTCATCTGACCACTCTATCTCCCAGTTTTCCTCATTTTGATAGCTAGACTGGGGCACCAGTGCCTTTTCTGTTTGCTCCTCAACATCTGTAAGATATCTTGGCGTTGAAGCAGGCAGAGGCAGGAACCCTTGCTCTCCACCTCCGAGCCGCGGCCAAGTAATCCCCAAGAATCTGGGCAAAGGAGGACCCTCCCAGGGAAATAGGGGTAGTAAGTCGGCCAGGGTCATTTCACGATCCTTTTCATAAGCTCGAAGAACTCAGGGTTCCTCTCCAACTCATCGGGCACTTGGTCTAGAGGGATGGCATTTGGATATGTTTTACCCTTGGCTAAACTCACGAGAGTGGGCTTCGACCCCTTCCCCTCTGCCAGCTTAGCCTCTGTGTATCTCCTGAAAGCTTCAGCTGCCGCCGCCTTATCGCCACGGCGGAGTGCTTCTTGGTATTGTTGCCACAATTCTTTTGAATTAGACATGGATGGCCTTCCTCCCTTCAAAAAGTTCAGCGACCCCCATCTTGTCAACGGCAGCTCTGGCCAAAGCTGCCATTACGTGATGGCTAGTTTCGGAAGCGTGGGCGACGGTGGCATGGGTGGCTGACGCCGTTAAAGCCACAAAGGAGGTTACAAGGTGTTCAGACTGACACCACACTTCGAGCGCTTTGCTATACCCCTGCCGTGCTTTCATGTGCTCCTCCCAGGCAGCCGCAGGGACAGGATAAAAAACTTCTAACCTCGGCCGGTCAACCACTGCCATTATTTCCACGGAAAGAACGAAATCATCGCTTACCCGCGCCCTTTCTACTGAGACAACGAAGTTTCTCAAAATAGACTCCTTAAATGATTCCAACATAGACGATGCCGGTGTTGATGTCGTAGGTATACTCTTCGCCATCGACAGCGGCAAATTCATTACTGTAGACCTGCTCTCGCCACTCTCCGCTTATGGAGTTCTCGGTGAAGACGGAGAGATAGCCGGCGCTCTGCACTCCGGTTACCCTGATGTTGGTTTCAATGGGCGTGACCTGGCTCTGGAAATCGAGAACGCCATCCATGGTGTAGTGTATCAGTATCCAGTAGCCGGTGGGGAAAGGTGGCCCCTTGGAATGGACGGCGAAGGAAACAAGCTGGGTCGGCGGCGGTAGTTGCTTCTTGAAATTGGCCACGACAGATTTATTCCCGTCCATATAGACGCTTACGGAGGTGCTGTAGCCGCTCGCGCCGCCGCTCCAATAGTCGAAGTCGTAACCTGACGAGGGTGAGGCATAAAGGGTCACGTATTCACCCTTTGCGTATGCTGCTTTGTCTGGCGATTTGGTTACTGTGCCGCCACCATAGGGGTTTACACTGACGCTGAGAGTATATGCCTCGACCTTCTCGAAGTGAGCCGTTATCCCGCGTGTCTCAGTCATCGGATAGACCGGCGCCCTGATTGCTGTTGTGTCCGTCATTTCACCCGACCAGCTCTTAAAGACGTATCCTGAGTTAGGATGTGCAGTGACATAAACCTGTGTCCCCGCGGGGAAATACCAAGCATTTTCTGCGCCAGATGCAGGTGTTGGCTCTACTGTGACCGTGCCAGCACCTACAGGGTTAATGGTAACCTCAAGACGTTCAAGCTTCGCCTCCGGCGTGACATAGAAGACGTCATCAAAATCATTAGTTTTTACTAGGTGCCCGCCAACGGATACCTCAACGCCCACATCACGCCTGTCAATTGTTCCAACCAAAGCCGTGTGCTGGACCGTGACGTTATAAGTTTGCCCGGGTGCTATAGCAAACGGTGATGAGGTCTTTGTCTCCAGCAGCGTCCCCCGTCCGGGTAGAACGCTTCCCTCGTAAATCTTAATCACTGCGGTAGCTGTCTGCTGCTTGGTGCATGCCGATGTCACCGGACAGGTGATAGTGACTGTGGCTCCGGGAGATACCTGTGATGGGCTGGCAGTCGGCTGTCCCAGGTTGAAATCAATGACCTCGGCCGGCGGCTGACCCACATAAAAAACATCATCGAATTCATGCTCGGCTACCAAGTTGCCTTTAATATAGACCCCGACGCCGATATCTCTTCGGTCTGTGGTGCCAGCAACTGCCGTGTGAGAGAATGTGAAGGTCTTTGTTTCCCCGGGGGAAATTGGAGTGTCAACGGAGAGATATTCGTTGAGTTTGGAGCCATGCCCCGGCAGAATGCTTCCCTCATAAACCTGGCACTTGACCTTAATAGTCTGGGCCTTTGTCGCTTGAGAGGTTACAGGGCAGGAAATGGTGATGGTGGCCCCTGGTTGGATGGTACCACCTGGGGCAACACTTGGCTGTGCGATACTGAACGCTGTTTCCTCCTCTGGTATCTCGCCAACGACAGAGAATGTTTCCTCATAAGTGGCTACTGGAGGAAATGGTGGTAGGACAAACGAATCCAGTGGCATAGACGGCCCGGTATAAAGCCGGACGGTTAGTTTGAACTCTCCCTCCCCCTTGAAGCCTGTGGTGAAGGTAACCTCAAAGTTACCACCAAGAGCTACTGACATTTCTCTGACTTGCTTTGCCCCAATTATGGGTATTATCTTCTCCCATAATGACTCTGGGTATTCCACGGTGACAATCACCCAAACAGGTAAAAGAAAGGGAAGGTTGAACAAATCGGCCTTACCCTTCACCGTGAAGGGCTCTTTCATTCTGGGTGACGTCGGGCTATAGGCTATGTCCTTTAGTTTAAAGAGTATACCTTCTGGAGCTTTAATTTCAGGCATCTTAGACTTCCTTGAAACAGAGTGTCCGAACCATAGCTATGGAAGAAGGGAACATCTTGTTGTAGTTGACGAATTTCTGGTACTCGGCCGGGGTTAGAATCTTGATTATCTCGGCGTAGTGGAGGTCTGCGATAATATCCGCGGCAATATCTCCCGCCCATGGTATCAAGGCTACTATCTGGGAGGCATCCTCGCCAAGCGCATGGCCAATAGCCTTGCGGGCGCGGTCATCTGGCCTTTTGGGCAGTGTAATCGGTGGTGTCTCCAGGTCAGGGAGTTTTATGCTACCTCCAAAAGGTGTGGGTATCTTCGGACCAGTAAAGATTTTCATGGCAGACCCCCAAAACTGTAATCCGAGGTTTCTTAGTTTCAGTTTAACCCCAAAGCACTAGGTTTGACAAGCCCTACTCAATCTTTCGCCCGGTGACTACTTCCCCCTTTCTAAGGAAACTCTGGAGGTGGCTCCCTCAAGAACCATGGAAGCTTGCCCACCCAGCTAAGCGCCCTTTTGCCCTCCAGTGGCATCCAGATACTACACCACCCCTGGGGATGTATCTTGCCGGGGTTAGGGAATCCCGCCTCATTCACCCACTTGCAAGTCAGAGTCTCACGCTCGAAGACACGGCACTCGCCACAATGATACTCCCAGAAGACTGGTGGCGCCGCCACCGGACTATACAGAACCTGCAACTTAGCAAACTTGCCGTTTTGGTCCACGTACTCCTGCAGGGATTCTGTCCACTCTTGGCCGAGTCCTTTCGCCACAGTCGCCCCCAGCGCCGCCCGTCCAACCGAGTTTAGCAAAAGATATATCGAGTTTGGAAGGATACGGGGTCTACCCGTCTCATCACGCAGCAAACCCCTGGAACCTGGCATGTCTCACTCCTTCCCCATCAGCACTTTGGCCAGATTTGCGAGCTTATCTATACGTGGTGCAATCTCGTCTATTGCCTTCCTCAACTCTGCAATCAGAGCCTGGCCTGTTTTACCTCGGGGAATATTCTGAAGGATGCCGTTGAGGTCTTTGAGGTAGCCCGCCTGCCCACACCTCTCTATTACTTTGAATAGTTCCAGCACTTGAGGGAGGGAACTGGAGTCCTTGCTTAACCTCTCCACCCTGGCAAGAAGGAGGGTAAATTGCTTCCCAGTCTCGCCGCTGGCGAACTCGCGCAGGGTTTTGAGACCTTCTGCGGGGGTCCCAAAGGTTTTATCAAACATTTCCTTAATACCTGGCATGGTACACCTCCGCTAATCTAAACTTTATATTTTTACAGGCGATTTGTCAAGAGAGGAAAGGTTGAAAGGGGGGACTTGAGCCTGAGACATTTCTTAAGAAATGTATGCTACTCGCGGCTGACCAGCTTCTTGATGCTTTCTTCGATGTATTCTTTTGTGATGCTCGAGGCGGTGATATCGCTGTGAAACTTGTCTCCCTGAAGATAAGGGGCGAAAGCGTCGGTCATTTTTTCAAAAGCCAACTCCAGAGGGGTTGGGTTGAACCTTTCGCAAGCGTCTAGTTCGACCATGATGCAGTCACCCACCCATTCAGTCACCTGTTTGAGTGTGGGGGGAGAGGGATTAGTCAGCCAGTAGGTGCCATCATCTTTAATGGCGGCCATGTTATCCGCTACGGCGTCAACAGTGACCAGGTTGAGGAATCCCCCCGGATTGCCCCGTATGCGGAAAACTGGCCTCAGTACTGGGAGCCGCAGCGTGCCCTCGATACGCCGACGGATGAGCTCGGCGCGCCGATGTACTCGGATGAGCAGCATAACATATTGGAGGAAATGCTGGCTGGAGACCTGCCCCAGCTCGGGCATTATGATAGAAGGCTTAAATATGGTCTTATGGGGTATGTCGGACTCCTTGACCATCAGTTCACACACCTTTTTGGAGTTCTCATAGGTGTTGCGTCCCTGGGTGTAGGCTGTGGAGCAGAAATAGAAGTGGGGAATATCGTATCTGGCACAGAAGTCCAAGACGTTAGCTGTACCTTCGACATTGGTTTGCCAGATTAACCCGTCGTGGTCTTTACCAAGCTTCATGAGAGCTGCCAGGTGGTAGCAGGCAGCGAAGCCTTGAGTCGGCGTGGCCAGTATTTCCAGGTTATGCAGCAGGATATCACCGGGTATGCCGACCAGGTTACCAGTAGACTCAACAGGGTGGCGTGATAGCGAGTAGACAGTATGGCCCTGGCCAAGCAGCCGTTTCGTGAGAGCAGAGCCGACCACTCCTGCACCACCTGTTAGCAGTATATTGCTCATCGCTTTATTCCTTGCCTTGCCTAGCCGGGCCGCGCCATGCCTAGCCAAGCCGTGCCGCGCCAGGCCTCAATCTATATCATTGCCTGACACCTCTGCAGGTCGAATCTTTAGCCTGAAAATCAGCTTGATGATGTGGAGCTCGAATGACCACTCATCTTGCCCTAAAGCGAGTCCGAGGAAATACTCGCCTTTCGACCAGATGTCAACCGTGACGTGCTTTTTCACCCACGTTAGCCACTTCATATCAGCCTCCTATCGCTTGTCCGCTTAGGACCAGTATCGGGTACAGCATGGCTGCCAACACCAGCAACTTACCAACACGGTTAAATCCAGCCTGAGCAACATTGTCTGACGGGTTTTCTCTGATAGCATCAGCATATGGCTTCAGGAAGACAAGGGTGGCAAGTAGAGGCGGAAAGCAGATGAGGCTTAGCATAGTCAGTGGTTTGAGAAGGCCAATGGTTATTAGAAACACTTGGAAAGCATAGTTCATAACCAACCAGGCAAGAATGTAGAGTGAAAGGTCAAAGCGGGACTCCCAGACTTTGTAGGCCAGGCTTTTAACTCCCCTTTCGAGGTTGCTATGAGCATCCAGGTATTCATCAAAGGCTAGCCCAAGATACGAAAGGACGACTGCTATCGGTAGGACTACTACAATAGCCTGCCACCAAGCTGGGTGAGGATTAACGGCAAACATACCGGTAACTCCAGCCAGTACTACTCCAGACGCTAATGCTGTCTCGTGATACCAGCTAAACTTTCCTCTGGTGTAAAAATATGGCACCGCAAGCCCTAAGACACCAGGAATGAAGATATAGGGAGTAACTCGTGACGCTATCACTCCACACACAATTAGTCCAGCAATTCCCCACGCGGTAAAATTCAGGATGAGTTCTTTAGGAGAAAGAATTTTCAAGATACCACAGCCACCGGTGTAGCCTTTCTCAATGCTACCTCCCCCTTCAGGCTTGTCAAGCCCAACTGCCCAATCAATATAGCTGTTTTGGGAATGTCCACAGGCCATAAGTAGTGCCGCTGCTAGGAAACCAAGCCAGGTGTTAAGCTCACCAAGAGTGCCGCCGGCTAGTAACGAGCCGATTAGGCAGGACCCGCCAAAGAATGGGAGGGCAAACCACCGACCACTTGTCCAAAGATGCGCTTTCAGTTTTCTGTTCACGTTATCCTCCTAACCAAAATAAGAGTCCCATCACCAGGGCAGAAAATAAGGGGATCGTTAGATTATCGTCTATATAGTGCGAGGTGCGAGTAAACCGCTCTGCAGCGGTCGCTGCCAGTGCGCCACAGGCGCCAATCCAATACGGCTGTACGAAATAGGCCAAGACTAAACAGGTAATCAGCATTCCGAGGCTTCCCCAGTTCCCTTTTACCTCTCTATGATAGACTGCACTTCTGATTAAGCCAGTGACAGCGTCCCCAGCTCCCATAAACGTCAGTGGTATAATCGCCAGCCATGGCTGGTTGAATATTCCCCAGAGGGCACCGATGAGCACAACGCCGGTGGCGGGGAAATGGATTTCGGCAAACGCCTCTAATCTACCGGAACCTCCTACCCCGCGGAAAGTATCAGGTCTAAACAGCCTGGCATAAAGGAGCATTCCAGTGAAGATAATGGTGAGAACGAACGGCCACCAGAAACTCGTAAATAAGAGAGGGCATAGCAAGAAGCCTACGGCCCCGCCGAGATGCCCTAATTTGCGGCTAATATATTGGGGAATTTTATAATCATAGAATAGATTGGCAAGGTACAGACCGAGTAGTGCCGCGCCGGCTATCAAGACTGCGAATGGCAGCTCCGCTAACAGGCTATTCATCTTTTTTATCCGCCTTCCTCATTGCCTCCAGGGCGTGTTTGGCAATGGGTTGCATTTTCATAAAAGCATGCTTTTCCATGGCGGCGAATATCTCCTCCGCATCGTAAAGCACCTTATCGCCACTGATACGGATATATCCATTGGCATAGGCACTCCTGGGGTCAAGTCCCGGGTCCTTTAGGTCCCTCGGCGCACCCAACTGGGCTAGCCAGATTATAATCTCGCGCAGGGTATCATAATCCATCAGCACCTCGTTCCGGAGGTCGCTGTCATCCTCCTCACGGAAGATGCCCACCGGAGTAAGCCTCACAATGAAGACGCCGCCCTGGGGGCCGGTGACTATGATCTTCCCCTTCCTGCCAACAACCGCTTGCCGTTTCTCGGGGGACAACTCCATCAGCGTCGCCATGTGCATTGCCTTATCTTCCAGGATGAAATCAAAAAGCATCTCGGTTATTGTAGTCATTCAAGCCTCCTGATGACTGCTTCCAGTGCCCGCCTGGCTATCGCCTTACACAGCCTTGTCGCCAGGTCGTCGGTCAGCACTTTTGGTTTGGTGTTTTTTATCCGGTCGGCGATCTTATCAAACACGACGTCGACCGTCGCCTGCAGGGGTGTGAGCGGGACCTCACCCAGCAGGGGAATGCCGTGTTCCTCGCATACCGAACCTATGTCAACCCGAGGCGATAGATACGGCCAGAATCTTTCCCCCTTCGGGGAGATGCAGATGGCCATGTTGGACACCAATCCTATTACCGGCGCCCTTTTTATCCTGATAAAATCTATGGTCCTCACCAGGTCGGCCACGGCTATATCGCTCGGCTGGAAAACGAGGACAATCCCATAAAGGTCGGACAGACAGTCATAGAGCTCCTGCATGAATTTCGATGAAGAGGGAGGCGAATCCAGGAAGAGATAATCCAGTTGCGGCCACTTCACTAAGGTGTTTAACTCTCGCATGGCCCGAATTAGCGTTGGCTCGTCCCAGAGCACTGCCGGGTTTTCGCCGTAGTGGCTGGCCATGGTTACAACGTAGAGGCCATCCATCTGGTAGGGGATAATCATTTGCTCAGCGGCGTTCACTTCCCAGTGAGGCGCCTCGCCCAAGCCAAGCGCCTTATGGAGCGTGGGGGCGACCGCGTCCACGTCGAGTAGCCCCACCTGATGCGCTTTTCTGTGGAACGCTCGGCCCAGATTTGCGGTAACAGTTGACTTCCCGGTTCCCCCCTTGAGACTCGCGATAACTATGACACGTCCATCCATGCTTTTTATTGTAATTGAGGTAGACCGTCCCTGTCAAGCCATCGAGTAATAACCCAAACGTGAAGCCTGCGACTAATGAGCAATACCTTGAGCGTGACGAAGCCGCCAGCAGTACCGGAGACATGAACTTTCAAACGAGGACTTGACACGTAATGAGTAAAGGATTTATGATTGACTATAAGGGTATTACTTGTTTCGAGGGAGGGAAACATGGAGGAAGAGACGGCAAAACAGGTAACAGAGGAAGTAGCTCAGCCAGCGGGGGAGGCGGCGAAGCAGGTGCGGCTAAACTTTAACGTTGACGCCGGCAAATACGAGAGGCTGAAGGAACTTGCCGACTACGCCGCCAATGAAGGGTTAATCCCCAGCCATCACCGGGGCAACATAACGAGCTTTGTCAACTGGTGCATGGAAATGGGGGAGGAAGCGCTACATCAACACGCCCTGAAGAAAAGGGGCTTTTGAAGGAGGAAATGGCATGGCAAAGATAGAAGAGATATGTGCGGCACTGAAAGTGCTTTTGGAGGCCAAGTCTCATGGTGAGCTAATGATGGCACCAGAAGTCGGCGAACGCATTGGAATGACCGCAGAATATGCGGGGCCCATGCTGGGCTTCATGTATAAGAGAGAGTTGGTTGAAAAGCCGGATAAGAAAACGAATCGCTATCAAATTACCCAGAAGGGGGAGGGGTATTTAGCAAACCCACCTAAGGAGCCAGAGGTAAAGAAAGAAAAACCTCCAGCAACGCCTCCGGCAACGCCCCCAGCACCGCCTGCTGTACCGCCTGCTGTACCGCCCCCAGCAACGCCTCCGGCAACGCCCCCTGGCAAGGAGAAGGTGGTCTTCCCTTCTCAGGCTGACACCTTCAGCTCCATTGGCGAGAGGCTTGGATTTGAAAAAGGTGGTGTGAGCGACCAAAAGAAACCTTCCCTCGAATCTGTGGTCGAGTATGTCCGGAGCCTGGCTAACATGGATGACTTGGACTCAATAGAGAGTGTGCTTACCGAATTGGGGCTTTCTGCAGATGTTAGAAAAAGGTGGCTACGACTGTATGCTTTGACACTACCCGCCAAAAAAGCAATAATATCGCCTGAACTCAGGGTGAGGCTTGGGCTCGAAGACGGAGAGGGAAAACCAAAGCCGCCACAGCAGATGTACAATGTTATCGAAGGCAAAATATACCCCGACCCTGAGGGGGAATATACCTTCTCCAAGGCGGTCCAGTTGGTGGCGGCGGAAAAAACATCCGCCGACCCCGCCGCTCTGATCACCGCCATAATGCCCATCCTCACCAAAGAGTCTTCCACCGACTCTGCCGCTCTGATCACCGCTTTAATGCCCCTTCTCACCAGGGAACCGCCGCCACCTCCTGTGCAAGACACTACACTCCTTCAATCGCTCCAGACGCGCATAGAGCAGCTCGCTGACGAGCGGAATAAGGCGCAACTCGACGCCCTGAGGGCCGAGATAAAGTCAGGCCAGCGACCGCCAGAGGCTGACGCACAGATACAAGCATTATCGAAAAGCATAGAGACCATGCGGGAAGAGCTTCACGCGCAGCAACTGGCACGCATCCAGGAGCAGCACGAGGCCACGATGAGCCTAATGAACAACAAACTCACCCTGTTAGAGCAACAGGTGCAGGCGTCCATACAGGGCCGGCAGGTAGACAGTAAGTACGGACTAATGTCGGACGGGCTAAAGGGCATATTAAACGAAATCGGCGGGGCAAGACGCGACATAAAGGAGATAGCCCCGGCCTTTCTGCAGCGGGGCAGAGAAAAGCAGACCCGCACTCCAGAGCAGAAAGCCGGCTTCGACCAGGGCATAGAGCACGCAATAGAGAGCCAGAGGAAGTCCCGCGAAATGGAGGATAAGCTCTTCTTCAGCAAGGAGAGTTGACAGCATTAGGGGTAAGGGTTAGAATTTAGGCAAAGGAGGAGATATGCCTAAACTGCCCAAACTGCCCAAACTGCCAAACCCTGAACAAATACCGGGTATCTTCGACCGCATGACAAAGGGAATCGACTATGCCTCACAGCTGGTAGAAATTGTCGGGATGGGCGTTGACAAGGTAGCCGATGCCCTCGGCACTGAGGACGGGCCGCCGGCAGCCACAAAAGAACGTCCCCTAACCAGGGCGAGTCCCCAAACAGAACCATCCACCCAACCTGAAACCCCTGCCAGAGCCCTTGAGAGCCAAAAAGCAGGGCGTTTGGCTGCTACTGTGACAGAAACATTGCCCCAAGAAACTCCAACGGATCAAATAGCCACTGCCTGCGTTCCATGCGCTATTGGACATTTCGCGGGAGCTGCCAAGCTACTTAATGAAGCTATTAGATTTAGAGACGAGGGCATAGGCAGCAACCAGGTTCTGGATGATATTGCCGGCGCCATTGGCGAATTGAACGCCATGGAGCGGGTCGACCTGACTCCGGAGAGATTGCAGCAGACGCCTGAGTGGCAGAGGGCTATAGCCGAGGAGTCCTTGGGGGAAAGCCGCAAATTGAGACACAGGTTGGAAGGCATCAGCAGTATGGAAGAAATTGAAAAGGCGGCGGCTGATACTGAAAGCTATTATAAGAAGCTCAACCGCCAGTGGTATAAGGGCCGGTTCAGTCATTTGGGCGCCGGGAAGGCCGAGGCTATAGCACAGAGAGTGGGAAAGAAATAAAGTAAACCACTGTCAGCTAAAGCAGACAGCTTTTCCCTACCCAGCCCCAACGAGGGCGGGTGAGAAGCACGGCTCGTTTACAAGAGCCCTACGGGAAATGTTTCCCGCAGCGACAGTATCAGCGGGTGCGGAGTACCCGCAAGATACACAGGAGAATAGGGATTGAGACTTACGATTAGCTTTATCAACCGAGCCACACTCAGGACAGGTACGAGAAGTGTTGAGCGGGTCAACCAGTGCTACCAGCACGCCCGCCAGCTTCGCCTTGTACTCGATAAACTGTCTCAGTTGATTGAACGCCCAGGAGTGGTGTTGCCTCCGCTGGCTACGGCGAACTGTGGTCCGATCTCGAATACCGATCAGGTCTTCCAGAGCGATACCGCGATTGGTGTCTTTAGCCTTTGCAACAACACTCTTACTGATAACGTGGTTGACGTGGGACGCAAAACGGGCTTCTTTACTGGAACGCTTCTTGAGAAGGCGCGTGGCAGCCTTCGTCCCCTTCGCCTGAAGTTTGCTCCTGAGTTTAGCGTGGCGTTTTCTGAGACCATTGACCTGATTCCCGGAGTAGGTCTTCCCGTCCGAGTCGGCGGCGATATTCACAATGCCCAGGTCAACGCCAAGGAACTCCGAAGGGTCATTGGCGGGCGGTTCCTCGACCTCGCACACCTGGTGAAGGTAGAAATCGCCGTTGCGATAAATAAGGTCGGCTTCCCCACTGCGGTATTGAAGAAGCTCAGCTTGCTTACTTCCGGCAGCAAAAGCAATCTTCAACCGGCCATTACTTGTCCAGATGGATACCTCGGTAGGCTTCCAGGAGAGGATGCGCTTATCGTAGGCAATGCTCCCATGCCGGTTAAATTTCCGAGGGGCCTTCCGGTCGAGCTTGTAGGCATCGGCAACCTTAGCCAGTACCCGAACCACTATCTGAGCCGTGAGAGCAAACCGACTTCGGATGTCATAGTAGAGAAGGTGGTGGAGATCATACTGGCGGAAGGTCTTTGTCTCCCAAGCATGGCTACTGATATAGTTGGCAGCATCATTCACAGTCTCCAGCGTCTTCAGCAGGGATTGGTGTTGCTCTCCAGACGGATTCAACTTAACCTGAGCTATCAACTTCACACCCTTATTATAGCACAGTATTCAAGTGTTGAAAAGGAGGGAGTGGCGCATTCCTCTGTCGCCTAAAGGCGACAGTCTCCTGCGCCAACGATTATGATAGTGGTTTGCGCCTGGTGTAAAAAGCCTATGGGGGAAAAGCCTCCCTATGAGGATAAGAGTGTAACGCATACCATCTGTGAAGAGTGTCTAAGAAAGTATTTCCCGAAGGTAGCGATGACGCAAATCAGCGGCTCTACAATAGCCCCTACGAAGATGCAGCAGATTTTGGAGGCGGGCAGAAGACAGCTAAGCCCTGAAGAATTTGAGGAGCTGGCGGCCCTGCTGACGGACCTGGGGATCTACGGTCTTACTCCCTGGATAAATGTCGAGCTTGGCAAGCTCATGGCCAAGATTAAGTGGGAACTGGAGATAGGACCTTCGCCGGAGTGGGCAGAGGCGCTCCAGGCATGCGACTACGCCTTTCTGGGCAGTGAGCTGAAGACTATGTGCTACGAGGCTGGTGCATCTCCCGTCGGGCACAAGAAGCAGCTCTGCGCTAGGCTGTACAAGAGAAAGGTGCCCGAGGTGGTGGCGGTGATGGAGCCGTACCTGAAGGGGATGACTCCCGAGCGAATCAAAGAGGAAATCGAGCGGTACGCCAAGGTCATACTCCCCCAGACCGAAGAGTGGCATCCGGATTACATTGCCTTCCTGAGGACATTGAGGGGGAAAAACCTGGCAGATTTCGATATCCGCTCCGAACAGCACCCAGCGGGATTCAAACATAGCTATTACCGGGCTTACCTGGGCAGTGAGTTAATAGTCGGCGCTGAAAGCCGCGAGGAAGTAGTGAGGATGTTGAAGCAGTTGCTGGAACGCGTTAAATTATTGGAAACCGAGCGGCTCCCACAGGCAGAGCGCCTTTATGCTTCAAAGCTGAGGAAGGTCAAAGACAGACTTGAAGAGCTTCGCCGGACGTCGCCGGATGAGTTTTACCGGCGGAAGAGCCTGATTGAGCAAGCCATTAAGGAAAGGGAGAAGGGCTACCAGAGGACAATGCCAGATTTTAGCCTTGCGGAGCTGAAGGAACTAATAAAATTTACGGAACGACTATATAGATAGAAGATGATGTAACATGAGCAAGCAACCTTTATATCCGCATATGCCGAAATCTCAGAAGCCACAAGATAGGCTCTTTAGGGAACTAAATGTGGCGGTAGCGGATGAGGACGAGGCCGCCTTAATGTATATGCGGTTATCGCTCGAATTGGAACAAATCGGGTTGCAAGATGCTGCTTGGACAGTAAGTAAGATAGCAGTTGACGAGAATCGTCACAAGGGTGAAATTGAGCAAATTATTCACCAGCTTAGAGGAGGTAGTAAGTGAAGGGCGGGATTACAAGAAGGATTGACGAGATAACAGGAGCACTCGATAAGAAGCAATTGAAGAGAGCGCTCTTTCTCAGTGAAGCCAGGGGGCTGGAACAGCATCACGAGTGGATAAAGGAAGCGGCGCGCACCTGCCTTGCCAATAAGGAAGACAAGAAGGTCTGCGAGCAAGCAATCAAAGTGGCCAGAGACAAGGTTAAAGACACGGTCAGTCTGCCGCTGGACGACATCGGCCTTGAAGGATTGGAGGACTATATGACAGAGCAGAAATTACCTGACAAGGTGGCACCGGTTGAGGCCCCTGCAGCTCCCAGTGGGTTTTTGGCTAAAGCCCAAAAAACCGACGAAGAGCTATTCGAAAATTGCGAGGAATGCCATGTGGCCGTAGCCGCCTCAAGGTTTGCCGATGTCTGCGCCGAAAAACCCGAGGAAGCCGGCGGATGTGAACTGATAGGCCGCAGCCTCGAGAACGAGAACACCGAGCCGGCCGACTGGATAAAGGCAATGGTGCAGACCGCGGAAAAGGCCCAGGGAAAGGCGAAAGAGGAGATGGTCGGAGCTATCACCGAGCTGACTGAGTATCTGGAGAGACGGAACAGTCCGTTTTTGAAAGCGCTTGACAAGGAGGAGAGCCATGCCTAAAAAACAGCCTTTGTATCCTCACGTGCCGAAGAGCAAGATGGTAATGAAAACTACGGTTACGGTGTCTGATAAGAGAATAGAAGACCTGCTTTGTGATGCCTTTGAAGGTGGAAGCAACTACTGGTACGTGATAAAGAAGTTCAACTTCCCACCGGGACAGACTAAGCAAAGTCTCGGTATTACTTACCCTCATATTGAATTGCCGTTGAAGGGCGGCAGCCTGCTTATAGGTGAAGTCGAGGGGAACCCTGAATATGATAAGGTACTGGACCGAGCAGCGATAGAACGAGGGTTGCAACTAATGGCTGAAAAGTACCCGAAGCATTACGCCGATTTTATAACTGAAAACGACGATGCTATCACTGGTGATGTTTTTCTGCAGGTGGCTCTGTACGGTGAAGTAGTATTCGGGTGATAGATTAAAAAATAGAGTGAGGAGGGAGCTATGTCTAAACCGCTGTACCCGCACGTAGCCAAGAGCAGAAATGCCGAGCCGAGACTCCCCCAGGATGAGCTGAGGTTCCTTCCCGATAGCCCGGAGTTTCTGGCCGAAACCATAACTTGCACCGGCTGCCGCGAAAAACTGGATAATGCCTTCCGGGAGGCTATAGTCAGGGCGAGGGGAACACATGACCTTACTGAGCGCATTACCGGCGGCAGTGATGCCGCTAAATAGAAGATTGCTCGACGCGTTAGTGGAATCGCTGCCGCGCCGATTTGACACCCTCTTTGAGCAGGCGGCCCGTGTTGAGGGTGAAAAGGGTGCCTGTGTCACCTACTCCCAGATACTCGTCGAAACACTGGGGGAGTTTGGCATCAGGGCGGAGGTCAGGCCTGTTTTCATAATTACGGCTAACCGGGCGGGCATTGACTATCGGGACGGTAAGATTACCGAGGAGAAAGCACGAAGCCTGGGTGGCAGGCTACAGTATTGGGGTGACATTAGGGAGGGTCAGAGCTACCAGCACGCAGTCTGTTACATCGCAGAGTCAACCACTGACGGCTAAAGCCGCCAGCTTGTCCCTACCCAGCCCCGTGGGCGAAGGGTGAGACGATACGCTCGTTGACAGGAGCGCATCGGAAGGGGATATACCCCAACCGACAAGGAGTTTATCACGGATATTCCGGGAAGCATTAAGGTCGGCATTGAGATGAAAATCACACTCACGACAAATGAAAGAGGATTGAGTTCGGCGATTACCCCGAGAGATATTGCCGCACCGGCTGCATCTCTGGCTGGTCTTCCGAGGGTCAATCATAGCTACCGCACACCCAGCCGCTTCGGCCTTGTACTCGATGAAGCTCTTGAGTTGGAGGAAACTCCAAGAGTGCAGTCTTCGGCTGGCTTCCCCATGATAGACCTTGACCCGATTCCTGATGTTCGTGAGGTTCTCAAGCACGATAGTAGTGCCTGCATCCATATCCCTGACAATAGAACTGGAGATAACGTGGTCGCAATCCCGTCTGAAGCGTTGTTCACGCCCAGCAAGGCTTCGGAGATGCCTCTTAGCAGACTTCGTACCTTTGGCTTGCAATTCACGTCTGAGGCGAAATATACGTTTAACAACTTCCTTCATGTGCTTGTCACCATGAAAACGGTTGTCGGAACTAACGGCAGGTCTGGTCATTCCCAAGTCTACGCCGATAGCCTTCCCATTAGAGACAAACTCAATATCAGGCAAGCTGATAACTACGTGGAGGTAAAACCTATTCTTACGGTAAAGAAGGTCAGCCGTAGCTGTAGCGCAACCCACAGCATACGTGGCATATTGGGGAAGATTAAAAACAACTTTAATTCTACCATTAGTGGTAGCCAGATTCACGATGCCCTTCTCCCAATTCAAAGTGAAGGTGTGCAGGTTGTATCGAGGAGGGCAAAGCATAGACTGGGGGCATCCTGTTTTCAATCCCTTCTTCTCTCTGGCGATCGCCGACTTAACGGCTTCAGCAGCCTTCTGCCGGGCTTGAATATGAAGGTCAGAAACGAGACTGGGGAGGGCGTTCTTACAATCACGATACGTCAGGCGGTGAAGTGTATAGGCGTTGCTGTTGTGTTGCTCCCACCCAGTACGGCATACAGTGTTGAAAGACTCGGTGAACTGCTTCATCGTTTCATCCAAAGCATCAGCCTGCTCTTTTGTAGGTTTGAGAAGTATACGAACTGTTCTATCCACAACATTATTCTACCATACAGCAACAACATATTACAAGAGAAGGAGGTACATCGCAATTCCTCTGTCGCCTGAAGAGCGACAGTCCCCTTGCGATAACGATTATGGTTGTAATTGCTGCTCCACCCAGAGTCCTTACCATGTTGGAATACGAGCGAGACTGGAAACCTAAGGGTTGGGAGCTACTTCCCATCGGGCCGACCGCCACTTATCGCCAGGAAGAGTGGACAGAGTGGGAGGCAATCAGAGACCTGGTTCAGAACTCCCTTGATGAGACCGAGCGCTACACCTGGGGCTATGATGCCGGGGGCTTGTGGATCGCCGATAGGGGTGAGGGTGTGTCTGTTCGGTCTTTCCTACTGGGACCGGCCAAGCTTAAACCCGAATGGGCGCGGGGCAGGTTCGGCGAGGGCATGAAGCTCGCTCTCCTCACCTTTCTCAGACTGGGCTACTCTGTCCAGGTGCTCACGGCCCACCGGGAGCTGTGGGCGGTCTTTGTCCGGGTCAAGACGGGGCCTGACGAGTACGACGAGCAGCTGCAGGCCCTCTGGCGCGTCAACGGGGCAAAAATAGGCACCACGTTTCACATCATCGGCTATACCGGGCCGGCCTATGAGAACCGCTTCGCCGTCAATCTTCCCCGAAGTCTTATCCTGGCCGAGACTCCCAGCCCCGTAGTTGAGCCTAAAATACGCTATAACCAGCTCATCGAGGCGGCGAGGCAGGCGGCCAGCAGTATCGGCGGGGTGATATACGCCCGCGATATCTATATGAGGAACATCGAGAGTAAGTTCTCATATAACCTGTGGGGATTCAGTATGGCCCCCGACCGCCATGGACCAAAGAACGAACCCGATCTGTGGGTCGACATGGGCAGGCTGTGGTGCGGCGTTGGTAATGCGTTGCTATTGGAGAAGTTCCTATGGATGGTGACGGACCCCCCTAGAGAGAATGCCTCGGAGACCCGCAATATCAGTATGGACAGTTACTCTATGGGTATTGAGCCGGTGACACACAAGCACTATATCGACCTGGTCACGGACCATGCTGGGGCCTGGAAAACGGCGTGGAGCCGGGTCGCCGGCCCCGGCGCCGTTATCAGGACCGACTCCCGTTGGGATGGCATGGTGAAGCATCTGAATTACAGGTCGGTCAATCTACAGTGGGGAGTGAGGGACGCTTTATCGAGAGTGATTATGACTGACAGTCTCCTGATTCAGGAGTCCCAGGAGAGGTTAAGGGAGGCCAAGGTCCTGCCCGAGAGCCAGTTGACAGCAAGGGCTCGCGCCAACCTGAAGCTGGCCAGGGCGATAGCCGACCCCTTTGGCGTCAAAAGCGTCCAGGCAGCCGTTATCCCACCGGCCTCGGACCGCACGCGCACCGCCGGCTACTACGACCATGTTATGGAGGAGATCGTCCTCCACCTGGAGACACTGGAGAACGGCAGGCGTACCGTTGACGCGATAATTCACGAGCTCGGTCACCACAGGGCATACAAGAAAATGGGGGACATCAAGCTTGCCGAGGACCTGCAGCCGGCACACAGCGAGGCCATGACGTATGTAGCCGCCAGGGTCATAGAATCCACAGCGGCCAAGCGATTTGATGAATACCTCAAAGAGGCGGTGTGGTGACTATTCCAAAAGGAGGCGATCAAAATGTCTAAAGAGCCGTTATACCCGCACGTTCCGAAAAGACGAGAGCCGTTATTCCCCCATAGTACGAGGGTAGGCAAGTTCATTCTAGGGAGGGACAGCAGGGGCAACTACATCATCACCCATACCGAGCGACCCGGTCTATTTCTCCAAATCGAGAAGAACGATGGTTTCGTTTACAGCCTCAAGAAGGGGGAGAGGAAAGACGTGGATGATTGGCCCATCGAAACCAAGGACACCGATCCCAGTGCTCGCATATTTCATGAGATGTGGGAGACCGCTGCCGCCGCTGCCGAGTCGGAAAAGTTGCAGCTGACCCAGGACACTATAGATTTCTTGGCCAGCACTGAAGGAGACCCTTTAAGAAAGTTCTGCTGCCGTCTGTGTGGTGACTGTGCGCCAAAGGCGCTTCTGGAAGAGGGGAGGTTCCTCGAAAGGATATCCTGGCTCCGGAGCCATTATAAAGTCAAACACCCGGGTGTGTGGGGTAAAAGGTCTCCTATGACCGTTGAAGATGGCGAGCCGGTATCGCCAGAGTACCGCCACCTGGTTGGCTTGGTTAGCGAGCCTTTGCCCAAAGAAGCAAGGTAGGAGATTAACAATGCCTAGAGAACCGTTGTATCCCCATATGCCAAAAAGACGAGAGCCTCTATTTCCCCACCTTGCCTCTGTACCTGAAAAGGTTGCTCAATTTATTGCTGCTTTTGATAGAAGCTATGCTAATGCGTTTGCCGGGTTCCCCAATGCACCTCTTACTCATCATATAGGTCTTCGTGGAGTTGCTGAGGAACTTGGTATGGATTTTAATAGTCCAGTGTTCAAGAGCAGCGTGGAAGAGATGGTGACAGAGGGAACACTTAAATTTGCTCCAGCTAGAGAGGCAAAGGATAACCTCCTGATTCGTATGTCTGGACTTCTGCACGAGCAGGCTATGGGACTTGTTGCAAGGAGACCAGTACCTAAGGGTGCACCTGTTACCCCGGAGGTTACAAAAGCAACTCCTGTATTCCTAAAGTCACAGATACTTTTTGACGATACTTATAAGGGCAAGCGTTATACGTATGGTCTTACATATAGACCAGTGGGTTACGCGCAAGTGCCTGAAGGTTGGATTATACAAAGTAACAAACCGAGCACAAAATTCGCACATGGCACGATTGATTATCCTAGACCTCTTACGCAGGAGGAGATTACTCAGTATCAACTTACGCCACTCAATATTTTAGAAGTAGCAATCCCCAAAGCCGAGGCTGGGCAACCTGAAGCGGGAAGAGCGGAGGGAGAACCTAGCTACCTCACCGAGTCCCCCAAGCCCATCATCCAGGTGCGCCCCTATACGTCGGTAACCCCAACAAGCCACAAAGAGTACATCATTGAAGCCCTTACTCCGCAGGGGCAGGTAGTCGGCTATCTGGGTTACGAGGAAGACCCCGAATACCTGCGTATTGCCATGGTCAAGGTTGAGGACCGCTACCAGGGCCGGGGCTACTCACGCGCTCTGCTGGAGAAGCTTTTGGAGGTCGCCGGGGACAAGCCTATCCTGACCGGCTCGCTAAACACGGCATCCTGGAAGATGCTGCAGCATGAGCAAAGGCAGGGTAGAATCAGGATTATCGAGCCGCTGGCGAAGTTCCGTGATATAACATATTTCCAAATTCAGCCTGTGAGGTGATGATATGTCTAAAGAGCCGCTTTATCCGCACGTACCGACAAGCAAGCAATCACTATTCCCCCATGTGCCCAAAGGCAAAGAGTCAGAAACAAAGCTCCCCCAGACCATTGAAAGCGGCAAGCCGGTACCGCCGCAATACCGCGACCTGATTGGCTTTATTGACGAGCCTCTCCCTAGGTACAGCCTGCTAACGCTTCCGTTAATCGAGGCCGAGGCGGGAGAGACCAAGCTTGACGCTGTACTGAAGCAACTCAAGAACGGCGTTGAGTCTATCCAGCAAAGCGATAGATTTCGCCTGTTTCTTACCACCATGTCCAAGTTCCACGATTACAGCATCGGCAACCAGATACTCATAATGCTCCAGCAGCCTGACGCCACCCACGTCGCCGGCTTCGTTACCTGGAAAGATTTGGGACGTTGGGTCAGGGGCGGGGGAAAGGGTATCGCCATCCTAGCACCGATAATGCCGCCAAGACCGACCTGCCCCACCTGTGGCACTAAAGTGCCTAAGGGTGCCGAGTTCTGCCCGAAGTGCGGCGGGCCAGTTGAGGCGGAAGAGAAGGCTGGAGTACACTACTTTAAGGTCGTCTACGTCTTTGACATCAGCCAGACTGAAGGTAAGCCGCTACCCGAGTTTGAAGTGCCGGTGCTCACCGGCGAGGTAAACGAGGAGCTTTTTACAAAACTTCTGGCCCTGATGAAGGCCACAAGCGTGCCGGTGGCCGTTGAGTCACGGCCGCACCTGGACCCCGCCATAAAGGGGCAGTACTCGCCCACGACCGGCATCTGGCTCCGCCCCGAAGAACCGCGCGCCCAGCAGCTCAAGAGCCTGGCCCACGAGATAGCCCACTACTACTCCGAGGGAGTATTCCGCATCCCCCGCCAGGATGCAGAGACCATCGCCGAAAGTGCGGCCTTCGTTGTCGGGGCGCACTATGGCTTCGATACCGGGGTCAGGTCATTCCCCTACGTGGCCCTGTGGGCTCAGGACAAGAAGGTGCTGGAGCAAAACCTGGGCGACATCCGTAAGGTATCGACAACAATACTCAAGGGGCTGGAAAAGATGTCTTGACAAGCCGGCCCCGTGGTGCCATAATAATAGTGTCGAGGTCGACGACAGCAATCCCTATAAACGGGACATACTCTTAAAGGAGGTAGGAAAGTGGCTGTTGGATTACTACAGGCAGGCAACGCTATCCTCTACAACAGCGTGCCCTGGTCAAAGCGGCTCGTTAGCCTCAAGGTCCGCTCATTCCCCAAGGGCTCGGTGCCCGCTCACCTGATGAGCTTCCTGTTCGCAAAAGGTGGCGATCCCGCAACGTGTGCCAGGGAGACGGCTGACAAGTCCGGCGCGGCCAGAATTCACGCGATGAACAGTTGCGTGAGCCGCCTGCGCAAAAAGCGCTAAAGGCCCAGCACGGAAACCGAGAAGGGGAGGCGTTGAGCCCCCCCTTCTTCTTTTGGAGGTGGGTATGCCGAGCGAAATGAAGCTAATTCTCAGGGAAACACCGACCGGCCGTGAGGCGACTCCCTGGCTGGACGCGCAGCGGGTTAAGTTTACCCGGGTTGCCAGAGAGTGCCGGGAGGAGTTCAAGGATTCCAAGCTAAAGGGGGAAGCTAAAATCCGTGCGATGAATGCCTTTATGTCTCAGCGTCTCAGGGCCCCGGATAGACCATGAAGGCGACATTCGCCAGCAAAACCTTAGGATGGTAGGAATACTTTGCCAGTACGACTTGTTCCTCGGCGTTTTTCTCCGAGCTGTCCAACATCACCCCTCTGAACCGCCACTGTCCATCGCGAGTCCGCTTATAGTCACAGCAGCGGAAGGTGAAGTCGCTGCCCCCTCTTTCCTTCCTGACAAACACCACTATCTCGTAGCGCAGGTCTTTGGTGTAGACCTCGGGGACAGCCACCTCTTTAGGCTTACCGCTCCACTCCCTATACTTGCTCAGGTCTACCAGCTCTTCCATACCTTTGCCTCCCCTTATCGCCTGGGTACACAGATATTGCATTTATGACAGCACCCGTTTTTGTCCAGGGGCTGCCCGCAGTTGGGACATCTCTTCACCGGTGGCGGCTTCACAATACTCCCTTGGCTACCAGCTTGGCAGCCAGCTCCTTCTTTTCCCCGCCGGCACTCAACCCGGCTTCCACACACATCGCCTTGAGTTCCTTTAAGCTGTGATTCCTGTCCAGGTCGACAAGCCTGGCCAGCAGCTCGTCGGAGAGTCCGCCCGTGAAGAGGTCGCCCACCCGGTTATTGAGGCGCTCGTAGAGCGTAGGTTCCTCTTCGTTTCGGAATCTTGAACCATGGCTACGCGGGCGTGTCCGGGAATCCTGGTCGGGACCTAATGCCTCCAGCTCGCGCCTTAATACAGTCGCGTCTCCACCGCCGGCTTCTATCTTGTCTATGAGGTCGACCAGCCCCTGTTTGTTAAGCCTAACTACAGATGGCATTACAACTCCCCCCTATCTATTATACCCTGTAGCCTACACCCAGTAGCCACCCCTTGACAACCTTTGTCAGATATGATACTATTCTATCAGGAACGTAAGGAGGTGTCAATAGCATGGACAAAGCTGCTCTCCTGAGCAAATACGAGGCTAACCTGGCCAATTCAAAGGGCCGGGCCCACTATCTGAGCTATGCCGAAGCCTTCCTGGAGCATGCCAACGATCTTACCCGGGAGTCGGTGGACGCCTATATCGCCTTGCTCCGGAAGAAAGGACGCCGGCCGGGGACAATCAACTTCGCTTTCAGGGTGGTCAAGAGGCTCTTCTCCGTCAACGGTCTGCCCTGGGAATATCGCCATGGTGAGGCGCCGGCGATCGGGCAACGGGATGAATACCGGCCGCAGCTCTCCCCCCAGGTCGTCGGCATGATGATTGCCGCGGCAAAGAACGGCAAGCTCTACCCGGATGAGTGCGTCTTCCTGGCATGCTCAACCATCTACGGCTTGCGGCGGGAGGAAATGGTTAACCTACGCCCCCCTGATGTTAACCTCAAAAGCCGCTCCATCTACATCGCCACGGTTAAATTCGGGCGCGAGCGGTACCACATGATACCGCCGGCGATACTGCCGTACCTGAAGGCTCACAAGTTTTCGGATTCCTACGGGCTGGCCACCCTGTCGCAGATGTTCCACCGGATCCTGATAAAGTCCGGACTCAAGGAGTTGAACGAGCGTCGGCTGGGATGGCACGCCATTCGTCGCTCGGTCTTCGATGGGTTAATCAATGCCGGGGTTAATCCCATGGCCGCCCGGTCCTTCCTCCGCTGGAAGAGCGCCTCCGGAGATATGGCCATGCCGGCGCGGTACTACGGCAACGTGGTCATTGGTCTGAACGGCAGCGAGCCGGTACTCGAGGAAGCAAAAGGCGACGAGGAGATATTTGAGAAGCATCCCTTCGTCCCGCTATGGATACCGACTGTGAAGGAGGGGTAAATGACCACTATTGATTGCACTTTTCAAATGAATGATTTTCAACTTGACTCCGTCATTGGAGAGGAAGACGAGGAAAATCCGTACTTTCTCGTTTTCTGGGGTGAAGGCATGGCATTGGAATTACGGCACTTAGAAATAGAACGACTGGGCTATATTGTGGATGAGATAGAGAACAGCATGCAACGCACCGAAGATGACCGAAAACAGCATCAAGCCGAAGAGTTGCTTTATGAGCCTCCGGAGCCGAGGCCCAATAATCTTCGGTTTGTGTTTTATGACCTAGCGAACTTGCAGGCACTATATCAGCCGCCTGACGCTTTGTGGCAGATGGTTTTTGAGGATGACGAAGATGAATCACAATGCCATGTTATGATGTCGACGAGACAAGTTGAATCTCTGCTCAAGAGATTAAAAGAGGTGGTCGATAATGGAGACTGAACGATTTGCGTGCCCGATGTGCGGATGGTGGCGTACTGCCAAGTGGGGGATAGACCAGCGCACCGGAGAGGCCCGGGAAATGCGCTTCGATAAGGTGGACGTGGCCGTCGCTCCCATGTGGCGACTGGAAAAGTTAACCGGTGCCGGCAGGGGCAGTAAGGATGCCAAGATAGAGCTCCTGGACAGTAAGAAGCTGGGGGAGCTGCCGGCGGAAACCAAAGACCAGATACGGACACAGTGCCGTAAGATTTTGGAAATACTGGAGGCAGAGGTATGAAAGTGCAACCGACGATACCCGGGCTTTTCGAGGCAATCCCCAGGCGAGGGCCCGCGCGTGGGTGTGCTCCCCAGCCTCTCAAAGAGCAAGTAGAGCATCTCCGGAGGGAAGTCTGCCGGCTGCAGCTGGAGGTTTCCCTCCTGCAGATAAGCATAGAAAAGGGGGAAAGGTGATGAGCAACGAGGAAATGACCGCGACCGACAAGGCAAGGGTTCTTGGGTATGTGGACAGGCACAACGTAGAGGATTTTGACCGGGACTTCTATGAGGCCATGCACCGGACCCGCACTCTGGACATCGATGAGGTTGACGACAAGGTGAGACGGGCAGTACTGCGCTATCTCGCGGATGGGCGCAACGAGGACGTAAAAATCAATGGCGCCTGGATAATGATGGGCTTCTTCCACGGCTACATGGTGGGACGAAAGCTACGGCGTGATATCCGGGAGAAATGCTGAGGCACGTGCGAGCTAAGAAAGTGGTGAAGCCTTAAAAACCTTTTACTCAATCTTAGTTGTCGGTGTCATTGCTTCGTCCCGGCAGGTCGGGACGAAGCAATCTCGGATGGGTGGGGAATGAGATTGCTTCGTCGCTACGCTCCTCGCAATGATAATTTGATTGCAACCAAAATAGAACAATACCCTAAAAAGGGACTGCGAGACCTCACCACGACCACCTGACCCGAAGCCCCAGGATAACCGAGACGCCCGACCTGGCAAGCTCCCGTCTTGACCTCACAGTTCGTGATTTCAAACCCCACGCCTGGCAAGCTCACAACGGAAGCTCCAGAGCGGAAGGGCAGCCCCCCTAGTCCAAATCTAGCCCCCTGTTCGGCCTCTTGGATAGTCCAGCACCAGTCCAGCCACGCCTGAGCAAGGCAAAGGAAGCTCACCGCTCGCCATGACCATGACCACCGCTCACCATGACCACCAGTATATTTTCCAATCACCAGCACCAACGACAAAAATATAGTTTAGCTTCAAATAAGGCTATAAGCATATATGCTATATATTCGGATAAGAATGGCTTGACAATGGGCGACCAAATATGCCTATAATATGAAGGTTGGAAATCGCACCTTAACAATTGAATATAGACATAGCCAATCCTGAACGCTTGCCCCACCTGGGCAAATAAGCTCAAAGTGAGGTCAAGCGTATGGTAACAGCAATGGAACAACCAGCAGCAGCTCCAGAGCCACCAGCTCAACGACAAGGGCATTGTAGCCGATGCGATAAGGTCTGGACACTACCGGAAGCTCAAGGCGTCTGCCAGTGGTGCGGAAAGCAAGCGACCTGCCAGCAATCACGAAGCTCACGGAGTATCACCAACAGGCGGCGGCTGAAGCGACCAGAGCGACCAGTTATCGGCAAGGACTACGACCAGCTACCAGAGCCATATCTCACCTTCTATAATGTAGCCGTGCCTTTTGCCAAGAGCGTACCGGCCCAGGATGGCGAGGACTTGCTACATACCATAATCGCCAACCTGATTGACGCTGACCGTAGCAACGGACACAAGCCCGATAATCATAGCTGGATGTATCGAATTGCCAGCTTCACCAAAGCCCAATACTGGAGAGAACACTACAAGCTCACTAACGGCTTAACTTGCTGTAGCTGTAGCAAGACACAAAGGGCAAAGTGTAGAGAAAACAACCTCTACCTTGAATGTCCGAAGGCTATTAAGCTAGAGAGCTTAAACAAGCCTATCATAGACAGCGAAGGCAATCTAACCGAGTTGGGAGAACTGATAGCCGATAATAAGGCGATTGACCTGGATGCCTGGGTTAGCGATAGCACTTGGGAAATAGGCTATCCGAAACGCCTGGTGGCGATAGCCTACAATCTGAAAGCGGGGATACCTCTTGCCAAAGCCGAACATTCCTACCTAGAGCGATTTAGGAAGCGTGAGCAAAAAAGGCTATTTTAGCGGGGAATTTTAAGCCCCTTTCCACGAACTATATAATGGAAGCACCGTTTAGGCTAGCGAGACGCAGCTTGACGGATGCTTACTATTAGGCGAAGCTGGCAGATTTGCCCACTAGCCAGATAGCCAAAAGGGGGTTACGTGGAAAAATTGAATATCGTGGGCAAGCGTTCAGGTGACGGCTTTGTAGCTCATAAGGCTACACTGGTAAACGCCCTGTCCAGGGCATTAGCCGAAAGGGTGATGCTTATGGATTTCACGATAGGGCGTAAAGGCTTACTCGGTTACCTAAAGGCAATTGCAGGTTCAAACGTTGTCAAGATAGTACCTGCAAACGGTAGTGCTAGCGAGTCGCAGGCTATCGGCAAACGCCTCAAGGTGATATGCGGAAGCAATACCAGTTACCTTGAGGACATGGCCTGGGTGGGCGAAAAGACCCCTATGACCCTATGCGATGTCAGAGTCAGCCCGAATAACACCGTCAAGCCGAATATCGGAAGCCTGGAACTATCGGAAGCCCTTAACAGGGTATTGCCCTTTACCTCAAGCGAGGACACCAGACCAGTTTTACAGTGTGTCCTCTTTACGGCAAAAGAGGGCAAGCTCAACCTGGTGAGTGCCGATGGTTTTCGGCTGGCGATACAGTCAATTGACTTTGACGGTGAGGGACAAGCCCTGGTGTCGAATGGGGATTTGTGGGGTATTGCCAATGCCTTGCGTAGGGCAAGGCGGGTAAACCTGAGTTTTGAGGCAAGCGGTGAGCGCCTTGACGGAATGAAGCTGATTATTGATACCGAGGCAATTCGGTATAGCTTCGTGAGTGCCGATGGCACTTTCCCCGATTATGAGAAGCTCATACCCACCGAGGCGAAAACAACCGCTCACTTTGACACCGTTGAAGCGGTCAAAGCGGTAAACTCCCTCAAAGCCCTGGCCTTCAGCAAGTCCTACCCGATAGACCTTGCCCTGGATAACGGCATGGTGAAACTGTCCAGCCCTGATGATAAAGGGCAAGCGGTTATACCAGCCGATATTGAGGGCGAACCGAACAGGGTAAGGCTTGAC
>Ga0315279_10001532_pt1 | contig 38091 bp, 47 predicted proteins | sample YL17G06_20_MG_FD_203694 | JGI IMG/M metagenome (GOLD analysis project Ga0315279, IMG submission 203694) | Sediment microbial communities from Yellowstone Lake, YNP, Wyoming, USA - YL17G06_20 | ecosystem: Environmental > Aquatic > Freshwater > Lake > Sediment | place: USA: Wyoming | collected...
TAAAAGGATTGATGCTAATCCTAAAAATGTAGAGAAGGGGTTGGCAAAATTAGTCCTTACGCTTGTAGAATTAATCAGGAAACTGCTTGAAAAACAGGCAATGAGAAGAATAGAAGGTGGTTCTCTCAGTGAGGAAGAAATTGAACAAATGGGAGAAACTCTTTTAAAATTAGAAAATAAGATGCAGGAACTAAAGGAGATTTTCGGGCTTAAAGATGAAGAGCTAAACCTAAATTTAGGTCCTTTGGGAGATTTGATGTAATGCGTAAAGAAGAGCCCAAAATAAATTGTCCGATATTTCAGAAACAAGAGCCAATAATAAAGGAACTTGCAAATAATATTAATAATGCTAAAGGAGTAGAGGAAAAAGCTAGAGTTTCTGAGGAGCTAAAGAAAGAAATAGGTGTGCTACTTAGCTGTTCAGATTATGATGAAAAGAGAGTAGATTGTAGTAGTTGTCGTTTTATTGCGAACTTACGTAAGAGGACAGTTGATCTGATTATAAAAGCAAAAAAACTGGTATAATAAGAAGGAGGATAAAACTATGGCTGGAGCAAAAATGGTCCATGCGATCGAAGCTACTAATCTTGCAGATATCTTAGAGAGGGTTTTGGATAAGGGAATTGTGATTGCCGGAGATATAAAAATCCAACTTGCCGATATTGATCTCCTTAATATTAAAATAAGGCTCTTGGTTGCCTCAGTTGATAAGGCGATGGAGATGGGTATAAATTGGTGGCAGCAAGATTCTTATTTATCCACTAAAGCCAAAGAGACTGAGATAGAGAAAGAGAATATAGCGCTTAAAAAACGATTAGATCGCTTGGAAGAAAAGATAAAGGCGAAATAACTTATTCCGCATCTCATTATGAGAACACTGATTTATGCCCCAGTTATTCATACCAGTGCAGACCTTGGCTCTTTGGCAAAAGATGTAACGAAAAGAGGCATTGCAGATTTAGGAGAGGATGTTTGGAGACAACATCAGAGGACAGTTGAGGGCTTCTGGGATGCTATATCAGATTATTTTATTTCTGTAGATGTATCCGGAATGAAGGTATATCAAGACGGAATGGTAGCCGAAGGAGACGTTGGCGAAAAGATAGTTGAGGAAGGCGTAAAATCAGGAAGTAGAAATTACGAATTAGTCGCAAGGCTCCTTAAAAGAGGAGCCATTTTAGTAAAGACTGAAGATTTCAATCTCGTTAAAGAAGAGCGCGATAAGTTGCTTAAGATAACTCAGGCTAAGACAAAGCTTGAGAAATTATTTGGATTTATAAGATATAAGTTAACCAAAAATACACTTTTAAATAAAAGAGACAGATTTATTGCCCAAAGAATAGATGAGTCTCTACCTGAAGACCAAACCGGTATTCTTTTTATCGGTGCCTATCATAATATCAACCCCAAACTACCTAGAGACATTCAAATTAAAAAGATAAGGAATGTGCAGAAAGTAAGGGAATACCATCGCTTACTTCCTTTTTATTCTAAAAATAGAAAACGGTTTGAAGAATTAGGTAGATATCTTATTTCTAAAATAGAGGCGTGAATGGATTTGTTCGAAGAAATAAGAGAAACTATCTGTGAGCAATTAAAGGCAAAACCCGAAGATATATCTCTAGAGACCTCATTTATTGATGACTTAGGAGCAGATTCCCTCGATTCTATAGAATTAGTTATGGCCTTAGAAGAGAAATATGACATAGAGATCCCTGATGAAGACGCTGAAGAGATGCATACAGTAAGCGATGTAGTTAATTATATAGGAAAGAAAATAGGTCGACACGAATAGTTAATCTGCGGAAAGGAGATGTAAGGTAAATGTTAAAAATGGACCTAAAATCTTTAAATAAACCAAAAATTATTTATGCAGCTATAGTAATCCTGTTAGTTGTCAGCATTTCTTTTTATTTTCTTAAAGAAAAGGAAAAGAAGTTAAGGATAGCTACGCAAAACCAATTGACTCAAACCATTGAGGAAAAGAAAAAAGTCGAGAATAAACTTATCGATACAGTTAAAGCTAAAGAGGCGGTAGAAACAGAGCTAACTATAGAAAAAGAAAAATCTTTAACTTTAAAGAAGGAATTGGAAGACAAGGAACAACAAATAAAAACCACCTTAGATAGGCTGGAGCGAGAAATAGTGGCTAGGAAAAAAGCTGAAGCCCAATTGATGATAACCCTGAAAGAGAAGGAGAATTTGGAGGTAAAAGTAAAGGATCTTAAAGAGGCTCCCACTATAGAGTTAGAAAAGATAGTGATTAAACCTGGTTCTGTAATAACTGGTAAGATAACTATGGTGAATAAAGAATATGCTTTTGTAGTGGTGAATTTGGGAAGTCAGCACAATGTTAAGGTAGGGGATATTTTATCGGTTTATCGAAACGATGAATTTATTGGAAAAGTTCAGATAGAAAGAGCAGAAGAAAAGATGTCTGCAGCAGCAGTCTTACTTGATTGGCAAAATGTGGAATTTAAGGAAAATGATGTTGTTAAGACAATATGAGGACAAAAATCAAACCGTTCTTTAATCTAATTATTATAATCTTTCTTACCGGATCCGCCTTAATTAATCAAACTTTTGCTGAAGAAAAAACCCAAGCACCACAGCTAGTAACTCAAAAGTCTCCCGATACCACAAGAATTGTGATCTCTACTTCTGGGCCGGTTAAATTCGATTCTCATTGGTCGGATAACCCCTATAGGCTGATAGTAGAATTTAAATCAAAAAATGTTGTTGGCAGAATAGATAAAGAAGCAGTGGTTAATCAAGGTCTTATAAAAAAGATTACTGCCAGTTATTTTAGCGGTGCAAAGTTTAAGGCGATTAAAACCTTAACTTTTGAATTAGCTCAAAAAGTACCTTATAAAATCTGGCAGGAAGGAAACACTATTCTATTAGATATACAAGCGCCATTAGAGTCACCTGGTTTTAGTGTAGGCGCCAGGGAAATCCCTCTAGAAGTTGAATCCAATAATGCTATAAAAAGATTAGAAGCAATGGATACTGCACTTAAACAGGTTATAGAAAATCAGCTAACCTTTGAAAAATTTGCTTCCGAGGGAACTCCTAAGATGCCAAAAATAATTAGCAAAGGGCAGCCAGAAGTTGTCAAATATATTTCAACAGAGCCTCTTAAGCCAAAACAGTCTATGATTATTTTAGTTTGGCTTGCAGGGTTACTTCCAATCTCAGGTTTAGGCTTTTGGCTTTGGCGTAGGCACAGTTCAAATAAATCAAGAGATATAGGAGATATAACTGAAAGGATTCTGGAACTTAAATTACAGCTACAAGCAAAAGATAAACTTTTGGAGCAAGAAGATATTATTCGTAAGACGATAGAAAAAACAGCGATAGAAAAGGAAAAAGAGTTCGCGCAACTTCAGTCAGAATTGCAAGAAAAAAACAGCCGTTTAAAACAAGAAGAAATTGCTCGTCAGGAAAAAGAAGGGGCCTTACAAGAAAAGAATAAAGAATGTGAACAACTTAGAGATACTTACGAATCTTTAAAAGAAGTTCTGGTGAGAAAAGGATTAGCTAAAGAATTAACTTCTCCGGAAGAGAAAGATAAACTTTGGATTCTTGGTGAAACGCCAGACAGAAGAATCTCACTCCGCTTGGCCCTTGCCAAAGATTTTCACAATACTGTAATTTTAAAGATTGAATTGCTAGGCAGTTTAAAACAAATAAAATCCTTTGCGGAAAACATCAGTTCAGGAGGGCTTTGTTTTGATACAAAAAGCGAATTAGATGAAAAAAATCCACTTAATTTAAGACTATTCTTTTACGGAGGCAGAGTTCCGATTATGAAGGTTCAAGGTCGAATTGTATGGAAAAAGATAATAGAATCATCTAATTATTATGGTCTCTGTTTTGATTGGTTAGGAGAGAAGGAGAAATTAGAAATAAATAGTTACATAGAATTAAAGGGAGGGAGGAGTTAAATGGAAGGATATTGCGTTAAGTGTAAAGCCAAAAAAGAGATGAATGATGCAAAAGAGATTATTATGAAAAACGACCGCAAGGCTATGAAGGGTAAATGTCCTGACTGTGGAACCGGGATGTTTAGGATTTTGGGAAAGAAATAATTCTTAAGGCAAATTGATTGATGTCATTCCAAGATAAAACTTTAGTTTGTAAACAATGTGGGCAACAGTTTATTTTTTCGGCAAGAGAACAAGAATTTTACAGTCAAAAAGGTCTTACATTTGAGCCAAAAAGATGCAAAGATTGTCGCTCTCTAAAGAAAGCAAATCAAAGCCGAGAGAATAAGAATTATCCAAAACAGCTATTTGATGCGATTTGCGCCAAGTGTGGTATAAAAACTCAGGTTCCTTTTCAGCCCGTGCAAGGAAGATCTGTTTACTGTAAGCAATGTTATCAACAATTGAGATAGAAATGTCTTCTTATGGAACCCAGAGAATTTGGAATATGCTGTGAAAACTGTCAAGTTTATGGGACATGTGAGATTAAGTGGTACCGTGGCGAGAGGGGCGAAAAGAGTATTTGTTGTAAGTTGTGCAATTCCTATGATGATTGTCTAATAGAGAATGTTAAGAAGAAGGTTCGCTTAAGGAAAGGGATAAAATAAGTCAAGGGAGGAGAAAGATGGATCTAAAAGAGATAAAAGAAAAGGCAAGGAAATTAGGAGTAAAACCTAAACTAGGGATAAAAAAAGAGGTTTTAATCCGCTCTATTCAAGCTGCCGAAGGTAATTTCCCTTGTTTCGCCACAGCCAAGGATTATTGTGACCGATTGGAATGCTGCTGGAGAAACGACTGTTTACCTAAATAGATAGTTTATTGGAGTCAACTTAGAGATACCTTTCCCGCTTTGCGGGTCCCGCCTTAACGTCAAACAATTGACGGGAAAAATATTTTAGATGTCACAATGCCTTACCGAATTAACAAAAGTTGTAGTCAGTGTGAACGTTGCGCTGAAGAGTGTCCTATGGGCGCGATTGAACGGGATAACAATGGTAATTTTATAATTCTAAAGAATGATTGCGATGAGTGCGGTGAATGTGTTAAAGTTTGTCCTGTGGGCGCAATTGTTTGGGAAGAACGATTATAAAATGGAAGAATCCATCCAGCATGATATAAAATGTCCTATTTTTTGTGAATCAGATGAAATAATAAAAAATATAATTTTAAAACTTGAAAGGGTAAGCCCTAGAGAAAAACAAGACTACGCCCAAGATATTTTAGTTGAAGCAAATACCTTATTGTTATGTTCAAATTATAATTCCAAAAATCCGGATTGTTCGAATTGCCATTCTATTTCGCGCAAGTATCTCCAAGAATACGGCCATTTACCCAAGTCTATTGGATAAAATATTGTTAGAAGATTTATATGAAGATAAAAAAACAAAAATGGTATAATTATAAGATTGGAGGAAAATCTATGTTTAAGAAAAACGATTTGTCACAAACAGATGACAAAGTTATTAACATCGAAGCCGGGATACAGGGTAATCTTAAATTTACTGGTCCTGTTAACCTAAGATTAAACGGTGATTTCGAGGGTGATTTAGAGGCAAAAGGAATCTTAATCATAGGTGAAAAGGCAGATGTAAAAGCTAAAACAATTAAAGGAGATAGTATAACCATAGCCGGCAGAGTAAAAGGAGATATTATCTGTAGTAAACGCCTTGAGCTATCTGCAAGCGCAAGGGTAATAGGCAGTATTGAAGCACCAGTTTTGGTTATTCAGGAAGGCGCTATGTTAAAAGGCGACTGCCAAATGCCTGTAGAAGAAACTGAACGTAAAGAAGGTTCTTCCAAAAAGAAAGAAGAGGGATAATATATGAGAGGGCTTCTGATAAAGTGGCTAATAAATTCTTTGGCGATTCTTATTGTTACTTATATCGTTAGAGGGATTGAGGTAGCCAGCCCCATCACCGCTATAGTAGCAGCCTTTGTCTTAGGTATTATTAATGCATTCTTGCGGCCATTTATAATATTAATCACTTTGCCTGTAAATATATTTACCCTTGGCGTGTTTACTTTCTTCATCAATGGTTTTCTCTTCTACATGGTCTCTAAAATTGTTAAAGGTTTTATTATCATCGGCTTCTGGCCTGCCTTTTTCGGTTCTCTCCTTTTCAGCACTATTAGTTTCCTCCTGAGTTTATTAATAAATAAAGAGGGAAGGCTCGAAATAAGATTAATTGAGAGATAAAGATTAGGAAACCCTTCCACTAAATCTGCATTACTGAAAGCAAAAAAGTCTAATTTAATCTCCATTAAAGATATCCCGAAGGATGAAGTTTTTCCTTCGGGACTATTTTTATTCAGGATAAAACAGTCAAGTTCTTAAGCCTACCATGTCCCGAAGTCCGTCCTTTCCCTTATCTTTAAGTCATACATAAGAAGAGAGAAACTAGTACTTTAAGTGGGGTTTTAACTGGTATTTTACACCCCAGGCTCGAAATTGTAACTGCTTGGTTTCTATACAATTAAGAATTTGGCTCCTGCCGGCTTATTATGTATATTTGTTATTTTCTTTTGCCTAACAAGTTAGGCAAAAAGCGAAAGATTTATAAGCGGGTTTGCCCTGTCTTTAGCTATGGAAGAAATAGAAAATAAAATAAGGAATTTGCGAAATTCCTTATTTACGGAGAGTTTGCCCTATATTTTTACGGATTGGCAGATAAAGATAATTAAAAAGAGGTTGAATAAAGAACGCTTAACCAATAGCGAAAAAGTGGAGTTTTCCTGTAATATCAAGAAAAAATTTATGGCTATCTACCTGCTTAAAGATTTAAACCTTATTCTGTTTTAAGTCCATAACCTTTAAGTTTAAGGTTATGTATTTAAAGATAATAAATTACCTATATATCCCTAAATATATATTAAATCTCCATAATATTTATAAATACCCCCTTCCTTAATTCTGCATAATAAATTAGGCAAATATACCTTATAAAATAAAATGGTTAATTTTCAAGAAGTAAAGCAAGGGATATTTAAAGAGATAGACAAAGCAATAAAAGAAAGCAACAGCAAAGGCGAAAAATGAAAGTTTATTCAGATAGCAAAAGCGATTATATTTTAATTAGAGAGAATCATTTAAAAAAAGCAGGTTTTAAGGCAGGTTTATTTTATGAAATTAAAACAGAAGGCAATAAGATTATTTTAGAATTAAAAGATAGTGGGCTTTCGGCTTTACAGGAAGCAACAAAAAGGGGTAAGTGAAAAATGGAATTATTACAAGAGCAAAACATAAACGAACTTTTTAAGGTAGAGCAGAAATATACTATTTTTGGTATTTCTTTTTTTCTTGCTACTACTTGGAAAATTGAGGCAATATGCACAGGGAAAACAACAGAAGGAACACCGATTTTTAAGTTTAAGGGAAAGAGAAAGGAAAAGATATTTAACGATTTAAAAGAGTATGCTGTTTTTCTCGGTTGGGATATTGGCTTAATTGCTGATAGTGATACAAATAGTTTTAAAGGAAATGCTTGTTTTAACTTTATAGGAAGTAAGGATTATGTTAAAAACTTTATAGAGCAACACCAAATAAATCCTTTATTCCAAGAGCAGAAAAACCGAGTTGTTTCAGTAGAACGAACATCTTTAAACGAGATTGAAAAAGTGGTTTATCCTGAATTAGACACAGGCAAACACGCAGTAATAACAAGCATTTTAAAAAATGGAAACTGAAAACTGCTATATAGAAGGACAGGAAACACAGCTTTTAAGAGATTTAGAAAACTTCACAGGCACGGAAAACTATTATAAAAGCGATTTTGGAAAACTTAATTATACCGATGGAATACAATACTTAAGAGAAAAAATAAACTGCTATTGGCTTTTTAATATTGTTGAGAGTGTTCAGTATATCCAAGAGATACAAGAGAACAAAGAGTTTATAGTATGGCTTATAGAAGTCAAGAAAGATAAAAGCTTTGTTGTTTCGGCTTGGAACGATACACCATATAAAAGCGAACTACTATATAAGCAAGAAGGAAAATATACCGACTTTATTTTAAAGGATTTTGAGTTTTATCAAGAAGGAAACGTAATTTTGCTTAAATCCGAGCATTAAAACTTTTTTATTTATTTAATTTATTTTTTTATTTTATACCGCAGAAACAGAAAAGATTAAGGGAGATTTAAAAAATGGATAGAGTAAGATGTGCGAATTGCAAGGCATTAGTGCCAAGAGAAAACATAAAGGTAGTTAAGGGCTTTTTTATCTGCCTTTGTTGTCTTGAATACAACTGTATAAATTACGAGGTGTTAGAGCAGGAAAGGATTATCTTTTCTGACAAGATGAACGAACTCATAAGACAAAAAGAGCAAGAAAAAAGAGCGGTAATAAAGATATATTAAAAATAAAATGGCTTACATAAAAAAGTGGCAGATACCAAGCGAGAATGACGAGAATAAAACCTATACTGTAAGTTTGACAGATAAGAATACCTTTGCCTGTTCTTGTCCTGTATGGATATTCAGAAGGCAGGAGTGCAAACATATAGCAAGAGTTAAAAGGGCAGTAGAAAACAACGAGGATATTTCCGAGATTAAACTTAATCCTTTGCATATTGTTTTTGCGAATGTTAAGGAAGTAACCTTAAAAGAGAACAACGAGGTTTATGTTCCCTTACTGCCTTTATGTAATGCCCATACAACGCACTTTTTAGCCACTATCATTTATGATTTGCTGAAATTGGGTTTTACTTTTTGCTCTCTTGCTGAAAGATATGATTTGCCAAAGGAATGGACTAAACAAAAAGTCATAAACTATGTTGAGGCAAATGGCAGATATGTTATTAAGGAAAAGGCAAAGGGCGTTTTTCAAGATGATATTTACGAGATAAAACCAATTCAGAAAGAAATCATAATAAAAAACTAAAAAATACAAAACAAAAATGAGCGACAGAAAAATTGCGAGTATGGACATAACCATAGGGAACTTTGACATACCTATTGATTTATACAAGGCAGTAAGCGACGACAAAGAGGAATTAAAGATAATAACCGATTGTTGCGGTAGCCCAAGAAAACTAAAATACCTTTGCTCTAAATGTGAAAAGGAAGTAAGCAGTAATTACCGAGAGTTTAAGCAGAAGGCACTTATGAGCGGTGATGAGGTAGTTAAGGTAATTCCAAGCGAACTGATAAACTCATTTGCCAAGACAAGAAGCAACATCAACATAGAGAGTTTTAACAGCGAACAAGAAATCGGCTTTCAAGAGCAAAAGGAAACGCTTTACTATATCCTGCCTGAAACCGACAGCAAAAACAAAGACAGGACAGCAAGGAACATCAAAAAGTTTTCTTTGCTCTTAACCTATTTGAAACTCACCAAGCAGGTAGCAGTAGCAAAGGTAGTGATTTACACAAAGGAACTTTTGGTAAAGCTAAAGCCATTCGGGAATGTATTGACTATGAACGGGATAGTGTATGCCGAGCAGATAAGGGATATACCAAAGGATACACCCACCGCAGAAATCCAAGAGGCAGAAATGGAACTGATGAAAAAGTTAGCCGAGCGGTTTAGGAAACAGTTTGTCTTAAAGGCATACAGAAATGAGTATTCAGAAAAACTTAACCAAGCGATAAATGGCGAGATAGAAGTAACAGTAAAGCCAAAGCAGGAAAAAAAGGAAGTGTCCTTACTTGACGAATTAGAACAGGCATAATACTCTTTTGCTTTTTCGCAAAGAGAAGTAGCAGGAAGCCACCTCTTTACGAGCAGTAGGCGAAGGCAAGATAAAATGTATCCTGTATTGCACACCAAAGGGCAGTTAATAGGCAGATATATCAGCATACCTATCAACTCGGCGAAGTTTGAAAAGACAGTATGCTCTCTCTTGCCTATTTTCGCCGAACTGCCAATACACAAAATCAAAAATGAAAACAAAAAAACTAACCCAAGAGGATAAAGAACTCATAGAGGATTTAAGGGATTATTTCAAATGCGAATATAAAACCTTAATACACTCACAAGAGCAATTAGTCAGCACTCTTGATAAGGTTTTAGGATTGTAAAATTGAATGTATGTTAGCAAACCCAATAAGAGAACTGCCAAGAGGCGACAGATACCTCTATCAAGAAAAGGCAGATGGCGAGAGGGCAGTAATAACCATAAGCGAGGATAAGGTAGAGGCATTTAACCGCCGAGATAAAAACATCACCAAGAATTTTATTAAAGAACTCTCAAAGATAAAGATTAACTGCGAGAGTGCAGTTTTAGACGCAGAACTTTGTGCCGAGAGTTTTAACAAATTGCAGCAAAGGGCTTTAACCCAAAACCAAACAAAGCTACAATTTTTAAGCAAACTCATTCCTGTTACTATCTTTGTCTTTGATGTCCTTAACATAAATGGCGTGGATATGACAAAAAAAGAACTGCAAGAGAGATTAAACCTCTTGAAAAAAATTGTCCAAGAGAGCGACACGGTTAAAATACTGCGGACTTACGAGCATACAGAATTGGATAAACTGCTTGAGAGCGTAAGGCAGAAAAATGGCGAGGGCATTATGATAAAGGATAGGTTAAGCCAATACGAGTTCGGGCGTTCGGATAAGTGGCTTAAATACAAATTTTTCCAAGAAAAAGTTTTAAGGTTTCCATTTTATTCTGAAAACCCCGCAGGGATAAGATTATCTGATGGCTTAAACGCTGTGCAGGTGGCAGGGCATAAGGCAAAAGAGGTTAAGCAACTCATAGACACAAAGGGCTATGCTGATATTAATGTGCAGTATTTGGAATTAAGTAAAAATGGTTTGATGAGGTTTCCCAGCTTCAGAGGATTGGCAAATGGATAAGCCAATTCAGGAAAAACTCGCACAACTGCTTATTGAGAACAGCGTAATTAAAGACAAGAATTTCAATTTCTTTTCTGATACCAAACAGCAGGAAAAATTAGCACAGCTTTTTATCCAAAAGGGCATCACCAAAGATTTAGCGGATTACAACGCTATGTGGCAAAATGCCCTTGCCGACCTTGAATGTATGGAAATTCTTGGGGGTATGATTAAGGATATCGCAACGATAGATAAGAACTTTGAAACTTTAGGAGATTACATTAAGGCACTCTCGCAACAAAAAGCAAAAACAGAAGTTAAAAAGGTTGAAAGAAAGGAAGCCGACAAAGGAGAGCAACTCAAAAAAGAAGCACAGTATTACAGCGAGGAATTTAAGAAATCCCTTGAAATGCTGAAAAAAATCAAGTCCGAGAGAATATCACAGCATTACTTTATCTTGCAAGAATACACAAAACTTCTTGTCAAGGCAGATAAGATTTTCGGGCTTTTGGTTGAGGGTAGCACAGGCAGAGGTAAGACTTTCCAGATACTAAATTCTGTTCTTGGCTTGGGGTTAAAATTAAATGAGGATTTTGTTTTTCTTACCACCTATGTAACGCCACTTGAATTTTACCACTTCTGCTATGCCAACAAGGATAAGCTGATTATTGTAGATGATGTGCCACAACTTTTTAATGACAGGGCAACCATAGGGGTAATTTTGTCTTTCTTATGGAGTGCAACACACAAGAGGACGGTAGAATGGCACTCGACAACCACAAAATTAAAAGTGCCACCGCAATATAATCCCACAGGCAAGATGATTATTATATCCAACAGAATACCCGAAGCCATAGCTACGGTGAAATCTCGTTGTTTGAATTACAACATAGAATTTACCCACTCGGAAATGCTTGAAATCATCTATGAGGTTTGCAAGGTGAGTAATATCCCTATGGAAATCGCAGATTTTATCCGAGATAACACGGATATGACTACCTCTGATGATGTGATGAATTTGCGGTTGCCCATCAAGGTTTATGAAATCTACAAGCATAATAAAGAGAAATGGCAGGAACTCGCAAAGGCACAACTGAATGTGGATAGAGAAATAAAAATCCTGAAAGAGATACTTTGCAGTAGTTTATCCAAAGCACAGCAGATTAGGGAATTTTACGAAAGGACAGGCAGGCACAGAAGCACTTTTTACAGATGGAAAGAGAGAATTGAAAGGGAAATGGAATACCAGAAGTTAGCGAAGCAAGTCGTTGCAGGGCTTTATACGAAGGAAAAACTGCAAGAAAGTCAAAAGCAGGAAACAGAAGCACAACCGATTGAGAGCATTACGCCCTTACAGATAGAAAATCAACTGAAAAATCTCAAAATCCCGTGAGATTTCCGATATAAACAAAATGAACATTAACACTTTGATGGTTATGAACTCTTTGCATAATCTCGATTTAACAGAAGCCGAGTTTGAGGCAATTAAAGATGAGATTAGCCATACAGAAAGGACAGGGTTCTCAATAAAGGCAATAAAAGGCGACAGGGTTATAGGCATTTCCCACGATGACAAAGAAAATATCGTCATCAAGGAAGCTATCGACTTCGGAAGGTTTGAATTGAAGCCGAACACAAGAATACTCTTAAAAACGCTGATTAACTTTGATGAACTGCCCCAAGAGATTTACACTCTGCATAGGATTTGTCAGTATCGCTCTTTAGATATAAGCATCAAGCATACAGCAAATAATTCAGAGGAACTGAAAGAAAAACTCTGCGACAGATTTACCGATAAGTATGACAAAGTCCTCTTGGCAGATGAATTGTATTGGCAAGAACATAGTGGCTGGGATAATGATAAAAGGGATAAAATCAGGAAAACAAGAAAAGAGCAGATGATAGAGCAGTTGAAAGCGATTTATTGGCTATTCAACGAGCCATTTGATTTTAAGTTCAAGGAAACGCCAAAAAACATTTCTGTTATTGTTAAGGTGTTTTCTGCAAGGAATATCAGATTGGCAGTAATTCAAGAAATGGAACAGTTTGAGAAATCAAGGGGTTGTTTCAGCAGGAATGTCCTTGAAACCTGCGAGGGCTTGAAAGTCAGGATACAAACCTTCAAGCCGCACGACAAAAGATATGATTATGCCTGTGAGGGCAGGGAGATTTATTCCTCTTCTTACGGAACAGGAGAGATTTGGGTGTGCGACGAATTAAAGGGTAAAATAAGTGATAAGGAGTTTGTATTTTTGGCTAAAAGGGTTGAGGAAAAATATTATATGATACTCACAAGAGAACTTTATGAATTAGAAAAAGACAGCTTGAGAGTGGAGATAATGACAGCAAGGCGGAAGGCATTAGAACAGCAGAGCAAAAATAAACTTATCACGGAAATCAAAAAGCAATTTAAAGAGGGCAATTTAACAAGGCAGGGGATTACTATAACTCCTGAAAGCATATCTTATAATGGCATTACCATAAAAGGCGACAAGATGAAGGAGTTTATTGCGGTAGAGGAAATACCTATGAGGGAAACCCTTGATTTCCATAATCTCGCAATCAGTTATGTTGAATATCTTTTGGGGAAAACAAAGGAATATGATTCTTGGGGTAATGATATACAAGCCATAAATTTTCAAGGAAAGGCGAATATCAGCATAGGCAAAATCAGTATAAAAATAGACAGAGCAAGGGGAGTGTTCTCTGTTAATGGTTCAAGAGTTAGAGCTGATGAGGTATGCGATATTATTCTAAGGGCTTTGGCTTTTTCTAATCAGCAGGATTACGATAATTGGGTTAAGGAAGTAAGCAGAGAAAGTTTGCGATTAAAAAATGCCCTGAAAAATGGAATTACCTTTAAGTTTGAGGTAAATAAAAATGATGATAACTGCCTGATAAAAGGCGAGGGCGAATTTAAATTTACCCTGCCCTTGATAAAGAAAGACAATAAGGTATATGTTAGTTTTTATGGAAAGGAATACAAAGTCCAAGACATAAATGCCCTGTTTGACTTGCAAAAAGAAGTTGATAAATACAGGATAGGTAATGAAACCCTGCTTGGCAGGGCGATAAAATTATTGTATAGAGGCATTAAAGATATTTCCCCAAAAGAGATAGGCGAATTGATTGTTATTTCTAAAAAAGAGCATAATGAAAGGATAGAGCGAAGCAAAAAGTTCTTGGAAAATGCGATAAGATTGGCAAATGCAGAACGGGTAAAAGACGGTTGGTTAGTGAAGGGAGAGAGCGGACAGGAATATTTGGTAGGCAAGGATACGAGTGTCTATAAAGTCAAGGACGGCGAGAAAGATACCTACCTTTGCATTATGGATACAGAAACCTATGGCGGAGGCGAGGCACAAGAGAATGACAGGATAGCCAAGAGAATATTGGGCATGAGATATGATATAACCATAGCAAAGGATTTATGGGAGTTAGGCGACAGGGTGGATAAATGGTGGCGGGATATTCAGGATAAGGATTTCCAAGAGCAGATAAAGCAAGAGCAAATGCTTCCTAAAATAGAGGGTATGCAACAGATGACAGAGGCAATAAAATGAAAATGTTAATTATTGGTTGTGGTGGCGTGGGCAGTTGGCTAATTCAGGAAATAGCAGAGGCAGTAAGGCAGGAACAGATAGAGCCGACACTAAAATTTGACATAGCAGATAACGATATGGTTGAGTTAAAGCAGTTGGATTATCAGAATTTTACTATAAAAAATATTGGCAAGAACAAGGCAAAAGTTTTATCAGAAAGATACAAGGACTATGTCTTTATATCTCCCATCAAAGAAAGGATACTAAAAAGAGAGCAGTTAGAGGGCTATGGCTTGGTTATTTGCTGTGCGGATAATACTCTTGTCAGGGAACTGCTCTTTAGATACTGCCACGAAAACAATAAGGACTTTATTGATTTGAGGGCAGAGGGCAGATACATTATGGCGTTCCAAAAAAGTAACTTAAAAACTGATTTAGCTACGCTTGACTTGGCGGATAAGACGAATGGAAGTTGCCAAGAGGACAAGGATATTGAAAAGAGGTGGATACAGAAAGGCAATAAAATCGTGGCTATGGTAGGCATACAAATGCTCTTGAACTATTTAAGAGGCGAGAAAAACAATAAAATCTTAATAAAAATCTAATGGAGGCAAAAATGGAAAGAATGATACCCTTGCTTATTGAGAGCAAGAATGGACACGACGAAGTGCAAGTTCCTGAAAGCCAAATAGCCGAGAAGACAAACGAACAGTTGGCAGAGGGAAAGATGGTTACTCTTGAAAAAGAAGATACCACAGAAGTCCTGACAGAAGAAGTGCCAAAGGAAAATTGGAAAGATAAATTTGCAGATGTCCAGAGTGCAACAGCAACAAGCAAGATGAAGGGCGGATAAGTAAGAAAAGTATAAAAATATAAATTTGTTATTAAAATGGACTTAGGGCAATATGAAGGTGTAAGTTTGGAAAAAATGATTGTGAGTAAAGAGGAGTGTCCTTTGTGCCGATTTAAATAAAGCTTAATTAAAAATGCCATACCTTATTAAAGCAGATGTGGAGTTGCAGGCAATAGTGCCATTAAAGTCCTTAAAGAAAATTGGCGAGGAAAGTTTAAGGGAAATAACTATCAAGCAGGATACAGAATTTGGTTTTGAGAAGCACTTTAATAAAGACAAAATTGACAAAAGCAAAATAGATATAAACTTTGGCTTTGGTAAGATAATCGTTAAAGCAGAGGACTTAAAAGAGGCACTAAAAAGGGCAAGAGAAGTATTCTTGGGTTAAAATGGTAAAAAGTTTTTTGTATAAAGGAACTCAGGTTTTTATAAGACACGAATTATATGGCTTGGTTCATACCGCAGGGACAGAAGTGTCTTTGCCAAGAGGCGTGAAGTTAAGTGAGGTTCAGGCAAGGGCAAGAGAGTTTGGGATTGAGGTGGCAGGAGATGAAATTGAGTATGGGTTGCAAGTAAGGGCAAAAACCAACGCAGAAGCTGAAATAGCGATTGAGAAAATAAAGAGATTTTTGGATTATTCTAAAAAGAAGTGGAAGATAAATTGGTTGGTGAAAGATTATAAATTTATTTTCTGATACATACGATAGTTCTGTTATTCAACTGAAATATCTTTCTCAACGCTGCCCGCTTAGGTAAGCAAGGTTTCTTTTTATGCTTTTAAGTTTCTTTCTGTGGTATAATTATACAAGGTGATTTCTATGAATTCTGAAATAGAAAAAGCAAGAAGACAGTTTCTTGATGAGTGTGATTTCGTTTTAAGAATCCCAGCTTGTTTGTCCTTAGACGATTCTTACTCGCGTCTCATTTCTAACGTTATCTCGCTCCCTTTATATACGTATTATGGAGTAAAGGAAAACCATGGGGAAGTGGAAGTGGAAAACAGATATTTGAAATATGACTCACATATGGGTTTAGGAGAAGTCTCGCTAACAGATGTGCTAAGTTTAGAGGAAGACGAAAGTAGCGAAAGCACTAAAAAGGTAATAAGGCACCTTATAGAAAAACAGGATTATTATAGATTTTTTAACTTTCAAGACAAAACATACAAAAGGCTCGCGCAGTGTAAATTCAAAATTTGGTCAGAAACACCAAGAATTAAAAGCGGTCCAGCTGCAATGATCACTACAGGTTTCGATATCCCATTTTTTATTGAGTTCGCGATAATCCTATTTTGTTTTGAAAAAAATCTTTCTTTTGAGGAGTTCAATTTATTGAAAGAGAAATATAAGGAGCTGTTAAGAAAGAATAAAATTAGGGATGATATTTTGAATTTGCCTGAAGGATTGATGAAAAAAATAACCGAGCAAGAGAAAAAGGCTTCAAAATTTATTAGGGAAATTTGCAGAACTATCACGTTGATGAATCCTTTTGATTGGGGAGCAGGTTGTCTTTGCTCATTTTTCGGCACAGTACATGCAGAAAGACATCGTTTCAGCCAAGATGAAGCAGAAGAGCCGGAAATGTTGTTGGTTGAATTTCCTGTGCCAAAGAATCTACCGAAAAATGCTCCGGAGTATGTGTTGGAAAATTTTAAGAAAGGTAAAATATGGGGAATTTTTTCACCAGGCTTGTCTAGTGAAATTTATATGCAGTTTTATGCAGATTATGTTGAAGAAATCTTTAGTAAGAAACAATTAAGGATAAATTTAGAAAAGAATATATTTAGAGCGTCTGAATTTGCGTTAATTTACTGGGAAGGTCATGAGAAAGGATTGTTTGGGCCTATTTTCTCTTCATTTTTTCCTCATCAGCTTAAAGATTTTGAGTTAAAACTAATGGAAGAAGAGGAAGTAGACGGTTTGTTTGCCTTTAAAGAAAAAGCGCCGATAAAGATAAAGTATGCCTCTCTTTCGCACGCCTTACGGCTTTTGGGTCCAAGTGAGATGATTTGGAAGGCCATCAGAGAAATAAAAGATTCAGGAAAGGGCTGGATACACTATTATTCTGGTCGTATGGGATGGGAAGCAAATGGTGCAAGATTTTTAAAGCCCGAGGAGTATAAATTGCCTAAGGGAGGAGTTATAATTGAAAAGCCAAAAGGAGAAAAGGTGGCATATGAAGAAGAGATTGATTTAGAAGATGAAAACTACTTGTATAATTTATTAGAGTTAGAGATTTGTTATGCAAATGATAAAGCAAGGATAATCCTCAGGTTACTCGACAAATCGGGAAGTCAGAAAGCTGAAGAAGAAATAGAAGAATTTGGAAAATCTGAAAGAAATTTTGCTTTTATATTGAGACTTGCGGTTGCTATGATGGTAAACGAAGAAGGAAACAAAGGGTGGTTACATAAATACAAAGATTTGTTTATCAAAGAAACTAAACCACCAAGAGATACGGAATTAGGAGAATTTCGTAAGTTTCTAGGCAATTGTGAAATTGTTTTTTTAGATGAAATAGCAAAATCTAGAAGTTTAGATAAAGGGAAAATTAAGAAATCATTAATTCGTACTAGAGAATATGGCCCTCCTGCCTCAGTTAGATTAGCAATCCCCAATATAATTATAGCTAAGAAAACAATTGATAATCTGAGACGTTTTGAATGTAAAATTATTCCCCCAAACAGATTTATTAAACTGTCAAGGGAAACAATCCGTAGAATAAAAGGAACTAAAGAAATGCCTGAATTAGAACAAATCCCAGTTATAGAAGTTGTTGAAACCCTCATTAGAGATGGCTGCAAAGCTTACGACAAATATCTTGTTGAAACTCGCCAAAATTTACCTCACCAGAAGTTTTAAAAACCGACACTCTACTATATTTTAACAGTTTAGTTTCCTGCCCTCCACCATCACTTTACTTTAAAATCCTCCAATCGCAAAATCTGTCTAGAAATCAACAAAAAATGGTAAAAAGAAAAGACCTGCCCCTTGAAGAGAAATTAAAAATTCCAGTAATGAAATTGCCATTTTCCAAAGCGGTAAAGAACGAATTGTATTATAAAGGAGTACTTACTCTTGGACAAATTTATGATAAATATCAGCGCGAACCCCGTAGAAGTTATTTACCTGGCTTTAAAGATAGTGTATTTTTGGAGACTGCCTATTTAATCATCGATATAGGGTTAGATAATGGGAAGTATAAACTAGCAGAGGAAGTAGATTTCAAGTTAAGTTTTCTAGATGAGTATTATAAGGATACCAGAGAGCGCAAGGAAAAGATAATGGGTTACGCAAATGCAGAGATTTGATTCTGCATTTACACCCTGTATTACATCCTGTATCTAAATCCTTTGTTTTCAACTATTTACGTTGACAACAGGGTTTCTATAATTTATACTTTGTAGTGAAAATAAAAAAAAGACACAAGGGCAAGCCCAAACCTCGCTAAAAGTCAGGCTTATTTTATGCCTTTCGGCCCCTTGTGTTATTTATAAGTATAAAACTTTAATCTGGATTTGTCAAGAAGGAGGTGAATGTCCCATGAAATCCTTAAAGAAAAAGTTGGGTCGGAGTTACATTGTGCGCCTTAAAAAAGATTTGCTTTATAGATTGGAAAAAGCATTAGCCATGCTTGATTCCTTACTTATCTCTGTGTAAAAGCCAGAGGAGGCATAAATGCAAACTAGACATCAGGAGAAGGAAGACTGGACTTGTAAAAGTTGTGGGCGGAACTCCGAGACACTTTATTTTGTTTGTCCATCTTGCATGGAAGAAGTAAGAAGAGACCGTATAGATAAGAAAAGGGAGAAAGCAGATGAGCGAAGATAGGTATACCTATGAAGAGATTGGCAAGCTTTTTGGTAAGAAACTTGGCATAGCGGTTTCTTTTAATGATGAGGGTAGCCTGCTTAAAAGTATTCAAGCTACAGTAAATAGTGGCGTCCAACATATTGAGATTGCGTCGTTAGGCAGGGATGGTGTAGCAAGAAGCTTTGGCCTTTCCTCATCGCTAATTTCAGAAATTAGGCGAATCAGCAAACTTAGCGATGTGAGTTTTGCTGTACATATTTCTCCTGATTTGAATTTATCTGGTTTAGAAAATAGCGGTTTTTCGCTTGAAAGGCGTAACTACGCTATCCGGCACGCCAAGGCCCCAATTGATTTTGCTCGTGCTATAAATGCCAACTTAGTCGTATTACACCCAAATGCCTTTAGGCGGCCAATATCTAATGTTGAAGGCGGGGTATTCCAAGATGAAGCCATAAAAATGTATTACTTAATAGACCCCAGGACTGAGGCAGTAATTGGTGGAATTTCAGAGCAAGATATCGTTTATATGCCGAAGCAGGCAAAAGACTCAAGCGGTAGACCCATGTGGCTGCTGGATAGAGATAGAAAGCCGATTTTATATTTAGCCACGGGGCAGCCCATACCGCGCTTAGCTACTGATGCTAACGGCAGGATCATTAACGAGCAGATAAGTTTCGCAGAATACATGCGTCGTGCGAAGAAGAGTGGTAAACAAGATAAGGATATTATAAAGGAGTTTCTTTATCTTCAGACAGCAGGGGAATTGAATTCAGTTTATTTGCGTCTTCTCGATGCAGAAAGAGCCTTAAGTGAAAGTCAAATTCGAAGAGACAGGCTAAACGACACGTTCGATTACTACAACCGACTTAGTAGAAGTACGCCACCTGAAGAAAACTGGCGGCTTGATAGGAATGTCCGGGATAGGCTTTCCACTTACAATATCGTGGTACCATCAGAAACGAGGTCAATTTCTTCCTTATTGGAAGCCGAACTACAGGATAATCAGCATACCATTGAGGCAGCAAGGCAAACCTTAGCCAGGGGATGGCCGCAGTTATCTAATATGTTAGAACAGTTTCGACAAGTAAATCTGCTTGAGGAGCACGGATTAGAAAAACTTAGCGAGGCAATAGCTGAAATAGCTGAATACTGCTTTAGCGTATCAAATAGAGATAATCCCATTTGTTTGACTATTGAAAATCTGCCCCAACCTGAAATGTTCGGCAGCGCTACTTTAGAACTCTTGGAAATAATCGACGAATCTAGAAAAGTTTTTGCCGTGCGTCTTCAGAAAAAAGACTACAGCAATAGCGAAAGTAAACGGCTGTCAAGGGAATTCATTCGTGTAACGCTGGATATTGCGCACCTCAATTTATTCCGCAAGTTTTATCAAGGAGATTCTTTCACTAAGTGGATGCTTTCAGGGGTGAAAGAACTAGCCCAAAGCGACGCCATCTGTAATTTTCATTTATCAGACAACAAAGGTTTAGAAGATACTCATCTCCGCATAGGGGACGGTAACACACCGATCAAAGAAACACTCAGAGTTTTGGCTGATGCTGATTACAAAGGGTTTCTAGTGGTAGAGAGCGCTGGAGTACCGGAAGCAACCAGGCATACCTTGAATTTATTTGGAGTAGTGCCGAGGGCAACTGATGATGAGCTGCAAAGGGGTTTTACTCCCCGGCAGGCACTTTACGGACTTAAGTGGAAGGATGACCCGGAGCGTCCTTTGTTCGGAAAAGATGAATAAGGAGATGTGCAGATGGAACTTAGGCTTACACAAAGAGACTTGGATTGCTTTAAGGAATTCCTTGATTTAGGATGCCTTACTGCAAAACAACTTGTAAATCTCAGCCTATTTCCGAATGAGAAAAAGTCTCGTGACCGGTTAAGGCGGCTTAATCAGGCAAGGTATGTAGAGTATTGCCCAAAACCTTATCTTGGACCTGGCAGAGCTGAGTACGTTTATTATCTTAATGATAAGAAGATTAGTGAAATTCTATCACTTTTAGGTTGTGTGCGGCAAGACGTCTATTTTACTAAGCCTTCAGCCCATTCTCCTATACTCTTACATCATCTTGCTATAACGGATTTTGTCATCTGCGTAAGAGAGGCTTGCAAGCAATCTGGGATTTATGGAGCTGAGATTATTCCGGAATTTAAACAGATAGCTGGAAGGATAAGTAAGTTGAAGAAAACCATTGCCCAACGCTTTATAACTACAGAGATTATTCCCGACGGCCTGATATGTCTTAGCCGTCAGAAGGAAGACAGAAAATCGCTTTTGTTTTTTGAGATTTATAGAGGGACTCAAACCATAGAGAGCGGTGAGCGCAGTATCCAGCATAAGCTGGAAGCCTATATTACGTACGGAAAACGAGGATTATACACTAGTCTCTCTGATTTATTCTCATACTCATTTAAGGGTTTTCGTGTTCTGCTTGTTGTTTATTCAGTATCTTATTTGGAGAAACTGAAAAAGATATGTAGCGAAATCGCGCCTCTAGATTTATTTTGGCTTGCCTTAAATGAAGACATCACACCAACCACTCTTTTTAAACCCATTTGGCATGTTCCCGGAAAAGAGGGATTAAAGGCATTGGTTAAGGTAGGTGAATCACGATGAGAAAACGACTTAGCTTAAACCAACAGAATTTAATTGTCGGAATAGTACAGGGTAAGGTTGGAGACGCTTTTGCTCTTGAAGCTCAGAGAATAGCGGTTCAGAAAAAGCCGATTGACCTTGAACCTCTTTTTACTGACTATAATGGGAATAGCCTGAATACGCCTTTGGATAAAATAATTCTTCAGCCAAGATGGGATACAAGGACTTTTGTAAAGTTACATTTTATCCGTTTGTGGTTTCCGTGGCAGGCCAATAAAACAAAATGGCAGGATTTCGACAGCACCCTAAGGGAACTGACGATTATAAAAAACCCTATTTACTTTTTAATTATTGGCAATCGTAAGCTAATCATTCATTGTCTTGCTGTATCCCCTGAAGATTTAATGCCAATGAAAAATGCCTTAAAATCAAAATTCGCCGATATGGAATTTACGTTAATGACTAATCCCTTCCTAGAGTTTAATGAAGCAGTAGAGATGGTCTCTAAAGAAACTCATGACTGGGATTTTAGGGATTATTATGCAGGGCCGGCATACTGGAGGAGGTTAACTGTAGATGAACATATGCAGTTTTCACCTATTGCATCCGTATATTCTGCAATCAGCAGCTTAGAAGAAGATGAATTGGGTTTTTACCAGGTCGTCTCTAAGCCGACAATTTATCCCTGGAGCGATAATATTCTTAAACTCATTGAAACCGAATGCGAAGCCATAAAGTACGGCGGCAATGTGAATTTTTCCGGCTGGTATTATCCCGGCTTCGGTGATAAGGAGAATAAAAATAAAGTAAATAGCCATATCCTAGCAGTTGTTATAAGAATTGGCGCTTTCACAAGGAAAGAAAAACTTTCTGGAGCAATGGAGAGCATATCGCTTTCCTTTAGGAACTTTCAGTTTGCAGGCAGCAGACTTAACTATCTGGACAAAAGCGATTACAGGGGAGTGATTGATAACGTCTCTAGGCTGATGAAAATAATTGCTTCTGGCCTTGTTTTTCATAGCGGTAATCTTTTTAACACAAGCGAAAGTGCTTCTCTCTTTCATTTTCCAACCGAGGAAATATTAAAGAATGATGTCTACAGGATAGACAGGCTAAAAGGATTTAAGGTCCCAGAGAGTCTACAACAAGATGATGGGGTAGTTATTGGCTATAACGATTATGCCGGCAAGCGCACTGTCATTCAGCAACCCGAGAGAGTGAGAAAAAGACACACAGCTATCATTGGACTCATTGATAAAGGTAAGAGCGTAGAAATGGCAAATATGGCCTTGGACGACATACGAAAAGGCAGGGGCGTCGGTGTAATAGACCGCCATGGTACGGTTATAGAACGAATCATTCGGGAGATAGGTGAGGAATATGTTCCGAAGACACTGTATTTTAGTTTATTGGATAAAGAATACGTTCCCTGCTATAGCACCTGTATTGGCAAAGACATTTATAAGGTTGTCGATGACAATGTGAATCGTTTTAAAAATCTGTATCCTGCGAATGCTTGGGGTCATGGCATAGAAGATATGCTGCGCCACTGTTTTTACGCAATTGTTTCCGCAGGGTTACCTTTGGCTGCAATAAGAATACTGTTATCCCCTAACAGCGAGGGGGAGAACCTAAGGGTTTACATACTGCCGTTTCTTAAGAATAAGGAAGAAGAATTATTCTGGACTGAGAATTTTCGGCATCTGCCAGTTGAGCGCGTGTCCAGTAAGTTTACTTTATTTTTGCAGCCAGAAATGACAAGGCGAGCCTTTTCCCAAAAAGAAAGCAAATTTGCCTTCAGGGATATCATTGATAACAAAAGAATATTCCTTGCCGACCTTAAGGCGGGGGTAATAGGAAATGACCTAGCCGATGTCATGGGAAGCAGCTTATTTTCTTCATTCTTTGACGCTGCGATGTCCAGGATGGATTTAATAAACGATGATAGCCTTGATTCAGAGATTGGCACCCCCTTCAATCTCTACATTGATGAATTTTATAGATATCCGGCCAAAAGCCTTGAGCATAGTTTAAGAGAGCTGCGCAAGTTCAACTTAAGGCTCATCATTGCGTTGCAGCAGAAGCAGTATATGAGCGAGGATTTAAAATCCGCAATGTCTAACATCGGCACCTGGATAGTGCTGGCTTCGGGCTGGGAAGACGCACAAGCGTTTTTTAGGGAATTCTACGGTGAGGTTGAACCGAGTGAGTTCATGAGGCGCGCTACTGGAGACGGTTTTGTCAAATGTGCAGAAGACATCACCAACTTAAAAACCTACGCACAGGTTAAACTAAAAGGTAAAGGTTTTAGGGATGAAATAATCCGTTACTCGCATGAGCATTATTACACTCGAGTCAATCAGGATGATTGCTTAATTGTAAAGAATATCAAAAACAAGAAAAAAGAAAGAGCAGTATATGACGAAATCTGAATTTAAGAGGAGGTTGCCATGGCCAATTTATCGCGGATGATAGAGCAACTCAATGAGCAGAATATAAGCAATGTCGTAGGAATGAGGCATGATTTAGCGCGTGAGAGATACATTGTTACCCGCCCTACAGTAGGCTCGTATCAGGAGTTTGATGAGGAAATCACGAGATTTACGCAATATCAATTGAATGCCACGCAAGGTAATCCGGCGGTTCCGCGATACATGGCCTCTTCTCAAGCTGTGAACATTATTGAAAGGGCATTTGCGTCTATAGGTGGACTACAAGGAGCTTATGAAATTGCTTCGACTGGCATACGTGGCGGCTTACGTGCGGTAATTGACGCCATCTATCAGGCATTAAAAAAACAGGATGAGGAAGCTTATATTGAGCATATCCTACGACTTTGGTGCGATCCTTTATCATTCCAGGACCGTACAAGCCTAATGCAAGAATACCTCGATCGTTTTCGTCGGAACTTTCCGCAAGGAATGCGTGTGCCTATAGCCTATGAGCTTGCGGGTAATTACGAAGCTATTATCCGTATGCACATGGAAGTCATTAACTCAATACGCATGGGGATAAGAAGAAGCTAAAAATGAAAGGGGGTTTACCATGTTGAAATGTATCCATAAATCGCCAGTAATAAATGCAAAGGTAACAAAATTCGTCACAAATTTTAATCATTATCTATCGTTTGAGGAAAACAGAGCAACGCTTTATGACGTTGATGGCAATGCCTTAAGTCAGTTTGAGTGTCGGGATAAAATGCAGGAAGGTGTATTTGCAGAGAACCGGGCAATAGTGGCTACTGATATCCAGACGCTATGTTTTTACAACCTAAGAGAAAGGACCAATAAGATTATAAAATCAAAAAAACTGATTCATGCTTTGCTTCCTGGACCTGACTCCGGTTCTTATTATCTTGCAACGCGCAGAATAAAAACCATTGATCTCGAACTCATTAGCACAAGAAAAGAAAATACAGTTTTAAGGCTAAGAGGGATAAGTAGCATTTTCTCTGCAATAAAAAGGCTTTACATTGAAGAGGCAGAGCCGGTTGAGATTTCAATATCCCATGCTGGAGCCAAAACCTATATCTCTAACAAGACCCAAAAGGTAATGGTTTACTCTGGGGCAAAACCAGCCAGGACACTAAGGGGTTTTCCTTTACCTATATATAAGGCCATAGAAACGCCTTTTGATACACCGTATTTTGCTGGAATACAAGGTAAAACCGTTAGGGTCTTTGATGAAAATAAAAGAGAGATATTCACAAAAGAACTTCCTTTTATCATTAAAGACATACTTAGCAGATCCACAACTAATAACATTGTGGTTGTCTGTGAGTTCGGTGCAATCTTTATGCTCAACTTTAGAGGGGACATTGTAGATGGCGGTTTTCTTGCAAAAGAGATTACCAGTTGCCAGATATCTCCTGATGGACTTCTCTGGTGCCTTACTGAAGATGGGTCGCTTATGATAGTAGCGCAAGAGGAAGTTGAGGAGACTGAGAAAATTGCCCAGTGGCTTCACTTGGATACAGCCGGAAGAAAAAGCCCTTTACAGGAAGCACTCAGTAAAATAAACGAACAGGATAAGGAGCATAAATCAAAGGAATCAGCGTTGCAACTTGAACAGCACAAGCTCAATCAAAAAGAAAAGGAGCTTAAGAATTTGGAATCCGAACTAAAACAAGACTCCGCAAAGGCGGATTCGCATTTAACCCAAGCCAAGGAACGTGAAAGAATAGCTGAGGCTAAATTAAAGCATGCTGAAGAGCTTGAGGCTGAAATGCAGCGGCTGGATAGCATTGAGGAGTTATCTAATAGGCTTAAGGAACACCACGCAAAGGCAATTGAGGATAAGGCAGAATTTAAAGCAAAAGAGGAAGAAATCAACAAGATTACCCAGGAAATCAAGGATACGCAAGTGGTAAAATCAGCACTTGAAGAAAAGATTAAACAAGAATCAGAAGCGCTATCCGGTCTAAATGCCGAAATAGCTAAATTAACCCAAGAGGAAGAAAGCTTAGCTAATGACTCTGAAGAGCTGCTTAAAAAAATATCCGAACTCAAAACCTTGATTCAACAAAAAAAGTTATTCTTCAAAAACGCACCTGCGGATATTAAAGACTTAGAAGAGAAGGAAAAAACTTACAGCCTAAAAGTAAAAGAGTTGAATAATAAATTGCAAGGGCTGAAGGAAAGGATAGATAAAGTCAGCAAGGAAAAAGAGGAAATAGAGAAAAAGCTGGGACTTAAAACTGGAGAGCTGAACCAGATTCTTCAAAGTGCAAAAATTGTCAGTGAAAAAGAAAAAAATATCCCAGAAATTTACAAGTTATCCCAGCAGCTTATAAAACTTATTGAGAAGACCCATTCAGGTAAAGGCGGTTAACCATGTCAGAGTATCTAAAATATCTTTTAGAGAAGCAAGGTTACATCGGCTACAGGAAATTTCTTGTCTGCGAGACTGCTACAGTCACAATAAGCGCTCTCTATCAAGAAAATCTCTTTTTGGAGACTTCTCAGCGTAAGCAAAGAGAGGAAAATGAACGTAGCCATATTGCGGACCTTCTTACGCAACAAACCAGAGACCGTGAAGAACGCGCAAGAGGAATTGCAGAGAATCGAGGTAACGTAGTTGAGAGGATTAAAAGAGAACAGCAAAGAGAGAAAACAGAAGAACTGGGCAGACTGCAAAAAAACACCAGTCTTTTTAATGACTCTCTAGAAAGCCAAAGGAAAGTAGCAGAACAAAAGCGTATCAAAAAAGAACAAGAGTTGCTTGAAGAGAAAAGAAGACTTAAAGAGCTCAAGGTCAAGTCTGAAAGAGAAAAAGCCATGCAGAGAGAACTGGAGAGAAAAGGGAGGCAGGAAGAGTTTAGCAGCAAAGAAGAAGAGCTTTTGGAGTCAATTGAACAGACTGAACAAGCCATATCAAGACTTAAGTCAGAAATTGACATAAAGACGAATCTGACTGATAAAACTAACCGCGAAACCTTGCAGCTCCTTGAAACCCTAAAAGCAACGCAGCAGAATGTCCTTCATAAAGAAGAAGAAAACTTGGAATGGAAAAAGCGCTGTGAGCTCTCGGAGCGTTTAAGAAGAGAAACAGAGGAAGCCTTTCGCCGCGAGAAAGAAGAGCGACAAAGAGAAGAAGCCCAGATGCAGCTTGCTCAACTTGAATCCAGCCTTACGATAACTGATGGTAATCTCATGCAGAAATGGCGGTGCGAAGAATTAAACGAATTAAAAAAGGAAATCGCAGATATCAGAAAAGATTTTGAAAAAGGTAATTTTGGTACTGTCAGGCTAACTGGCCCTGAATTATACAGGAAATTAGAGGCACTTGAGCAGCAGGCTTTAGCCGATGAAAAACTGGAATGCCAGAGAGAATACGTGGCAAGGCGTTTTTTTGAGGCATTGAAGTATCTTGGCTATAATGATGGACTGACAATGTTCCAACAAAATCCCAAGGCCCCAAGAAGCCCAGTGGTAATCAAAGGCAGGCTTTCTTCGGGTAAGGCAATCGAATTAACTATACCGTTCGGTGATATATACAGTATTAAATTCTCAGGGACTAACGAAGAAAGGCATTGCTGTTCTGAAGAAGCTGCATTAAGGGAAATAACGGAGAAGTTCGGGGTTTCAAGCAGGGCGTTAGAGCCGATAAACCAACATCACGCGCCAAATGGAAAACCAGGTATGAAACTACAGTTTAGGGACGGTAACAAAAAGATAGAATTAACTCAACAATTCTGCGGGTGATATTATGGACTGGATAGATATTCCCGAGACATTAAAAGCCATTAAGAGTGGCAAAGATGCAGGGACAAATTCATTTATCATACAAGTATATTATGATCAATATCCCTTTATGCAAGAAGGTATTTTTTACTTTAGAAGGTGGTGCTCGATTGAGGAAGTTATAATTAAGTGGCTATGCATAGAGTATGATATTGTGGTATTGTTTTCTGCCAAAGATAATATTAAATTCCCGGATATTGAAATGGAAAGAAAATTCAAGAATTTAATGGGAACGCAGGTTGAGTTTAATCCAGAAGATAAATATAGTCGTTTAGCGAGCGATATTAAACTCTTTGAACTGCCTAGAGACCCTGTGGAGAGTTGTTACGCTATCTCAAAGGCGTTAGAACAACAGAAGCTAAAAGTCGCTGTAGTTATACAGAGGGCAGAGGTTTTGCTTGCAGACGCTACAATTGATTTCAGGTTACTGGACAGTGTCAAAAAATGGATCACCTGTACGAACAACCATACCTTGCTGTTTATAACTGACGATAAGGAAAATATTCATCACGAGATTAGACAGATGTGTTATCCGTTGATGCGACATCTTGAATGGCTGCCGCCTGCAAAAGAAGACTTCGAAAAATTATTTACAAATTTAAAGATTATAAAACCGCAGCTTTTCGACGGCTCCCAGTTGCATAAGCTAGCTTCAACAAGCGAAGGTATGCATTACCTTGAATTAGAAACTCTCCTTAACCGTTTAGAGAAAGAAAAATCGCTTTTAACTGAAAACTTGCTTAAAGAAATTTCTGAAAACACAAAGAAAGAAACAGCCAAAAATAAAGTAGGAAGTTGGCTTACTCCTGAGAAGCCCGATGTTAGTTTTGATGATATTGGAGGATTAGATGAGGTTAAGGAAAAAATAGATATCAAAACTTATTTTTTCGAGTATCCAGAGCTATCAAAGAAATATGGAATAAAAGCTGGCGGTAAATTACTTCTATTTGGGCCGCCCGGTACTGGAAAGACACTGCTTGCAAAGGCTATCGCCACAAAATTAGGCGTACCGTTTTTTCACATTAAGCCAGCGGATATAAAAAATATGTTTTTAGGCCAATCCGAAAATAATGTTAAAAAATTATTTTTCGTGGCAAGGCAGTGCCGGCCATACGGCACCATCTTTATTGAGGAAATGGAAAGCTTAATCCCGCGAAGGGGTTCTTATGAAAGCATGCATATGGCAGGAGTAGTTGGTCAATTCCTTGCTGAGCTTGACGGTCTGAATACCCATAAAGAGACGCCCCTTTTGATAATTGGAGCAACGAATAGGCCCCAAGATATAGATCCCGCAGCCCTTCGTCCGGGAAGGTTCGATAATAAGATTTTAATCCCTTTGCCTGATAAAGTGGCAAGAAAGCAAATATTTTACCTAAACCTTCATTATAGATTCGTTGACAAAATTGATTATTCTATTCTTGCAGATGAAACTGAAGGTTATAGCGGCGCTGATATTGCCGGTATTTGTGCAGAAGCAGGGGAGAGGCGTGCTTGCCAAGCCGTTAAAGAAAAACAAATCTATCCCATTACTATGGATATCCTTATAGATGTGATTCATAAGATCAATCCATCGGTTTCAAAGAAAGAAATGGAATGGTTTAGAGAATTTGAACATAGACGAGGAGAAATATTCAGATGACGCGGTGGGATTTGCTTAGAAAGTTAACTTTATTGCCGGATGAGAGAAAGGCTATTGGGAAGGCCTGGCCGCTTTTTTTCTTTTTAGTGTTGAATGGCAATGCGTCCAATAAATTTATCACAAGCTATCCTGAGCTGAAAGAAAGATTGAAAGAAAGCCCCAGCACTATAAAGAAATGGAAGGATTCCCTAGTTGAGCACCGAGTGATTCAGGCTTTCAATGGTAGACTCTCTATGACATTAGTTTTACTTCCGCCATATGATTCCCTTGTTACTTGTGAACAGGACGATGTTACACAGGTCAAAATGAAATCCGACCCTACTACTAGACGACTTCTTGATAAACTCTCTTCCTATAATAATATGTCCCTACTCCCACTAATAGCAGAACTTGCTTCTAAGATAGATAATTTGGAAAAGAAGGCATGAAGAAAATTTTCTTGACAAATATATGGAACTGCTGTATTCTACTAATATAAGCAAATTAAAGCAAACTCATAAGAACCATGCCAAAAACAAAACCCAAGCCAAAATATATGACGTTAGAAGAAGCTGCTGAGTATCTTCGTATCAACATTTATACAGCTTACCGCATGGTAGAAAAAGGGGAACTTCCCGGAATGAAGATTGGACGGCTTTGGAGATTTACACAAGAAGATATTGATAAATTTATGAGAAGCCTACTCATAACAAAGAAAAAGAGATAACCTATGGAAATAGAAATCAAAAATAAATATTCTGATGCCGATGTATATGCTCAAGCTGTATGTCAGCCTATCCCGCGGGATATTTTTATCAAGCATATGCGGGATGGCGTAGAAAAGATTTTTTCCTCAAAAACCAAGACCCACCTAAAAGTAAATCTTTCTTATGTCCATATATTAGAAGGCTATCTTGACAAATATAAGATTAATCCTGTGGTTCCCGATGAACAGTTCTTTAATGAAATGTGGAAGGAAATGAATCATAACGGGAAACTTAATGGGAAGGTCTATAGTCTCAATACAACAAGAAAGGTTGCTAGGGCTACGAGGAAGATCATAAACGAATATTTCCATCCCAAAAGAATTACCCAAAGGAAAGTATTATTAGAGGTGGAAAGACAACGATATGAGCGGTTCTTTAGCTTAACAAAATTAAGTCAAAGAGCGATTAAATGGTTTGAAGAAAATGGGAAGATTGTCAAGGCTATGCCTGTATATGTTAATAACAATAGTAACAATAAAGGGAACGATTTTAGCAATGGAGATATGCTCATTAAGACCATTCATCGCATAACTGATAGAAAACTGCTTCCGGTTACAAACTCATCAAAGATACAATTAGCAATGCTATTTTTACGAGTTGTCGGGAAACACGGATTTGAACATGCAACTGATAAAGATGTTAAGAAGCTTGAAGAATACTGCGATGAAAGGAAGTTAAAGAAAAAGCAAGACTACCTAGCAGATGTCGCCACGTTTTTTATCAATATACACGGGAGCGGATTTATAAAGAATAATCCATTTGCCAATATTTCTTTAAGAAAGAGTGGCGAGTCAGTGAGAAAAGATTTTATCCCTATGGAAGACATTGATAAATTTAGGGACATTTCCACGGTTAATTATAAAGACAAAACAGAAGTCAGAGACAGGCTTACGGCGCTTCTGGCTTATGATTTAGCTATGAGGATAAATGAATTTTTAGCGTTGAAGGTTTCGGATTTCCGAAAAGACCCGGATGGCGAGTGGCACGTTCTCTTGAGGTCGGAAATTCAAAAAGGTCATAAGGACGAGGATATAATGTATTTCTTCTTTGATGAGACTAAAGAACTTCTTGAGGCATATTTAAAGATAAGAGATAAGTTTACTCCCAAGACAGATCATTTCTTTGTATCAAGGAACGGTGAACATATGTCTCATCCGCATTGCCGCATACGGTTCAAAGAGTTATGTGGCAAGTTGAATATAAAGACATTTTACGGTAATAGCCCATCGCCTCATTGTCTGCGTCATTCGTTTGCGACTTTAAATATAGAACCCTTGGGTTTATCATTACCATTATATGAAATCATGCAAAGATTGAGACATACAAGATTCGAAGTTGCCAAACGCCATTACATTCATAATAACCCATATCTACAGAAACAAAAACACAAGGTTTACCGGAAAAGAATTAAAAAAATAACGAGTACTGACACCCTTAACGAAATTCCTCTAGCCGACCTTGAACACTGGCTCTCAGATAAATTGAATGTAGAGCCTACCATCATAGCTTCTATACGAAGAAGGCATAAAAAAGCGTTTTCTATTTCTGTTATTGACAAAGGGGATGATAATCATATAATATACATACCTGAAGATGAGGCGCTTGAGAAAATAAAGCATTTGGACATTCCAAAATGTTCTTTGAGAAAATATGGTCTCAAAAAGGATACTTGTCGGGCAGAAGGGAAGAGTGCTCATTGTAGATATGGTGAAGGTTTTAGATATAAAGAAGATTTCATTAATGATTTGGCTAAGAATTGGGTGCTTGCCGAGATTTTGAGAACTAAATTAAAGTTAGGGCACACCACCTTTTACCGAAACCTCAAAAATGAAAACTGGCATTCTATGCAGATTGGGAAAAACAGCTATGTCTATAAGCCAGATTGCGTGTAAAGCTACAACACACGTGTACCACTTTTTACAACACACGTGTACCAAATCAGTATAAGACCAAAAATGGTAAATTATCCATAACTGGACGGTAAATAATGGGTTGCAACAATCTAAAGTGGTTTGATAATACTATCCGATTCATAGAAAGCTGGTACGACAATGAGTGGGCGTATTCTTGCCGTGTTGTGGATTTGTGTGAATATATCGTAAAGCGTGACATATAGTCACGCTTTTTACCTCAAATAATTCACAAAGATAAAATCCTATCTTGCTAAATTTTAGAGTAAAAGGGCAACTTTTCAGGTTGCCCTTTTTATTTATTCTCCTAACATTCGGCTGGCCGATGTCCAGATTATAGACGGACGATGGAGAGCTTGGCGGTTGCGATCGCGGATTGATTTATCTGTCATCCTGAACGAGCCACATTCGCTTCGCTCAGTGCAGGCTGCGGCGAGTGAAGGATCTAATGTTTTACGGCGGCAAGAGATGGAGTCCCTATGGCTATGCTTTGAGGCATAGAAATAGGGGTTTTTGTTTACGGGTCCTTGGAAGGGGGTGTGGGGTGCGGGTCGGGCGAGGCGCGGGTTGACAGTGATTGTGGTCAAAAAAATCGATGTCAATGTCAATTTTATTGACAAATATACCTTCCTATAGTATATTATTTTCAGTTCATCAAAAAGCACCCAAGGGGGTTAAATGTGAAAGAAAAAGTAATAGCAAAAAAGACACTTTCTTCTAAAGAAATAGATCTCTTGACTCGCCTTGAGTTTGAAGGAAAAGAAATCTATACCAAAGAGGAAATAAACCGCTTTTGTGGTAACAAGCAAAAAGGCGTGTATTTAATAAAGAAGCTACTGGAAAAAAAGAGACTTAGGAAGATCATAAAGAATACTTATCTTTTTATTCCAATGAAAGCTCCCGGAGGCAAATGGGCAGGTAACGAGTATGTGATCGCAAAAGCGTTGGTAAATGGAGCAAAATATTATATAGGCTACTCCAGTGTATTTAACTCTTACGGCTTTACCGAACAGGTCGCGCAAATGATGCATGTAGTAAATGATAAATATTCTTTAAAGAAAACAGTTGGCGGAGTTAGATATAAGCTTATTAAAGTATTGCCTGATAGAATATATGGCTTGGAGTCTCGAAGGATCAATCGGGAGGACATCGATTTCGCTTCAAAGGAACGCGCATTGATAGACGCATTTGGATTTTATGATGTAAAGAAATCCTCCGATATTTTAGCCGAACAACTAAAGAATATGGATGTGAAAGTTCTTGTGGATTATATCGCCCGATATCCCGTTCAAGTAATCCGCAGGCGTATGGGATATTTTTTGGAACAGCTTAGAGTGCCTCGGAAGATACTTAGCAAAATCGATACCGGGGAAAGGGGATATTCATTTTTGTACGATACAGAGATAAAAAAGGGCAAAGCTAATAAAAAATGGAGAATCATTATTAATGGATAGAGATAAACTTCGGCAAATCATACCTTTTATCGCTGAGAAATTTAATTTCAGGCTTGAGACCATCGAGAAGGATTATTATTTAACGCTTATCTTGAACAGCGTCGAGTCCCATTTAAGCCAAAGTTTAGTTTTCAAGGGCGGAACGCTTTTAAACAAAATTCACCTCAATTATCACAGGTTAAGCGAAGATATTGACTTTATATACTTTGGCCCCGAGGGTATCGAAACCCGGTCTAAACGGTCCCGCGCAATTACTCCCATAAGAGAGAAGATGCCTGAGTTACTAAAGCTGTTGGAGTTAAAAAGCGAGAAGCCTGAAGGTGAAGGTTTTAATAATTCTACCCAGTATGTATTCAATATTTGTTATCCGTCATTTACTTCGGGGAAGGATGAGAATATAAAACTAGAAATATCCTTAAGGCAAACACCTATTGACAAGCCAGTCCATAATGTGATTATGCATTTCTATAAGGACCCTTTTACCGGTAATGATTTGATCCCTAGAAACAAGATATTATCGTTGACATTAAATGAAGCCGTGGCAGAAAAACTTAAGGCCGCGATCACGAGAAAAGATGTGGCAATTCGCGACTATTATGACTTATGGTTTATATCGGAAGCCAAGTTTGACTTTAAAGATAGACATTTTCTGTCCATCTTCACGAAGAAACTTGAAGAAGAGAAATACAGAGCGAACTATTCGAACAATTTTGGTCTGGATCAAAAAAACATAGAATTACTTCGTAAACAGATAGAAACGGAATTAATACCCGTTATTCGGGTAGGTGAGAGCTTCGATCTTGATAAAGTTTTTGAACGGTTTAATCCAATTTTGCAAAAGCTCTAAGTCTATTTGTAAGAATGGCGCATAAAATGGCGCAAAGTAAGCTTAGCGGAATTAGAGCGGATTAATAAGGCAACGGAAAATGTAATATAATGATAAAGTTTGGAATCAGACAGTCTTTTGATATGATCGAACAAGTTGAAGATAGATACGCGAATTTGAGCGTGCCCGTTGAAGTGGCTTTGCCGTATTATTGGGATATATACGACCCCGTGAGGGGGCATTTGACGGAGATAGCAGAAAAGATAAAGTCTTATAACGTGACGGTACTCAGCATACATGCTGTTCAGGCTCCTATTACGGATGAAAAATTTAAAATATGGGGAAAGGAAATAGCGGATTTCGCAAAGGCGCTTGGCGTAAGAACCATTACTTTGCATCCTAACAATGTCAATAAAGATGAAGCTGTGCAAGAAAAAGCGCTTAGAAATTTAGAATATTTTACCGGCTTGTATAATGGCGAAATAGTTTTTTGCATTGAAACCTTTGAGGGCAAAAGAAGAGTGTTTACTCCCGATGAAACGGTTAGTTTCAATTTACCGATGACCCTCGATACTTCGCACATCAGGGATAATGAAAAGATATGGAGCTTACTCAAGGGTTGCAAACAAAGTATTAAGAATGTTCATCTTTCAGCCAAAGAGCGTAGCAGACAGCATTTGCCAATAGACAGTTTTTGCAAAGAGGTGGTGAGCTATCTGATCGAAAATAAATGGGAAGGGAATGTGATATTGGAGTATTTATTCGAATTCCATGGCCAAATGTTAACTGATTTAGAATCACTTAAAAGCAATACAGAAGATGATTAATATGAAGCAGAAAACAATAAAATTCGGCAGGATAAAAATTAAATTATTTCAATCGCCGAAATTCTCGATGATGCAACTTAATTTTGGACGATATAAGAAAGGCAGAAAAATTGATACGTGGACACTATATGATGCTATATCTGAAAAACATAAGCCAATGCATGATGAAATCTGGCTCGATATACAGAATAAAAAAGCAGTTGGCATGAGTATTACGATAGATAAAACAGGATAGTCAAGTGAGTTACGGCTTATCTGTGCTTGATTTTGCTTAACAATTCCAAAAATATATGTAAAATAGATTTATATATTACAGATTAATAGAACCGCCCGCGAAAAGATAAAGGTTTGCTTATGGAAAATAATATAAGAAATACAATCGAGGTAACTGTAGATAAAAGTCACATAGTTACCATTGGCGAGAGACTGTATGGGGAGTCCGTAGAGCTTATACGGGAACTTATTAACAATGCCTATGATGCTGATGCCAGCGAGGTCAAGGTTACCATAAATGAGGATTCTATAATCGTGGAAGACGACGGCTCAGGTATGGATTTGGATGGCTTAAAACAGTATTTTAATATCGGTTCTACCTTAAAGAAAAACAGCCCAAAATCGCCTAAATTCGCCAGGGACCGTATTGGAGAGTTTGGTATCGGAAAGTTTGCCACGCTTTCTGCCTGCTCACATTTTGAAGTCTGGACAAAGAAGGGTGATTTTCAAGCTAGGGTTATCTTTGACAAAAAGGACTGGCAGAAATCTCGCGATAAATGGCACATACCCCTAGAAATTGAAGAAACAGACCCCCATCTTAAAGATGGTACCAAGGTGACATTGAAAGGTATAAATAAGAAGTTTGATCTTCATGAGGTAGAAAGACGGATCATTGAAACAGTTCCTGTAAAGGCGCCTAATTTTAGCGTTTTCTTGAATGGCCATAAAGTAAATGCCAAATTTATCCCCGGGCACAAGATACCTTTCTTAGAAGGAACGGAATACGGCATAGTTTATGGCGAGATAATTATTACTTCCCAGCTTGACCAAGATATAACTGAGGCAGGGATAGAATGTAAGGTGAAACAGGTTACCATAACAAGAGATTTCTTTGGGTTGCAAGATTTGGTAAAAAATATTGCCCGGATAAAAGGCGAGGTCAATGCAGATTTCCTGACAATTACCAGCGACCGGACAGGTTTTATAAAAGATACTCCTCAATACACAAAATTTCTTGAGGTAATGAGGCAGGTTATAAATAGAATTAAGCCCGTTTTGGATGAGCTCTCGGATTATAAAGAGAATAAACGTGTAAGAAGGGCGCTTACAGAAGTATTAGAAAAAGTTAAAAATGCACTCATCCTTAATCCTGATTACTGCCCCGAAGGTTTAATCCCTTTAGCCGAAAGCGCATCTGATGTCGGTGAGCCAGGGTATATTTCACAAGCTAAAGACAAAATATCTCCTATAAATAAAGAACAAAAGACAGAGACAGAACAAAAGAAGAAACGCAAAAGAAAACCCACGGTTAAAAAGTTGACCCCCACAGCGGTTATCAAGAAATTAAAGTTAGGACAGCAAGGGGTAAGTTGCTGCATCGAGCATTTTGGCCCTGATGCCCAGGAGTGTTTTACAGAGGGCACAATTATTTATATAAACCGCGACCACCCGTTGTATCAGAAAGAAGCCCAAAAGAAAGATACATACGTTTTACATATAGCAAGGTTACTTACTCAGGAAATCTGCCTGATGAAAGAACCGCGTAATCCCCGGCAGGCCTTCCAAAGACAAAGTAAACTTCTGCGCGACGCCCTCATTGAAAAAGAGAAAAATAATCTCAATAGGCTGGCGACATAAAGTGGAAAAAATAGAAGATTCTGAGAAACGAGTAGCTAAAATTTTAGGCCCTAAAGATAGCAGTAGGCTTATTGAAGTATCGAGTGAAACTCTGAAGGTTTATCATAATTATTTGAGCAAAAATTTATCATTCTCATTTGAGGCTAAGTATTCTTGCGAAACAGGATTCTTGAAAACAGTCTATTATGATATCGAGGTTACAGATATTTTGAATATGGATGATTGTGACGGTGTCGAGTTCTATGGATTATTTTGTAGAGGTAAGCGAGATAAGCGTAAAATTATAGTTCCTTTAGCCGAAGTTGAAATGAAACAAAAAGGTAGGAATAAACAGCTTATTGAGGATTATCGTTCGTGGTTCTGGAATTATCGCTAATTGACTCCGACTTATAAATCTATGGAGTACGCGAAGCTATGTGAGTGAAACAGAGTAGGTTTACATAATTATAGTAACAAAATTACCTCAAAATAATTTACTCCTCGTGTATAATTTATACTCAAAAGCGAAAATTATGAAAAAAGAGCTAAAAATGCATAAACATAAAGAAGTTGACAAAGAATATGAATCAGATAAAATAGAAAATGATGAGTTTTTTCAGATGAAAATAGTTCACAATTTGAAAAAGATAAATAATATCCGACCATAATTGGGCGGTAAGATTTGGTCCGATAGTGCTTAATCCATCATAGTAAAGACGATTTTGGTACGATAATGAGTGGGCGTATTCCTGCCGCGTTGTGGATTTGTGTGAATATATCATTGAGAGAGGAATATAGTTCATAAATATAAAAACTTATCTTGCTAGTGTATCACACAAATGAAATCCTTGAGTTTGATATTGGAAGTGGTAAAATAATGGTGTGCAGAAACTCAATAGATGCCATTAAAATAAGGGATTGGTCAATAGATTCTTACCCCCTTGAGTCAAAAAAGAAGTATAAGTATTAAGCAGTGCATCAAGGTCAACAGCAGCTGTCATTAGCAATCGCTTATCCAAATCAGGCTTTTTCTCTTGA
>Ga0315279_10001533_pt1 | contig 38087 bp, 61 predicted proteins | sample YL17G06_20_MG_FD_203694 | JGI IMG/M metagenome (GOLD analysis project Ga0315279, IMG submission 203694) | Sediment microbial communities from Yellowstone Lake, YNP, Wyoming, USA - YL17G06_20 | ecosystem: Environmental > Aquatic > Freshwater > Lake > Sediment | place: USA: Wyoming | collected...
CTCGGTCACAAGGATGTCGTTGCCGCTGAGGTTGGTGAAGTAGCGGCGGATAGTAAAGAAGCTGGTAGCAGCAATAGTAATGCCGACTAGCTCACAGCCTCCGTATTCTAGCTGTCCAGCCGTTCTGCCGTGGGCAACCCTGGTCACCAGAGCGTAGTCTGTTGGGGTAGGAGCGTGTGGCCCTCCTGCGTCTATACCAACGACTATCCCCAGTTTTTCACCTTCAATGAGCGATTGATAATACGTCGCGGAGTCGCCAGTCTCTCGCATACCATTGAAGACAAACTGTTCTGATGCTCCTGGGGTGGAACCCACCTTCAAAGTTCCCTTGTAGCAGTATTGGTCGCTCAGGCTGTCTACATTTCTAGCTGTATTGATGATGTCAGGCATAGAATAGGGAGCACCAGACGTAATCTGGGCATGGGCCACATAAAGCAAGTTGATGAAGCCCTTAACGAAGCTCCGAGAAGGTATCTCCCTCCTTTCAAGGAGCCTGTAGTCTTTGTCCAGTCTTTCCAGTATCAGTGTCAGCTTCATTGTCTTATCCTCCCTATACGCTTGCCTGAATACGGTAGTTTAGCGTCAGCGTTTGGCCAGCGGGAATCGCGATCACGGCCACGTCCCTGATGGTCATAAAGTAGAAAGACGTGGTTGGGTCATAACCCTTAACGTAGAGGCCAATCTCTTGCACCGTGATAGGATTGGCGGTGGCGTTGGCGAAGTTCCTGGTGATGGTGAACTGAGATACGCTGGCGTCAGAAGCAGGCGCACCAAAGGTCACCGCTGAGTATTGCAGGGTATTAGCACCGTGCGCCCCAGCATCGTGGAGCATAATCGTTCCCAGCCTGTGGTCGTTTATGGTTGGCGCGGTGTTATCAAGCCCTACCACAGGGCCGAAGGTAATATTGCCAGCCAACGCGTTAGAGGCAAAGTTGAAACTACCCTCTGAGATCGTCCTGACGACGCCTGCCCCTGCTCCAGTATCCGTGATGCTATAGGGCGTGATCTCTCCAATCTGGTACATCTGACACCAGAGCAGTTCAAGGAACTGCCTGACGAAGCTCTCGCACTTCTTTGATCCCTGGCTGGTGACCTTGCCATCTTTGTCCTTAACTTCCCAGTCCAGAACAACGCCTACCTCCCCAGGTAGAAGTAGGTGCTTGATGTCCTCCTCCTTTATGACCTCCATTGCCAGCTTCAGATCAATCTCTTTTGTTTCCATCATGCCTCCTATGTTACTAGACAGCAGAATACCTGTGCTCCTAGCGGCTTGGTTCCTGGATTGATAAACACCGTGGTGCGACTTCGTACCCAGTAGAAGGGGCCTAGTCCCCAAACAACACAGGTCGCCCAGTCTAATTGCGGCGTCCACTGTATCCTCTTCCAGCCAGCAGCCGATATAAAACTGCTCGACTGATCGTCCTCGTCAATACAGGCCACCCAAGTTGCCCCGTTCCAATACTCATACTGGTTTGCCCAGTTGCCCACCCCAGGCGTAGACAGGTTGACCCACATACGGGGGAACACCCGGTCGAAGCCAAAGTAGTAGAGGTCGTCGACGTGTGGCGTCATGGGGTTCAAGTTCATATCGTTAAGAGCGCCCGACCGAGCGGCGAGCGTCTCATCAGTGTGAGCACCTGCCCATGTCTCGGAGATAGCGGCGACAATACTCGTGGAGATGTCCCGCCCGATAGTAGCGGGACTCTTATCGTAAGTCTTATCGACAGGAACCACCAGCTTACTATTGGTCAGGGCGATAGTAGGAGTCATCTGCTTTATGTTGTCCCCCGGAGCATCGCCACAGGTATATTTCTCTACCCTGGTGATGGGTCCGGCAATATCAGGGACCGCCCTATCTACCGGTACAACCAACTCGTTGTGAGACAGGGCTATCAGTTCAGGGAAGTAGAAGTTTAGGTGGCCACCGGCTGGTGCCCACACCGGTATTTTACCAAGGCCAGCCGAGGTCAGCACATAGCCATCTGTGCTAGGTTGTATCCTTATCAGTACGGTATCACCGCGGACTACCAGGTCTCCCCTGGCCATATACTGAGCCACCTCTTTGATGCTGACGATGCCATGCGGGACGGCTCCAACGTCCACCCACACCTTATCGGCGTCGATCTCGAGCTCTGACAGCTTGCTTATGCCCTTGATCAAAAGTCCCATAACACTCCTATGGCGGATATGTCCACGTCGGATCTGCGCCGACGTCGTGAGTAGTAAGAATCGACCCTATCGGGCCTGACGCTCTCCTGGCCAGAATTGCGCCGTCAGAAAAGAGAATGTCGCCCTTAATCATGGCTGCTGCCAGCTCCTTCAGGCTCGTTATCCCGTAGAAGATCTCATACGGCTCGTCCGGCCCGTAGGAGGAGAACGTCGGCTCGTTGGGTGTCCAGTTACGGACTAGAAACTCGTCCATATAATAGTCGTGTGCTGCCACGACGTCGTAGTTGCCAAAAGATACCTGATTGTTGACCCACGGCTGGTTTCTCAACTGGATATTGTCGCAGATTCTTACGCCGTTAAGCCAGAGGTCAAAGGTAGTTCCGGTGAAATCGTTGATCTCGAGTAATACCCAGGCGTTAAGGGCAATGTCAAAGCCTGTGTTTACCAATACCTCAGCGCCATTGGTGTACCAAATGCTCCCGTCAGCGGATATTTCGAGGTCCACACAGTAGGCAACGGTACCGTGCCAGAATCGGACACCGCCGGTCAGAGCCTTCTTATATAGCCTCCATCTGACCGATTGGTTTACACTCCATGGTACAGCAGAGCGGATATACGAACCATTGGGGGCATGCGTGTCGCGGAATATCTTGGCGCTTCTAGTACCTCCATACGCTTGCTCTGTCGAGATGACAGCATCGCCAACGTGGTCCTCTGTCCAGACCATGCTGCCACCAGCAAGTGTTATAGGGCTGCCATTGACCCCCCGCTCCCAACCTTCAAACTTAATGAAGGTAGCAGCCCCATCCGAAGCAGAGAGCCCCGCACTGTTATTGAAGTAAACCCAGATGTCCACTGTTCCGGGCGAGGCGGGGATAGAGTCAAACCTGACCCACATACTGGCACTAACACCCGTGGTATAGCTCTCAACCCAATAGGGCAGGTTGACCCCGGCGTTATTAGCAAAGCGGATGTCCCCGAAATCGGGCAAGCACTTATAGTTCAAGTAGACGTGGTCACCTCCGTCGACGCCAGCCCCGTAATGGACCGTTATCGGCTTCCGGTGGGGAGTCAAGGGCCCGTCCACGCTACCGGTGACAGTTATTCTCTTGCGGTCATTCCAGCCGAAGAGAGGAGCCCATACAGGGCTGTGAACCACCGCCGCCCCTTGCTGCCAGCTCTTCTCAACATCGATGGCCAGTTGTGATATAGCCAGGGCTGGCTTGATTAGAAGCGCTCCACCGAGCAGGACGGTCATCTACATGGCCTCCCGAAGGTACTCATACTCCACAATCTGGGCGTTGTCAGCGGCGTTGTCGCTTTGTATGGTCACCCGGAGGGCATTGCGCAGCCCCATAGTGCTATTGACCACAGGTATAGCCGGGGCGTCATTTACGCGGTTGAAGGTCATGTTTGCCGGTATGGGGTAGATGCGTCGCTCGGTGCCGTTCACGTCAGTATAGAGCCGAATGGTGATATTGCCCACCAGATTAGCGATGCCGATGATCAGCAAATGCAGCTTCTCTCTGAGAAGCGGCGCTCCAATGGTAACCAGGTCGTGCTCTGCGCCATCCCCCCAAGTGGTAGCAAGATTGCCATTAGTACCAGGGAGGCCGGCCAGCTTGTCCGTCTGAGTCTGAATGACCGTTTCTCTGCTCACCCTTCCCTTGCATCTTATGTCGGACAGGGGATAGACAGTGACGCCAACAGTAACAGTCTGGCCAGAGAAGACCGCCTTATACTCATCGGCGGCCTGCCAGTCAGTGCCAGCAGAGGGGAAGGTGTAGGCATAGGAGATCCGGCCGTTGGCTACAGCACAGGCAGCCGCAGCGATGATGACCACTTCCACGCCAGCCCGGACCCGGGTAATGCTGATGACGCCGGCAGTGAGCTTGGCGGCCAGCGGTATGCCGTCCACGGTGAAGATGGAAAGGGAGAGGTCCTCGGTGGTATCAGGTTCCACGGTAGCCGGGGAGCTTACTTCTACGTTAAGAACGCCAGGTATCTTGTCCGTCTGCGCCTTGATCTGGCCAGCTACAAGAGCGAAGGCGGCTATAGCAGCAGGTACATCGAGGATGATGGCGAGGGAGGGGTGCAATATCAGGATCTCATCGCCCACATCCACATCGGCAGTGAAGGGATTGGTGGTAAAATCGCCTGCACCGGTAGCATAGGCGGTGACTGCCATGTTCTCACCCTGGGGCGCCAGTCCAGCACCGCCGGCGTCCTTCTTCACGTAGGCTCGCCAGGCGATAGCGCCGGCGATAAACTGGCCAGCCCCTAAGCCCGCCAGGGTGGGGATCCGGAACTGGGCGGCTCCGGGGATGGCGGTCACTGTGCCGGCATACCACAGGCTGCCGCTGGTAGAACCCAGGAAGGCCCACATCTTGGCAAACCAGGCGAAGAGGGTGGTGGTACCTGCCGGGTCCGTGGCCGTGCCCATCCTGGCCAGCAGGAAGGCGACATCGAGCTCCGTGGAGGAGATGTTGAGGATGCGGTAGATGGTGCCGGCCATGATGCGGTTCGTGCAAGGAGAGATAAAGGTGATCTCCCCGTTCCCCGGGTTAAAGACAGAGGCCCCCTTGTCCTGGTGCTCGGAGGGGCCGCTGTCGATGAGGATGGTCTTCTCAGTAATCCAATCGGTAGCGCCGATGAGGGTAGCGTCTATCAGGCTATCCCTGGTGACCGCTCCGTCGGTAGTAGTAATACCGGTATAGGAGGTGAGGGCTCTGATAATTTCTTCCCTGGCCAGGGCATAAGAGCGGCTCATAACCATTTTGTGTTACTCCTGCATTGAAGAAAAGATCCTGAGAAAGCCGATGGTAGGGGGTAAGGCTATGGTCATCCGGACGGCGATGTAGGGGTGCCAGTCATCCCAGGCCAGGCCGATGCCGGCGCTACCGCCAGCGAGACAGGGTACGGCACCACCAATGTCGGTAGCCCCCACGATCGAGTCCTGAAAGTTGCCGATGGTCTGGAGGAGGGCCGGCTGGTCCAGAGAGGACTCGCATCTGAGAGCCAGCCTCTTACCCCGCCTGAAGTCCACCCTCTTAGTGGTAAAGAAGGTACCAGCGTTCCTGATGGCCTGCTCGAATATCATATCCGGCTCGCCGGCCACCCAGGGGGTGAGGATGGAGGAAGGCAGTACTCCACCTTCGGATGGTACCAGCTTGTCGCTGATAATCCCGAGGGCGTCTATGATAAGGCCCAGGGAATCCAGCATAAGCCCGTCCGCCCTGACGAGCTCCTCCATAAGGTCGATGATATACTGGAGCTTCTCGGTATCTGGGGCGGCCGCTGCTGGTTTAGCACGGAGAAGTTCAGCCAGTAGGCTTCCACCGAAGGAGCCAAACCCAGTCCCAACAAGCAGTAGAGCAGTCTTCTTAACGCTGTCTCTTTGTTGAACCATTAGAGCACCCCCGTCTTTAGGCTATTGGTAAATCTCTTAATTTTCCTAACCACCACTTTCTCATTTTCCAGCTCATTTTCCCAGAGAATCAGCGTTTTGAAGCCGAATTTAGCAAAGTGATAGTGCTTTCCACCTTCTGTCTCTCTCCAATGTTTTATTTTGGTGGTATGCCAGTAGTCACCGAATAATTCAATAATACCCTTGGCTCCATTCACATTGATGAAGTCAGGATTATAGCCTTCAAACCATACCGCACCGTTTCCCACATATTGATACGGGAGGTTATGCCTTTCAATCATGTTCTTTAATTTCAGTTCAGGAGCTGTGGGCTTTCTTTTAACTGCCTCAAACCCTTTTCTCCGCGGAATTTGGTATTTCTTAAAGTAGTAATATACTGTGGCTATTGTGCAACCTAGTCTGTCAGCTATAGCTTGGAGACTTAAACCTTCTGCCCAATAGAGATTATGATAAAACTCTTCTCCCAGCGCATACTGAGCATCTTGGTGAGTGCCGCCCTTTAGTGACTGGCTTACCTTCTGAGACTGCGCTAAGACTCTAAGGTCGCTTGTCTTAGTAAGGCCTCTATTCCACCCGGCACATTCGGGACGTATTCCCTTGGGAGGAGAATAGTGTTTACCAGAACGCATCGTAAGCCCTCTCTACAAAATACCAGCCTGGACTTTTTCATAGACATCCCCGGGCAGCTCATCTTTGGTGGCCAGCCCCAAACGGGCTCTCAGGATGTTCGTCAGTTTGACTCTCTGGAAGGTATAGCGGAACCGGCGAACAGCCGGGCCTAAGGCTGCCTGGCAGGTCAGCCGGATCTCCTTGATCGCCGGTATAAAGCAAGCCACTTCTCCGCCTGGCACGAGGCTCAAGGGGAAGGTGAACAGATCCACCAGGTTCGCATCATCGTCCCTGGAGACAATGAAGCGGACTATGTCGGCAGCCGCGCCAGGGAGCGCGGCTATCCTGGTCAGTACCAGTATCTCCCCTGGTCTGGGGTAAAGGGTCTCGATGGTGTAGACGGTGGCGGGTATGATGACGTTGATAGACCTGGCATGAGTTTCCTCGGCCATAACGGTATAGCCCCGTTCTATCTGGTAGCGCAGGGGGAGGGGCATGACTCCCTTCTGGACGCTGTCGACCAGGCCTAGCTTTTCAGCTAGGGCTCGCTCATCTGTGCTGAGATTCATGCCTAATAGGAGCTTGTGGATGACGGTGGTTCGGATGACCCACAGGCTATAGAAGATGGGATAGTCGGCTTCCGGGGCTCCTACGTCACCAAAAAGGTTGAGATACAACTGGTCTTTGGCCAGGAGATCCCAGGCCCCAGGGAAGATGTTGAGCATATTCCAGGTGTTCTCCTCTACCCTGACCTGGTCATATCTGGCTCTCAACACTACGTCGGCCAATGCTGTCACCTTTATGTTTGCCAGCCTCAAGAGGTTGGGAGCAAACATCTTCAGGTCGAGTACTGCAGGGGCAGGCTCGCCTCCCAGGGGCACAATGCCATACCAGCTATCGGGGAGCTGCTCGATGCCGTACCTTACTTGTCTGAGTTGAGCTGATCCTATCATCTCGTCCCTCCACTTTCTTCTTAAAAGAATTATGCCTCCACTGGACGCTTGCCAATGGAGGCACTTTTTCCTTCAACCTGTCACCGGCAAGGCTCCGGTGTACTGCTGAACGTTCAGCCCTTATGTCACCTGGCCTATCACTAGGTAGTCCTATCGAGACTACGTTTCTTCATGGAGCTAACTGGAGGAAGGCATAGGATGCCGAGGGGTAGACTGTATTGGGTATGACATAGCCGGCGCGCTGTGAGCCAGGCAGAGCGACTTGCCAGAGTTGCATCATACCTGCCGCTGTGAAGGCCAATTCACGGGTATTGACGGCTGCACCAAGGCCTCCGAGGATAGCGGCCTCAAGCTGTCCCCAGGTCTGGAGCCAGAGGTATTCCCCAATGTCTGCATATCGGGTTGGGTAACCCACTACCGACATGAGTTCAATATTGGGAACGGCGGCGGGCCAGCCTGATATTACGCTCGCATATGGGGAGGCGATACACTCGGCGTGCATAGTGTTACCGCCAAGCAGGGCAACCGGCAGTGGCTTGTCGAGTGTCAGCGTCATCACCAGGTTGGCGCCATCGGTCGCGGTGTTCTTGACTATCTTCCTGTTGATGGTCCAGGAAATATTGGTAACAGGATGATAGAGCTCGTGGGTGTAGATGTTGATGTACCCACCAGCCAGCTCGTCTTCTGCGATAACGTTGTCACGAAGCACACCATCACCATTCGGTGCGGCATGGCCGTGGAGAGTTATCACAACCACCTTTGCCCCTATAAGAGCAGCGTTGACCGGGCAATAGCCAACCATCTGAGGTAGAGGGTTCTTAGCCCCTACATCAGTGTTGAGCGCGCCTCCGGCTCTGGCATAACGGAATACCCTGTCATCCAGGGGATACCGAAAGCCCAGCGGGTATCTCGGAATGGTGCTTACTTCATGTATATCCTGTCTCACTGTGTTTCCTCCTTATGCGTTAATCTTTTTCAGACTATGCTGGCGTTCTACCAGTCCATGACGCCTTCGGTTAGCTCCGCATCTCTACGCGGATGCCAGTCACGGCTACGGTTACACCCAGTGGGTCAGCGGGCACCGGCGCCGCTATAACTCCGGTATCCCTGATGGTGACATAGCCTATCTCATTCCAGATGAGGTACGGCCGGTCGAGCTTGGGAATGGCCACATACACATCGAGTGGCGGTAGCCAGAAAGCGGCGTCCCACACGACGGGGAGCCATCCGTAGTGCAAGTGGTTAATGGCGCCATCAGTCGGGAATAGGCTCAGCCGGGTAGTCGGCCCCTTCGGGTGATAGTCACCGGCAATACGAAGACCCGTCCTATCCAGATTCGGAAATGGAACCCATGGCAGCATGAGGTGGGAGAATGACGCATTGACTCCCAATCCCTCGATCAGCAGGGCATCCTTGTCATCGAACTCGAAGTACAGGTTTTCCTGCTCATCGATAACGCCACCCTGGGTGAAGCGGAACTGATAATCACCCTGCAGGCCGTCAGTTGCTAGGGCATTGTAGGCATAGCGGGCGAAGGGGTTAATCTTGGGGATCCCCTGGTCAACACCACCAGGCAGGGTTTGCCAGGTATCGCCATTAACCGGTATCGCGGCTTTGTTTATGTTGACTATTCGGCGGCGTGCCGCGTCAACCAGGTTGGCCGGGAACAGCATCATGCCGCCATTAAAGGCGGTGGGAAGCTCGTTTACCTTGTAGACATACCCCCACAGACGGACACGGTACTGCTGGTCAGCCCCACTGATGCCGGCCGGGTTTGGCCCGGCCAAACAAGCGACGGTGACATTCTGCTTGTACTTCAGGGTGGTATTCATCAGGGGATTGGTGTTGTGGGGACTGCCGAAGCTATACAGGCGACTGCCCCAGGTACGCTGTTTCGGCGGTGCCATCAAGGTGGTACGAACACCGGATAGTGAGACATACTGCCCGGTTTCGTGGCCATCGAGGATAATGACGACTTTCCGCAGGTCCTCGTCTTCATAGCCAATGCCAGCGAGGTCGACCGGTGGCTGGATTTCGCAGTAGACAATTTCGGCTCGCTCATCTAGCTCTAGCTCTCCACCCACCGCAGCCGGTGTGGGCCGTCTCCAGGTGTTAGCTGGATGTACCGGCGCTGCCAGTTGAAGATAGTCAGCCAGTAACCTTAGTTCGTAGTGTTCCATTGATTCTTCTCCTTCCCAGCATTTCCATTTTGCTGGTAATAGATTTTACGACCTTTTCCTGTCATCCGGGAGTGTCCCGGGTAAACTAAAACTCATAGACGCTGGCGACTGCCTTCTTCGCTGTGGTCTCGGCCGTTTGCTTGCCCTTACCGAGATTCCCCAGCTCCAGCTTCAGCCCTCCACCCCCTCCGGCGGCAGCGGACAGTTGACCCACCATGCGGGGGGCGATTATGGCTCCCACGTCAGCCGGATTGATGTGGGTCGCCTGCTTGGTGATCATGTCGTAGCCATACTTGAGGAGATTGGCTACCATGCCGACACCGCAGCCCATGAGAACACCCATGGCGAACTTGGGGACCTTATTGGTGCCGATAGCCCACAGGGATCCCACGGCGCCAACAGCGGTGACGATGTTCTGGGCATACGGTTTCACGTCAGCACGCTTCGAGTCAATCGAAGACGCCACCAGCTCTGCCAGAAGAAAGGTAGTGGCCCCGACTGCCGGCATGATCAGCTCATTCTTTACCCGAACCGTCTCGAAAGCCATTACGACACCTCCGTTCTAATTTCAAGGGCTTTATCACAGCCTCGAAAAAGAAAAGGGCGGTCACCCTCAACCTCTCTCGAGGCTGTGACCGCCCTTTGATACGATGTAATGTTAGACCCTTAAAGTGGGTTCTGTCAATACCCCCTGGCCTAAATAACCATAGCCATCACTGCGGCAAGGCCAGCAAACCAGCCGAAAGGATCCAGGACAATGAAGGCTAATATCAGAGCTGCCGCCAGAGCTATGGCTATAAGGTCGATGGTTGACAGTTGCCCCCAGTTCCCCTCCAAGACTGATTGAGGCACACCAGAGACAACACTAAGAAGCCCTTTGATCCATCCCTTCAGCTTATCGTAAGCCCCCTGAGCTGCCGGCACCTGGGCTGGATTCATGGCTTGGCCGTGTACCCGGGCCAGGTGATCCACCAGGGCTGCCTCGCTGCTGAAACGTGAGCCATCATACGGGCACTTGATGTCGGGGGGTGGGTATTTCTTGAGAAGCCAGTCGAGTACCCTCCAGGTACACCACCCGCCGAAAGCCACACCGGTCAGTACAGTGAGAGCTTTGACGAGCTTGGTATGGCTCCCCTCAGCATTGATAATCTTCTCTTCGCTGTCCATGAGGCCCTGGTAGAAGTCGAGGACCTGCTGGGCTCTCTCGTAATTTTCGGCATCCAGGGCGTTTTTGTATTCTATCTCCGACCGTTTCACCTTATCCAGATAGGTGTCAATATGCTGCTGCTGCTTGTATTCGCCATAGAAGAGCCAGCCACCAATGAGCATAAAGCCTCCGGCGGCCGTGCCCCACAGGATATGCTCTGTCTTCACAGCCATGACTATCTCTTCTTTCTGGTGGTAAGCACTATTCCAGTGACAGCCAGGAGCGCCAGGCCCCCGCCGGCTACCGCCATCCAGGTAGGCACAGGTAAGAGCCCTCCCACCTTGACTAAGGTTCTGATTGGCCAGCTATCGGTGATGGGGTACTGCTCTGCTTCAGGGGCATTGGCGTCATAGTAGCCCAGCACCCAGGTAATATCAATAGTGGTCGTCTCCTTGAACACGTCTACAGGTGGTATACCATGTTCGGGATCACCACCAAAGAAGTTCTTGATAGTGCAATCCTTAATGGTCATGGTACCACTCCCATCCTTATCCATGTGGAAGGTCCTCTCACCATTGATGAGGATAAAATAGCCATTACCTTTGTAGAAGATGCCAAAGAAGGCCTCTCCAGCATCTCCCTGGTTTTGGATAGTCCACTTAGCCTCGAACTTCTCCTCCAGCCCGATCTCCTCAGGCCAGTGGCATCCGCTCAATATGAAAACGATCTTCGGTGCCATTTAGTGCCTCCTTCTCTATGGTTTGGGTGAAATAGTGATGACGTTGGTAAAGATACGGGAGCCGAGCAATTCGGCCTGATTCCTCATGAAGTCGTCTGCATTGATGCCCAGGATCCAGTTGCCGTGATCCGGGTCTATGGGAATCACCCCTCCCCAGTCAACCTTGAACACCCTGAGAGTAAGGGGGGTAGGCAGGACGAAAGCAAAGGCATCCTCTGCCAGCACCTCCGCCACGTCCGGGGCATAGGTGGCCATGCCGTAAGCATTGTTTGCGCCTACCTCACACATAAGAGCATCCACAAATGAGCCCACCAGGTAGACAGTGCCTCCGGAGCTGAAGGCCAAACAATAGAATACTCCCTCGTCAGGCCTATATTGGCCGAGGATAAAGCCAGCGTGGTAGTAGACCCCAGGGAGAAGGTCATTGTTCTGGATACGGTCCGAGGCCACATACCCGTCCCTGGAGGTGACATCGATGTGCGTCGCAAAGCCGACAATCTCCGCTGCCTGTATCATTATCAGTCCTCTCAGATCTTGGCCAGGTTAAAGGCTAGGATGTCTGCCGGTGCCATCGGTGGCGCTATAGTCAAAGCAGACGTGAACCACTTGGCTGCCATGATAGTGCTTACCAAGTTATCAAAGTCCGTCTTCTTCAGCCCGATCACTCTTGGCCCAGCTCCCCAATCAACCGCATAGCCTTGGAGCTGGCTAGGCGTGGGCATAATGAAGACCAGGACATCTAGTGTCATGGTTTCACTAACGGGGACGGCATAACTGGGCACCTGGAAAACCTTTTGTGCTCCGGCTGCCGGCATGCTGCCATATTGGACACAGCCTACCGCAAACTGAGTACCATCCCCGGTTGTGAAAACCAGCACCGAGAAGGTCTGATCGCTGGCATTATACAGTCCCAGAAGAAAGCCCACCGCCTCCAGCGCCGTGGGGTCAAGGTTGTTGTTCTTGACGGTGATGGAGGCGGTGAGTGGATCCTGGCTATTGACAGCTAGGGAGAAAGAGCCAAAGCCTGCCTCTACTATCTCAAGGGCTTCCTCGAGTACACTGCTCACGAGTCTCTCCTTCTTATTTAAGCCTTGATAGCAGTGAAGGCGCTCACTGCTACGGTTGGGCCTGCCGGAGATACCTGCAACTGTGCTATGAACGGCTTGGCATCTATGATAGATGCCTTGACAGCATCAAAGTCAGTCTTCTTCAGTCCGATAGGCCTGTTTCCCGATCCATAGTCAGCAAAGAGCTGTCCGATAGTCAGAGGGAAAGGCATTACGAAGGCAAGGACATCAAAGCCAGTTGCAGCAGATGGATTGGGGGCGTAACTTCCTACACCCGGGCTGACGGTGGTCCCTGGAGTTGGGGTATGCCACACGGCGATTCCACCCACAACATAGTCAACACCATCTACATTGACCACCGCTGCATTAAAAACCTGTGTTGTTGGGTTATAGGAACCCAGCAGAAAGCCTACAAAGAGAGCTGTGTCTTGGGCCACTCGATTGTTGATGAGGGTTAATTTGCCTATGATGGGGTCCAGGCCGTTGACTGGCAGAACCGCCAGAGAGCCAAAACCGCTTTCTACGATGCTAATTACCTCATCCATTACTCTGTTCATCACACCTCCTTTAGATTAACTTTTAGTCAGAGTTAGAGCTAATATCTCCACTGCGGCGGGCGGTGGCGGCGGCGGTGGTGGTCCGCCAACAGTAACCAGGCCTTCCTTGGTGAGTATAGCATACACCTTGTCCAGCCGATATTGCCCGTCTCCCAGGTCCTCAGCATCACAGATGATAGCATGAGCATCATAGGTCTGAGCCGGCACATCAGGAACGGTGATGCTGAAGTCCGTTGTCTCTTGCTGTAATGGTATGGTGGAAATATCGGGCACAAGAGCCCCCCAGCCTTCCATGGTGTCGATATTACCAAAGAAAAGAACCACATCGAAGTCGTATAGTTTGACCCCAACGTTTTGCCAGGAAATACTAGCTTCTATGCTGTCACCGACGTTGACAGAAGTGGGTGAGACAGTGAACTCAGAGACCTTAGCCTTGACCTGACCGTAGCGGCTGTAGAGGAAAAAGCCACTGGCGCCCAGGGTGCCCAGCCCGAGAAGCACGACTAAGACAGCAGCTCCCCCACCCCCACCACGCCTACCTTGCGGAGCAACATAAACGGGAAAAGGGTATCCACCATTCATCTCGTCTGCCCTCCCCTATTGCCTACTAAGCCCCCCCATGATAGCATATGTTAAGGAGGTGTGACAATGGGTCTAGCAATAGTTGAACAGTGGTATAATAAGATTCCCTCCATCGAAAGAAACCAGCCTCTCGTCATCACCGGTGGCCATGCCTACAGCCCCAACCAGGTCCTCACTGAGGTACAACAGGGAACAGCCCTGGGGCAAGCGCTGCAGACAGTCATTGAATCCAAGTCGTTTACAGACGCGATTGATAAGTACGCCCTGGCTATCCTGCGCTGGAAAGAACGCCTGTCCAAAATGCCTAAGGATAGCCGCTTCGTCTGGGACAACCGGTACTACACCCCGGCCGAGATGCTCTATGAAATAGAGAACGGGACGCCAGTGGGCCGGAAGATGGTTGAGGCAGAGGTCAAAAACGTGGAGGGAGTACTCCAATGAAGCGCGACGAGGGGTTAGCTCTTTATGGCCTGGCTGGGGCGGTAGCCGTTACTGTACCCCTCCTCTTTTGGCGGACCAAACCACCCCCCACAGTGCCCCGACAGATATGCTTTCTACCGGGTAAGCTGGTCATGGCCATTCCCCAGGACGACAGCCCCTGCAGCTCCTCCCCTATGCTCATCTGGGGGGATCCTGCCCTGAAACAGTTTGCTTCTGGCATTGGCGCCACGGCACTGGAAGAGGAAGCTCTGCCTGAGATTCTCCGAGCGGCTATCCTGGAGGAGGGGCCGGAGATCCTCTACCTCTTTGGGCATGGCAACGTCAGTGTCTTTACCTGCCAGAGCTGTCTCTTTTTCTTTCTTTCCGATGGTCTTAACCTAGACCTGGTGGCCGGAAGGTATGTCCATCTGCTTTCCTGCCTCACTGCTCAGGATCTGGGCAACAAGATCATCCAGTCAGGAGCCAAGGGCTACTTCGGCTATTGGGATGAATTTGTCACCGTAGCCAAGGCGTCTCCTGGCTCCGGCCGCTTTGTCAATGCCGCCTTCTACGGTGACATAGAGATCGAAATAGCCTTCCTGGAAGGAATGACGGAACTCAAGGCTATCTACGATCGGGCCGTAGCCCGCTTCAATGAGGAGATCGCCTACTGGCAAGAGAACTGGTCTCGGGAGAGCTGCGATGGCTCCCGAATCCAGGAGTATGAAGCTCAGACGCTGATCGCCATTCTCATCCACGACCGGGATGCCTTGAGGTATTACCCCGCCGCCGCCGCGCAAGCTGCCCTATAAACTGATACCCCGGTGAGCAGGTCATCGGGGTATCAGCAGAAAAGGGTAACACGGCTGTGGACTGTCCTTCATGTTTCAAGTGACCCGTGTGGTATCTCCCACCTTTCTAGGATCTCCGACTCCGCAGCTCGAAACTCCTGCGGTGCATTGGCCTGAAGACTGGCAATCAGCTTATCACGCAGTCCCGGGTTCTCCATCATTAGCTTCATGCCTGAATAGTAGGAATCAATGACGTATTCCAGGTCCAGCCCGCCGGCGTCTTCCGGTTCAAACTCCAGGATAACTTTATTGCCCTCTTTGGTGATCTTCATAGTCTCACATCGCTCCTATTTCTTCCATCCGCGCTCGGCGCAGATCTTTTCATAGGCTACGTCAATCTCAGTCATCTTCTCGTTTGATCCACCCGGCTTATCGGGATGATACAGCCTAGCCTTGGCCTTGTAAGCTGCCCTGACTACCTCCTCCTCCGCGTCCACATCCAGACCCAGCACCTTGTACGGCGCCGCCCGCGCCTCGGCCATGCGATCCTTTACCTTTCCCGCCGACTCCGCCCCCTCCACCCGGCGCTTCTCCGTGGCCGGCCTGGGCGGTAGACCCATTGTTTCACGGGCTTTCTCATCTATGCTGCCACCTATAGGGCTGGCCAGGAATTCCCCCAGAAGCTCAGCAGCTAGACTCTTGCGTTCTCTCTTTGGGCGAGGTCTTGTAGAAATAGCGACACCTCCTGTATAAACCAGCTCTTCTTGTCCTCGCTGACGGCTTCCACAAACCAGGGGAAGTCCTCAGCAATGGCTTCCATGAATAGGGGTAGAAAGGCTCCCATGTCTTCCTCGGTGAGAGACTTCATGTCCTCGAGGCTTGTCTTCCCCTCTTTAATCTGGCCTTCCATAAGGTCAAACATCTCCTTCTTCCAGGCAAGCGGCATGAAGTTCTCATAGTAGGAGATGTCGTTTACCACCATGAACCTCATCTCCGCGTACCCCATCCCCCCCTCCTGGAGGGCCTGAAGATACTTACCAGCGCGAGCTCTGAGCTGGCCTTTGACATAGCCCCGACCGAGGCTGGCGATCTGCTCTTGGGCCCAATCTTTTACTCCCATGCTTACCCCTCGGCTCCTTTTTCGTGAGCTCCCTCTTTAGCCTGACCTGACCCGCTACCTGCAGCGCGAACCAGCTTAGGTTCTCCCGCAAAATTGGCTTGGAATTCCTCATACTGCTCTTTTGATCCCACGAAGGTTAGCGACGGACATTTGGGACAGGAGAGTGCTGCCGGCTCAGTGGAGAAATAGAGCTTCTCACCGCAGCCGGCACACATGGTCTGCCTCACCCCGGTTAGCTCGGAGTCTCCCTTCTTCTCCCCCCCTTTCCCCCACCCTCCCTTGTCCAGGGCCTCCTTAGCGTGCTTGGAGGTAGTCAGGTTCTTCAGCGAGGCCAGCATACCGGGCAGCTCTTGCTTGCCCAGCTTAAAGAGATCCACCACTTCATTATTGACAGCGTCTTTCCTGTCCTCCTCCCTCTCATGTTTGCTCACCGTAAGCCATGAAGGGAGGTCCATCACCATGCCATCCTTGTCTTTGAACAGACGCCCCTCCTTATCACGGTTCATCATGTTTGTGTATAACATAGCTTCAGCTACAGTGAGCATGGCGCCCTTCCGGACCTGCACCTCACCTTTCTCATTCAAGGTGAAGGGCGGCTCCGTTTCCTTTGGGACTAAGCCGGTGGATTGTAGCTTGACCTTGCCTACCTCCTCCGCCACAGTAGCCTTGAGGTCTTCCTTGATGCTTCCCTTTAGCAGCTCCAGATCCTTCTTGTCGACCGTCTCTACCTGAGGCGTATTGGCAGCTCGCCTGGAACGGGCAATCTCCCTGGCCTCAACGAGGGTGTATTCCCCATTCTCGGGATCACGGTCGACCTGGCCAATATCGTCCACCACATACTCCCTGGGCCGGCTGTCCGAGTCGCCAGGCTTTCCACCCTTCATAGCGTTGATTACTTCCATAACACGGTCATATTCGCCCCGCCTGGCAGCGATAGACAGAGACACAAGCTGGGCGTCCCTACGGGTATATTCCCCCTCCTCTTCATCAACACTGATCTCCCCGGTCTTAGGGTCTACATTGTAGTGCTTGGTTCTGTCTTCCTTCTTCTCCTCCTTGACCACCACAGCCGTTCTTGGTGCCTCACCACCGCCCCCCAAAAGCTCGGCAATCTCCTTCTGGTACTCTACTGTCTCTAGCCGCCTTTTCCGAATATCATCAATGAAATCCCGTATCGTAGGAGGACGGCGTATGCCCTCAACATCGAGTACCTGTGAGGCGCGGACATGGGACACCGCCGGCATGAGATCCCGAGCCTTGGTTGCCTTAATCACTATGGCCACCTTAGCCTCCTTTCGCCTTAGCTTCCGCCGGGGGGTATATGCTGGCCAGTGCTGCCGCGACTGCCTTGGCTGTAGCCTGAGCTATGCTCTCCGGTAGATTTTCAACTAGCTTCTTCAGCTCCTCTTCCCCAGTACTGCCGCTGACCTCCATCGGAGCTAAAGTCAGCCCATACCCGGTTTCCTTCACAAAGCCGATCTGGGCCCACTCCCAAAGGAATTCTATAATGTTGGACTGGTCAGTGAGTTTACCCTTTTTCGCCTTATAAAAGTGGGCCAAGGCCGATGACGGTATGGAAACCATCATCGGTATAAGAAAATCACCATCATCAGTGAACTCGAACCCCTCCACACCAGCCGCAGCCTTTTCATCAGACTTTTTAGGCACCAGCCCCTTTTCTTGTGCCTCCGGCAGCGATACGGCTAGCACGTCCCCTGTTGTCCGGTCCACAAAGCGGATGGCATGCTTCTTGTGCTTACTACTCTTTATCATCCCCATGTAGTTGGCTACGGTGGCGGCTTCCTGTGCCCCACAGGTCGTACATTTCAAGACCACATTCTCTAAGTCCATTGCACCTCCTACTTTTTGTCCTTTTGAGTCCATTTTAGGGCTTGAAAACACATCATGTCAATACCCCTACCAGGTATTGACGGCAAATCAGACCAGCGATACAATAGAGGCGATGAAGAAGCCGACCAAGATAGCCCTGAGTGTTGGCGCCGTCCTGGGGGCAACGCTCTTCGCTGGCTGGGCGATTTCCAAAAGCCTCGAGGCCCAGATAGAGAGGGCAGCCTACCCGCCGCCTTACAAGGTAAAGGGAAGGCTGGTATCAGTCATAATCCCTACCCTTGAAGAGGAGAACTATCTTCCAAAACTGTTGAAAACTGTTCAAAACCAGACATACTTCCCTATTGAATCGGTGGTGGCGGATTCCAGCCCCTCCCCTTCGAAAGAGAAGACAGAAGAGATCTGCCGAGCCTACGGTGCTCGGTATATTTTTGTTCCCAAGCTGAACGTGGCCCAGGCCAGAAATGAGGGAGCCCTGGCCTCGAGTGGTGAGATCCTGGTCTTTACAGATGCCGACTGCCAGTTTGTGTCTAACTACATTGAGAGGGTAGCCGGCGCCCTTTCGAAAGGGTACCTTTTGGCACATGCCTCAGATCCAGTGACCGAGGGTGGGCTACTGGCGCCCCTGACCGTCATCGCTCGGAGCGGACTCAAGCCCTCTCACTGGACTTCAGGAAGAGGTATCGCCATTGGGAGAGACCTCTTCTTCGATATAGGTGGCTATAACCCTGACCTCGACCCGACGCTAGGCTATCGTGAGGATCTCGACCTGGGCTTCCGGATAGCTGCCCAGTTTGGTACCCAGAAGATCAAGTATTTCTCGACGCCAATGGTAGCCGAGTCGCCACGGCGGATGTTGCTCCTGGGTAACGCTTCGTGGCTGAAAGTCAGAGGCGTGAGGAACGGGAAAGTGATCGCCGTATGACGAGGGGACAGTATGTGGCCACTGGCGCGGGGATATTTGCTGCTATGTTTCTGTTTGTCCCTGTCTGGAGGGAAATGCACCATGAAGAAATCAGGGGGCAATCTTCCTTCGGCTTCCTACTCCAGAACCTGGTTAGAAAGGAGAGGGCCCAGCATATCGCGGCTTCCGAGGCAGTAATGAACGCCAAAGCAAGATATATGCTTGGGACGTTGAAATAAGATGCCTTCAATTGGTGAGATCAAATCAGCTAGAGAACTCGGCCGTCCAGGTCATAACGGCAAGTTAATTTGGTTGGCTTGTTCTGGCTGCCAAAAAGAGCGTTGGGTTCAGATTCGGTATATTAAAAATGGGCAGTCTTTATGCCAACCCTGTTCACACAAGATAGCGGGGGAGAAAATAAGAAGAAACAGTAGCTATGTAGGGGCAGCTCATCCAAAGTGGAAAGGTGGACGTACCATAACAGAAAATGGATACATACTGGTAGAAATCGATTCCTCCAGTCCCTACTTTAGTATGAGAAAGCAAGTAAAAAACCGTGATGGTACCAGGGGCTATATTTTGGAACACCGCTTAGTCATGGCCCAGGAATTGGGGCGATGTCTGACACAGGATGAGAAAGTACACCATAAGAATGGGATTAAGACAGACAACCGGCCCTGCAACTTGAGGCTATTGATTAAGGGGCACCCTACCTCATACGAAGCTGGTTATCGCCAGGGATTTCGTGATGCAGCTCAACTCCAAAACGAAGAGCAGAAAAAACAAAATAGGCTCCTGCGCTGGGAGATTAAGCAACTAAGAGAGGACCTGCAATTCAAACTCTGAGGGAGGACTGACCATGACTAAGAACGCTAAAATTGCCTTAGGCGTGGGGTTAGGGGGTCTCCTGATATTTTCCTTCCTACCGATCTGGAGCTGCGGGCTACGCAAGGGACTAACTTTCTGGTCTTTTGCAGCTCACCACACAATATTAACACGAGATCCTGTAGAATACCTGCCTGAAGAACTCTACACAAAACCACTTACGCGCGAGGAGCTGGATAAACTGAACGCGCTCTTTGAGGCCGCAGAGATAGTGAAGGGGCATAAAGTGGGCGAGATAAAGAGCCCGCTGGTCCCGGCCACCATATCCAACCATTAGTACATCTCTATCACAGAGAGCCCTATTGACAGGGAATCGCCCAAAACGTAACATGGTATTGCCATGGATCTCTGGAATGTTGCCGAGAAGGTCACCAATATATTTTCGCACGTCCCCATTGAGCGTTTCATTTTTGACAGGCGCGGCGATAGCCTGGACAGGCTAGAGAAGAGGCTAAAGGAACAGGGGCTACTCAACCCCGCCACGAAATCAACAGTCACCATCTCACCAGCTCAAACGACGGCCCTCGATATTCCCTCCGATAAGCCCCGCGGTGGCCTCTCCCGGGAGGAAACTACACTCTACCAGAACCGGGAGCTCGGCAAGTTGCTTCTACTAATGGAAAAACACTATGCGCAAAAGATGCGGATAAACGGTATCCCCTGCGACTGCGGCGCCCCGAAACACTTACTGCATATGGAAGCCCTGGCCGAAGAGACCATCCCCATGGTCAGCGACTCGGCCATATACTATCGACTGATGGACTGGATCCAAAAGGTCGGCCCCAAGAGCACGGAGGGGGCTGCCCTGAGTGGCCAGTATGATGAGGGGTATCCCCAGATGTCCTACCAGGCCAGGGATTTCCGCAAAGAAATCATCGGTAGCCTGGAACCCTCCGCCCTTTTCTCCTCCAAAGGAGGGGGCTCATTTGGCATTGGCATCCTACCCGTAGTCTCCGATGCAGAAAAGGAGAAGATCAAGGAAGTCGCCCACCGGCGGATTGAGGAGGTGCTGAGATGACGGACCAGGAAATCGAACAGGTAGCCGAGAAGGTAGTCAGCAAGATCCTGGAGGAAAGCACGGTTTCCGTTCTTGACGTGAACGGTCATGGTCTCCTGCTTCACTTCACCGAGCACGAGATGCTGGGATCTGCCCTAATTCTTGACGAGGCCAAGGTAAAAGCCAATCCCTGTAACTGCTTCAGTTACAAAGAGAGAGATTACTGCTTTGCAGGTCATGGAGCTATTGGGCTTCTTTCCACAGAACAACAGGAACTTTGTAAAGCTGGTAAGGTCTACAAAGTAAAGCCAGGTCTGAAACAGAGATTCCAGAAGTTCAGCGAGGCAGCCAGCGCAGCCAAGAAACGAATACAGGAAGTGCCCAAGGGCGAGCGCCTGGGCCCCTGGCTTCACGCCATGGGTGAGGAGCTGGCTCAGAGAGGCGTCCAGGTATAGGGGGCACTATGTCAATACACGAAGGAGACATAGACAGGATCGCCTCATCGGTGGTCAACAAGTTGGACGAGAGACTAGCTTCCCAGGGTGGTCCGTCTCCGGATATTGTTGAGACTCTAGGCAGACAGTTCCCAGCCCTGAAGAAGGCGCTGTTCAAACTAGGCACGTATGAGGTGTTAAAGGTGCATGATGACGGGGATCTGACAGTGCGGAGCGGCGGCAAACTATGGGTAGTCACCACGGATGGGAAGATCTTTGAGGAGAAAGAGTCTTAGTTCGCTAGGGAGGAAATGCAATAATGGAGATGCTACTTTTAACCCACGACGACTGTGATCCTTGTCATGATATAGAAGCCAAGTTCAAGGAGAGGTTTAAGGCCCTCCTTGACACCAAGGAGGCTGAGATTGTAAACTTAGACGATAACGAAGAGGCAATGAAATGGTGGGCGGAAAACGACCTGCCTGTTGGCCCCGTGATCGTCATTATGAGTGAGAATGAAGAGGTGGTCGCTGTAATAGAGACAGACAAGCTTTTTTCGGCTGAAACCGATACCGCGGTATCGGATGAGCACCGCTAGGTCGAGGCGGTTAAGGACAAAATGTAAGAAAGGAGGGATGACCAATGCCGAGTAAATGGCACCGCATACCCCCAACCTCAGGCCAAGTTGGTCAAATCCAGGCAGTCCAGGCAAAGAAGCACTTGACCCAGTTCGCCCGGAGCCCTAGAGCTCCTGGAGCCGGAAGTCCGAAAGTCAAGGGTGAGTTTACTGAGTGCGCTCATCTGACAATTGGTGAGCCGGATCGGAACAAGCGTATTGCCAAAGTGAAGGACTGCATGGACGCCAAACACCTGAAGACCGGGGTTATCCGCAAGAAGTCCAGGGCAGGGCCGAAATCCCCGCTTCACGGGAAGGTGTACGTCTATAAAGGCGGGACACGCACGATAGAGTGACCCGAAGGGGGGAGGAACTCCCCCCTTCTTCTTTTCTCTCAGGTACCTTCAGCCCCTTTCCTTCCTCACCACTAGTATCTCTTTCAGGACCGCAGGATCCACCGGGGCGGAGATCCCCTGGCCCAGGCGAATCTCAAACTCATTGGCCTCTTCCCAACAGGGGAAACACAGGCCGTCTCTTTCCCTAAAGACCTCCCGACCGCAGACGGAACAGGTCACCCCCCGGCAGCTCTCCCAGTCCTCACCTGTTATCGGCATGGCGCTTTACCTCGATGTTAAGATCATAGCACCTGGCCAGCCCAACCAAAAGCAGCGGCCGCGTCTCGGATGGACTCATTTCGACCCCATTTCAGGACTTTCTTTGCCCTTTTTCGGGGGGTCGGGGATCGGCCAGGGGGGTGGCCACCGGCCCCTTTCTGGCCAGCCCCACGCCTGGCATGGCTGGCCAGGCACGCAACTCGAGAAAAAACGCTTCACCTAGTGCCCTGGGAGGCCACCTCCCACCTCTGGCCGATGTTTTAGACCTGGGTAGCTCGTGCCTAGAGGCGCTCGGCGCTGTCACCGGTACCGGTATGCCGGCGAGCTTTTTCACAGGTTTGCCGTCAAGCCCACGATCAGCCTTCATTTTAATTTGTGCCTAGCATCCGCCCAGGCGTCCGCCCAGGCATCGGGTAAGCGGAGCCCGATAGCTTCAGCTTTAGACACGGCCTACGATGCCCATGCCCATTCTGTAGGGCGCTGTAGCTTCGTTTCAGGCATGATTTGACGGCTAATAGGTATTAGCTATTGCCATCGTGCATGATTCGATATATAATTTTTTCATGGCCAAAAAATCCCCCAAAAATCCGCAATTAAAAAATTATCACAATTTCCGTTTGTGCCTGCGCGGGGGATTGTCAATCCCCCCCATACGTAATATGATGGGTAATATGACGAGAGGAAAAACAGATGTCAGCTGCGCTGACATCTCTATCGGTGAGCGCTTTTTTTGGCGAAAATAAGAAAGGAGGTGAAGCAATGAAGCTCAAAAACATAGTGCGACTCAAGTGCCTACGCTGCGGGCATGAATGGACACCAAGACAGCAGGAAGTGAGGCAGTGTCCCCATTGCAAGAGTGCGCTGTGGGACGTGCCGAAAGAAAGCAGATGACTGAACTTTCCAGGCTACTCAATAAAGTTGATCCCCAGCTCACCATTATTTCACCACATCACCGTCACAAAAAGAGCAACTGGGAAGCAGCGCATGGACTCATCTGCTCTCAATGTAAACGTGAAGTTTACAGACAAAGGGGTGGCCTATGCCTACGCTGTTGGGAAGAGGCCAATGAGTTTGAGATTCGCCTGGGCCAGGGGATCTCCGCCCCGGTGGATCCTGCGGTCCTGAAAGAGATACTAGTGGTGAGGAAGGAAAGGGGGTGAAACTGTGTCAAAGTGTCTAATCTGCGGCCGGGAAGCTCCGGCAGATCGCCCCAAGGAATCCATGAGGGGGATGCGCTACCGGCAACGGGACTGGTACTGCAACAACCTGACCAACGTGCGCACTGGCCAGGTGGTAGAGTGGTACCTCTGCCCGGACCACTGCGAGGACAAATACCAGCTTCGCGGGTGGGAGCATGGCCGGCTGAGCATGGGAACCGTAAGCAGACGGGGTTAACACCGTGTTAACTTCCCCAAGGGGGTACCGCTGTCAAGAAAGGAGGCAAGGCATGGGTAATCCACCGCGTTTCTTCTGTCTGCATTGTCAGGCAGCTATGGAATTCGTCATGGACAACAAGAGAAGCTGGCTCATGAAGTGCAGGAACTGCGACCACATCGCCCTGGTAGAGAAGAAGACCGGCGTGGTGCTGTGGTACCAGCCAGATGTGGTTCTGCAAACAATCCAGGACACATCCAAGGGAGGGTAACTGTGTTATAATGGAGATAGTCTGACAGAGCGTAACCTTCAGGCACCGATTCCGTGCCCCCGGTTTGGGTAATAAAGGTGCTCTGTCAGACAAAGTGCCTAGCTCAAACTGGGGGCTTCCTTTTGGAACTTATTATGGATGTTCGCTATGTAGCCGGAATCATCGATGGTGAGGGAAGTCTTTATATCCATAAACAGAGGCGCCGGAACCACATCAGATACGAAGTGCGAGCTCAAGTAGCAAACACTAACCACGAGCTGCTTAAACTCCTGAAGTCTGAATACTACGGCAGCATTTACCCCTACAAGTTAAAGGAGAGACACAGGAAGGCTTACTTGTGGGCTACAACCAATAAGAATGCCCTTCACTTAATCAACGACGTTTATCCCTTTCTCATAATCAAGAGGGAAGTAGCTAAACTGATCCTTTCCTTCCCAAAGGTTCAAAGTGGCAAAAGGATGACTCCTGATGTCCGGCAAAAGCGAATAGAAATCTACAAAGTTGTGAAGCAACTTAATAGGCGTGGGCCCAGAGATGAACAGCTAACTTTACAGATCACACAAGAGGCCCAACTGCGCCTACTGTAAGGAGGTACTATGAGCCAAAATCACCAATGGACTGAAGAAGAGCGAGACTACGTGCGCACCAATTATAGGGGCAACAGGGCTTCGGCTGAGCAAATCGCCAGCCATCTAGGGGTCACCTACTTGGGGGTCCGGGGGCAGGTCCAGAGCTTAGGTATCGTCAAAATCACTGACTACCGCAAGCAGTGGACTCCGGAGGAAGAGGAAAGACTGGCAGACCTAGCACAAACCTACTGCCCCCGGCGAGTCGCCCGGATGATGCACCGCAGCCTGGCCTCTGTTACTATGAAGGTGAAGCACATGCACATCCTGCGCCGCATCAAAAACGGCTGGTTTGACAAGGCGGAGGTGTGCGAAATCCTGGGGGTAGATCACCACTGGGTACAGCGACGCATTGACAGGGGGGAGCTGGAGGCCTCCTATCACCATGGGGAACGACCTCAGAAAGAAGGCGCCCGGTGTTGGCATATCTGGCAGGAGAGCCTAGCCCAATTCATCCGGGATCATGCCAGGGAGTTGGACGGCCGCAGCGTTGACCTGCAGGCGATAGTCTGGCTTCTCGATCTACCTAAGAACGGAAAGAAAAACAGAGAGGGGGTGACATAAAATGACCACGAAGCCAGTAACAAAGCAGTGTGACCGGCGGTATCCGATCCTACACGGCCAGGCTGCGGTAGCTCATCACCAGTGCTCACACTCGGCTGGGCACGAAGGGCCTTGCAAGTGCTGGTGTGGCATGGTTTTCACGCCACACATGATTGAGGAACTGTCTAAGCAGGCGGTTCCGACTTCAGAGAGGAGGTGATGTGAAATGAGACCGAAATATAGCCCGTTCCATCCGGTTCGCCCAATGCAAGCCCTGGGGGGCCACCGAGCCAGGGTATCGTAACGAGTGGTGACAGCTAATATTCATTAGCTGAAGCAATGAGGGCGGGGGATTCAAACCCTCGCCCTCTCTTTTTGGCATAAAAGTTGGCATTCTACCTTGGCTGCCCCAGAGCACTAAGCATGAAGCCTGGGTCAGGCTGGTTGCCCAGCCCCCCCTCTGAGACAGCGATCAACTCTATTCTAACATAAGCCTCTAGAAGGGTCAAGGTGCCCCCGGCTTCTTGACCTTGGAGCTGAGCATGTGCCTCTTAACTATAACTGTTGGTTTATCTACTGGTTTTAAGTGCGGCAACTTAATTCCCCTGTGGATTCTCAGATGGCAGCTTTGGCATACATCTATTGTTTTATCTTCAGCATAGCTTAGATGATGCTCCCGGGACTGCTTATAATCTAAAGACTTACCACAGACTTGGCATACTATCTTACCGAGGTCAAGGTTAGCCTCTTCACACTGTTTAGAACAGTAGCTATCATCAGTTTGCGAATCCCTCCCGCAGACTATACAGTAGCCTCTGTTGTCTTCAATGTGAGTGGTATAGTTCTCGAAGTCCTGCTCATAACTTTCCCTGCAAATTTTGAGTTCGTCAAACTCTTCTCCGGCTAATCTATTCTTTAACCATCTCGGGGGGGTTCCACTAAACTTAACATAAAACAATGGTGATTGGTCTTGCCAAATAGGAACTTCTTTAGTCCCTCGCATATCAGCAAAGAAGGTTACTACTGTATACTCACGCTTGCCATCAACGGAGTTATAGAAGTTTACTTCCCCATTGTGCTTGTAAAAGAGGTTGGGCTTTCTCAAACTTTCAATATAACCGTGCGCCTTCAATACTCGGCTATAAGCGAGCATTTTATCATAAGCTGGGGGGTAAATTTCATGCCCGAATTTGTCTAGCGCTCTCAACTCTCTTCCCTTTCCCTTGCCAGCTCTGGGTATCTAGTAAGAAAAGGGTGGGGGCCAGGGATCCCCCGGCTCGCCCTAGCTGGCGTATCTAGGACGAGGGGCAGGCGAATGGCCGCCTGGCCGAGGGACCCTGACCTTTCCCCTTTTTTTGTTGACCGTTTTGTTGACCTGTCTCCCCCGACGCTGGCGATGAGCCGGCACCCCCGTCTGTAAACGGCTAAAGTTCTCATCAAGCTGATATTCAAGGCCGGGGTACATCCTGGGAGCACCACATTTCTGACAGACGGCCGGGTACTCCCCATGGTCTTCATGGTCGGCGATAACCCAATGGTGAGGGCCACCGTCGCTGCAGGTTAACATGTCAGTGTGGCCAGCTCCGCGCTAATGTCCATTAGCTATGCCTTCTCTTTTGCTGCCTGCCTGCTCACCCGAATATCCTCGATGAACTCCCGGAAAACCTCTATCCACCTGTCTGTTTTGATCCTCTTCCCAGGGCGGATATACTCTCGTTTGCCAGGGTGCTCAGTAAGCCATTTGCTCCAAGCCCGATCATCTTTGTTACACATGAACACACATTCCACACCAAAGATCTGAGTGCCTTTCTCCTCACAGAGGATGCACTGCTCGCCAGAGCGCTTCGGACAGTTCTTGGCTGCCTGGATGATGTCCTTCACTGGGCGAAGCAGGCCACTCAGAGCACAGTCAAAGGGGAAGAAGCCAGGGCATCTGTAAACCACCAGGTCGTTATCCCGGAGGTGTACCACCTTCCTGACCAGGCCATAACAGCCAACACACTTAATCATTGCCATCTTTCACCTCTTGATTAGCTACCTCTCTCGACACTAGGCGGAAGCGTACCACCCACAGATACTGCGGCTGCTCATGCCAGGATCTCCAAAGGTCAATGGGTTTTACACCGTTGAGCGTCAAGTGGTGCTGGGTGAGGTATTCGAAGCCCTCAGCCCACCAGTCTTCCCCCGGTATGCGGTCGGTCCATTGCTTATAAGGATCAATGGTCAACTCGACAGTGGCCACCTGGTGACCATGTACCCGGGGCAGCCTGTTATAACCAGCACACATCTCATCCTTATGGAATCGGAGGGCATAATCATCGTCCCAGTCCCTGCGGGTACAGGTCTTTGCATCAGCTAGAAGTGCTGGCGTTGTCCAAGCGAACGAAATGATCTTCACTTTACTTTCACCAGGGGCGGCAGCAGTGATGTGGGTTCCCAGCGCAACACAGAGAACACGCCACGATTCGACCTCTTTCGCCTTGCGGCTTATCATGAAAGTATCTCCTCGCTTTACTGCTGCCGCCCGCCTTCTGGTCAATTTGCCCTGTCCTATTGCTCCCCGGCCGTGAAAGTGACCTCGGGACCAACCAGGACACAATCCTTCTTTCCCCACTTAACCGCCATCCCGTTGTAGAACCCCGTGGGGTCATTTCTCAACGACTCATAGTACTCCTCGTACTGGCGTCCCTCTGGCAAAGAGTAAGTCCGGATCTCTCCGGTGTATTCCGCCCTGGGTACCAGTTGATAGCAGTTACAATGATCTCCCTTCGCATCGGCTTCGCTTCCTGTGCATACCCACCGCTTATCATCGTACTTGAACGGCTTTGCAACCACGGAAACTTTATGAGCGATAGAAGCACCAGAATAGCTCGGCTTGACCTGCGTATCCAGAAAGAGCTCATTTACAAAAATGACCCTTGCCTCAGGTTTCTCCACCTTTGCCTCAGCCGATGGCGCCGGCAGGTCTTCCCCACCCGGATGCTCCTCTGTCTTATCCACCGGCCCCCCCACATCCGCCTTGAAGTCCAACACAAACTGCCTTTCCTCGGCATTCAAAGGCCGCTGGCTAAAGATCTCGTCAGTGTCAGCACGGCGGAAGGTTACCAGGCCAGCATCATAGTCCGTCATGATCGAGATAGACACAAATCGGAACTCGTACCCGTTCCGGATCTTCTCCGAGATGGCTTTGATGGTAGCCTCGCAGACAGCTATCCGGTTCTTGATAGATGTGGTAAAGGTCTTCAGCTCGTCTTCAGCCCGGTCGATGTCGGATAGCGCCCGGGCCTGCTGCCGGCCATACTCCAGGAGCTCCGAGTCCTTCAAAATGCACTTCAGATTGTCTTGCCCTAGTTCAACTTTCGGTTTCATGCTCTCCTTTCCTTTCCTGTTTTATCACACCCCGTTATTGTGAAAGACACCCATAGACTACTCCTTTCTCACCCCCCTCAAGTTGCTAACTACCTTGGCCCACTGGGGATCCTCAGAAAGGCGCCGCAGCGCCCGGCTGTAAGAACGGGAAACACCAGAGGTATCCAATCCCAACACCTCACCTATCTCTCTTTGACTTTGGCTGGCATCTACCATCAGGGTGAGGTAAACAACCGCGTCCCGAGCCCTGATCACTCGCTGCTCCCTGGACCGCCTCTTGAAAAGCAGCGCCTTCTCCACCCCAAAGGCAGAGGCCACCGAGGTTGCCAATTTTTCAACATCGATCTGGTAATGCAGGTGAGGGTAGCAGAAGTAAAACAAGCCTTCATACTCCGCTTCGTCCAGGGTGACAGTGCTGGCTTTGGATCCCTTGGTCTGCACTATCTGAAGCAGCGTGCCTCCGGAGTTGGCGTTGAACCGGCGACAAATTGTCACCGCGCCATCAGGCGCCCGATCCGAGGACAGGATCCTCTCCTCTACCTGCATTAGATCAGTCATGAGTCAATTACCTTGCTATCGTAGACAAGGGAGAAGATGGCATCCCAAGCCATTTTCCAGAGCCTTACCTTATCAGGGCTGGAGCCTAGTGCCGGCATTATCTCCAAAAGTACGGTCAGAAGTTCCGGGGTGTGTGGCGGCCAGCTTACTATGTCCTTGCCTACTTGTCGCAGGCGCGGGTCAGGAAGGCCCGATTGTCTTGCCCTCAATTCCTGTAGGGGAGTCTTAATTTCCCATTGCTTGAGCTTCCCCAGCAATGTGCTAGGGCTCAACCCGGCCTGTTTAGCAGTAGTAGAGACCTTGTGACCGCTTTTCTCCCAGATGGCCAGGATCTCCTCCTTTCTGGCCTCAATCTCCTGATGGCGTTGATGCAGTTTCCCCTTTTTGGCTCTCATCAAGGTTCTCTCCTTCCTGGCTCCCTTTTCTGAAGATACCTCAAGCGGTGGCGAATCATGCTGTATTGCCTGACCGAAAGCCGGCACCGTCTGAATATCCCCACATGCCTGACAAACACAATCCACAACCGGCTCGTCGGACGCGTTCTTCCTGTATGGGGGACCGCAGATACGGTGGTGTGGACCTGGCTTCCCTTTCTCACACATGCTCAAGCCGCCGTAGCCCGTCCTTCTCTACCACCTTAGGCACGAACCCCCGCAGTGTTTCGATGAGATCTCTCACTTTGAACCAGGAAGGCTCAGGGAGGGCGTGGCGATAGTTGTCCGCGCCGATCTCTACGATGTCAGGGTGGATCCAGCCGACCAGCCCTGGCAAATCAATGAGCAGTGCCTTAACCCGGAAGTCCATCACCGGCTCGATGCTGACGAACTTATGCTGGCACTTCAAGGTACTGAGGTGATAGGCCCGGAAGATGGGCGACGGCGCCCGGCTGAACTCTCCTTCATAAAGGCTGGTCTCGAGCGTTGTCCCGTAGTAGACATGGGGCCACTTGGGAAAATAGGATCTATGGAAAACGCTGGGGTCTTTCGACTGGAAAAGGAACCTGGTCTTAGGGAACTTCTCGATGACCTCAGCGATAGCCCCTACCTCATCGGCCGTGGCAAAACTGATGTCTCCCAAGAGCGCAATGGCCACGAACTCACGCGGCCGGAACTTCTTGGCCAGATCCGAGGGGTGGAAGGTAGGCTCAAAACCGCACTGGTACTTTGGGAAGTGCGCTAGCCGGCCCAAGACGACCCCCCGAGCCCAGCAATAGGTGCAACCGAAGCGGCAGCCGGAAAAGACGTTCCAGGTCTTAGTGACTGTCTTGAACATGCGGCTCATGGCTGAACCTCACGAATCTCCTTCGGAATCAACCTCACTCCCTCTGTTGTAGCCACCCCTCGAATAACAAGCTGCAGGCTAGGCCAGTGCGCCAGGATCTCCGACCCCCACGCACAGGCCTGCTTGAACTCGTCATCGTGGGTGATCACGCCGGCAGCCGCCTTAGCCAGAATGTCACTCGCCCTTGCGATTTCCCCTTCAGATGCCTTAGACAGTCTTTTCACCTTGCATTACCTCCAATTCTTTCAGCCATTTCTTCACCCGCGGCCGCCGGCAGCCCCGCCCCGCCAGGCAGAGGAAGCCCCCGGTGCGCACCCTGGAATAGTGGCAGCCGGCGCAGGCCGCCAGGATTTTCGCGGAAAGCTCTTCAGGCGTCATTTCTTCCCTTTGGAAAGCCGAGCCAGTTAGACAGAATGGCTCTGACATAGCTCAGGCTTATCTTATTGAGAGTAACCGCTTCTTTGAAAGCATCATGGATCTGAACCTCTGTTACTTCTGTTGGAGTGATTTCAGAAGCTAGATCACGTAATTGAGCCAACTGTCTACTATCAGGTACGGAACCGAAAGCGAGCTGGTGGTTCTTAGTTAGAGAATCCAGTATCTGGCCATAGGTGAGGGCGTGCGCTGAAATCTTTTCACCTGAGCGTTCACCTGAATGTCCACCTGAACTTTCAGCGCTCCATCCTTTTCCTTTTCCTTTTCCTTTTCCTTTTCCCATCCTTTTCTCATCCTCTTCTCTTCCTTTTCGTTCTTCCTCTTCAGAGGAGGAGCCTGAGGGGGAGAGGATGGGTTCACCTGAATGTTCAGGTGAACTTTCAGGTGAAGGAGGCCAGTTCACCAGGACTATACGGTCGCGGCCCTCCTTGTAGCGAAGATGATCCGGCCAGTCTGGAGGTGGGGGGTAAAGAGATGGCCAGGCCCACTGCAGACCATGTACCTCCCACCAGTCCACGAACTGAAGGGCCTTTGACTTACCCGCGTCGTAGACTATGATCAGGTTGTGAGTTTGAAGATCGTCTAGTAAGGAAGGAATATCGGCCTTGGTGATGTCCTCGCGGTTGGGGCAGCAGGCGTTCTTGATATTGCCTGGACTGGCGCTGAGCCTACCCTGGTCGTCTGCGTTTACCCACATTAAGCTATAGAGACCCCAAGCTGCTATTGATACCTCGCCGACTCGCTCGTCAGTGGAATAGAACTGAGGAAACAACCTGCCCCGGGCCTTGAATCTTCTCATTTAGCCTTCTCCTTGTTAGCCAGGGTGTTGGGATCCAGGTGGCATCGGTTGCAGACCCACCCTCCGCCACTGAGGAAATTGGGCTGCCGCCACCACCAGTCGGTAGCCCCACAAACGGGGCAGGGAATCTTAGGCTTCTGGGGTTGACCTTTAGCCAATGGTTTACTCTCAGGGTTCAGTCACCTTTAGCTTGCCCTCGGTGTTGGTCTCTTTGTTTCAAAATCCAAAAGGGTGTTCATGAAACTCTCCAGCATCTTATCAGAGAGCTTCTCCGGAGGCGCTGCGGCCTCGAGGTCGCCAGGTTCCACCACTATACTAAAAGTGCGGCTCAACCAGGAAGTAGCAGCATCGGGCTTGAGCCGGCCCTTCAGCTTTTTAAGAAGGCTCTGGATGTTTTCCCACATGATGCGGCGGTTATCAGGAGACTCGAGATCCCCCGGCTCCTCCTGGTCGGGTCCCGGAGCTGCCTGGGCTTGTTGAGAGGCTTCTTCTTTGCCCCGCAATATCTCTAGGGCTGCGTCCATGGTACGGCCGGAGGCCACCCAGTCTTTCATGCTGGCAACGGTCAGCTTGGCATGGGCCTCCTCGGGTGTGAAACCTAGAGATCTGACCTGCCCCCAGAACCACTGCCACCGGGCGCCATCATAGTCGCCCTGGCCACCGCCCTTCTCTTCCTTCGGTTTGTAGCCTGTAAATATCTGTCTCAGGACAGAGGCAACGCCGGGTAAGGCTTCGGCAGCATCCACCTCTGCCCGCTTGCTGGCAATCTTAACGATTGTGTTAAGTAGCTCCGAGTGCTCGGGGTTAGGGATACGGTAGACCGTGCATCTGGCTCCCCACTCATCCCAGCCTGGCTTCGTCTTGAAGGTCTTGATAACCTCCTCGTCATAGCCCCACTCTTTGGGATTCGCCACCCATCTGTACTTATACTTTGTTTCCATGGTGGAGGCGGCGCCGATTCCTGATCCGACTTGCTGCTGTGTGGTCCGCGAAATCAGGGGTACCTCAACGCAAAACACGATCTTCTGGTCGTTATCTTCGAGTTTGAGTACCTCGCGTCTCCCAGGGTAGCAGTTGAAGGCACCTATGATTGTGGATGCACCGGGATCCCATAAAGAGTCCTGAGGAGTGCCCTTGATTCGCCCGTAGTCTATTCCCTGAATGAGCAGATCCTTCACCATACCCTGAAGCAGAGCAATGCTCTGCTTGGTATAGGCGATGACTTCAGGGGTGATCCGGGGGGGAGTGGCGGGGAGGGTCTCAATGACCTCTCCATCTTCTCTTCTAACTACTGCACGACTGACCATAATATTCCTTCCTTCACAGCAGGGCGATGGTCTGAGCGCATACTGACGAGTCTTCAGCACAGATTCGGAGCATTTGCAGGACCATCGCCCCACCTATTATTTTGGTTTATGATCTGCGTCGCCGTCAGGTACCACGACGGCCGTTATGCCACGCTTAGTCAATCTCTCCAGCTCCTCAGGGGTGGCCTCGGATTTCCAGACGAGCTTTTCCACGCGCTGCGGGATGAAGGCGGTGAAGATACCCAGCCTCTTCTCCGGCCTCTTTTCCACCTCGAGCAGCCTTGGGTGGCTGGTCTGGGTATTCTCCAGGACGGCCGTGGCCTGCTGGACGGCCACCGGCTCCCTTACCTCCACCGCCTTGTTGTGGGCCAGGTAGAGGACTGTCTTGCCGAGCTCGAGGCCTTTGGGAACGAAGGGGATCCTCTTACTGACACCGAGCCGGCGGGCCTCCTCCATGAAGTCCTCCGGGGTTGTGTAGAACCTTTCGCCGACCAGCATAATATAGGCCGGCTGGTCTTTGGGGTCACACAAGAAGCAAGGATGGATCGGGTCCTTGCACGGTTCCTGTGTGTAGGTAATTCTTAGGGTATCGGTGGGCCTCCCGAAGGTACCACTGGCCAGGACTCTCTCACCAGCTACTCGAGCATGGATACCAAAAAGAGAGTAGGGGTTGATCTCGGTAAAGCCCCGGTTGACCTTTATCCCCTGGCCACAGGTGGGGCAGGTCGTCAGGGGAAACGGGATTCTGTCACAAGGAACGCTGATGTAGTCTCCGCAGAGGTACATCCCCCCCACCCGCCGATAGCCACAGCCTCTTACTGGTTCGATTGCCATTCTTCCCTCCTTCTCGACTATTGACTTGAGGGGGTGAGGCTTAGTAGAATAAGGGTAAGGGCTTCTGAGGTCTCACCCCCTCTCAGTCTTACCAATCAGCCGGTGCTTACCACACCGGCTGACCTGTTTTTGCTTTTTTCTTTGCGCTCGGCGGCTTTTTTCAGAACTTCTACCGTGGGTATGAAGAGGATGTTACCAAGTTGAAAGTAGGCGATCTCGTCTTTCTCCACCCATCGGTAGACAGTAGTAAAATGGACGCCGATATGTTTTGCGGCGTCCATTACCGTCACCACGCCCCCCTTTTGCAATTTTTCGGTGGACATGCAAAGACACTAGCACTTTAGGGGTGGTTTGTCAATACCCCCCCTTCTTGTTCCTCCAGCCGCCATACCACATATTCCAAATGTTCGCTGTCGTATCTAACCTTGGCCTTACCCCCAGCCGCTTTTATCCCATCCCGAATATGGTGAGCCCTTGAACTGCAGTTTGAGGTTCCATAGTGAGTATAGGTTTTGCCACCAAACTTTCTTACTTGTTCCATAAGCTAGCCTCATCCATTTTACCCTCCCGCATAAGATGTGCCAGCGGTAAGTACTGCCCCGGACGGCTTCCAGGGGGAATTGATCAGGGGTGGCCGCCAACAGCCCGATTTGACCCTCAGGTGAGGCCCTGGACGCTGAATATATCCTCGGTGTATTCCAGGTATTGCCTCACCTCTTCCTCGATGTCAGACGGCTCGTGGACGGCCTTATAGTAGGGGCAGGCGGAGTTGTCGAAGTCTAGCTCCGTCACATCGCACCAGTCACAGAAGCCGTGCATCAGGGGATGGTGACAAAGCATGGCGTCGCTCTTCTCTTCCTCAGGATCTTCTTCAGGAGTTACTACCTTCATCTCTTCCCAGATGCAGCTCCAATCTTCAAAAGGGCTACCCATCGTTTTCCTCCCGCGGCGACCCTGCCCATAAAGATAGCAGGGGGTGAAGTTTGAAGATGATGCGGTCCACCTCCTGGGATGATGCATGCCGGTACCTGGCCATCATGTCGCCCCGACCTCGACTCCACCGGGCGAAGTCATACCAGACATAGGGGTTGAGATCCTCCCGGTTGGTGAAGTAAGTGTTTAGCCAGCGGCGGATCCCGTGGGGTGTCAGGGCCGTAGCCTTGACCAGGCCGGCCGCCTTTCTCATGGCCTGGAAAGCGCTCCAGATGGCCTGCTCATCCAGGTGGGGGTACTTATACCCCTTGATAGCCTTCAGGACCTCCGGTGGAATCTGGTGCCACTTGGGTTGCCCGAACTTTGCGGTCCGGACAAAGAGCCTCGACTTGACAATGTCATCCTTCTTGTTGACCAGGGAGATCTCGATAGCTCTCATGGCATAGACAGTAGAGAGGGCCAGGTAAGCCTTCTGGCGGGGATCCCCGTTCTCTATGGCCCAGGCTATCAGAGCGGCGATCTCATCATACTCCGGGGTGGGACCGCTGACATCGTGCCCCTCACCATCGATTTCAACCTCGCGGCTGTTGATCTTCCGGGAGCGGGGCTGGTCTCCCTTGAATCCCTCTCGGCAAGGGAAGGGGATACTTTTGGCCCTGCAGATCGCCTTGCTGACAAACCAGGCCATGTCGAGGGTGGCCTGGCCCTTCCCTTCTTTAAGAAGGTGATCGAAATAGGCCAGGATCTCATGGCGCTCGTAGGTATCCTTGTCGCCGGCAAAGGCGAAGAAGTGCCTGGCCTGCTTAATGTATTCCCGGACCGTCTTGGGAGAGTACCGCTCCCCTAGCTCGGCTTGGAGCTGCTCTATTCCTGTGCTCATGACTTCGGCCCACTCTTCAGTAGTTTTTCCAGCTTCTCCACCTCTTTCTGATAGCGTTCCTTGGCCCGGCCCAGGGTATAGCCCCAAACGAAGGCTCCGACGTAAGCGAAGCTGTCTCTTTCCTCTTGCTTCTCCCGGGTGGAAAGAGAGCTCCATAGCCGGCCATGGACGAGGGGGTCAGTTTTGAGATAACGTACAAAGCCCTTTGTATCCAGCTCAATCAAATCATCCACCGCATCCCCCAGCTTCAGCCAGGTCTCGTAGTTGTCCATGAGCTGCTCGCTGCTCTCAGCGTACAAGCCAGCTATGGTCTCCATCCCCAGGTCTATCCCGAGGGCCTCCTGGATCTTCACTATGTTGGGCTGTCCCTTTTGTTTGCGCTTCCCTTTCATGATAGGCATACCCTCTTGTTGTAGTAGGCTTCCTGGCACTTTTTATCATGGCACTCCTGTTGTGAGACGAGGCCCAGCTTCCTTAGAAGCTCATACCAGGCTGCCTTGGCCTTGCTTTTGTGGTTTGAGTACCCCAGGTAGTATTGCAGATGCTGCGGTTTCTTTTCCTCGATGGCACCCAGGCATGCCGGGGGTAGCGTCCTGTTCAGCAACATCATCCCGAGACTGGAAGGTACATACTGGAGGGATCCGGCCTGGTCGACCAGGATAGGACTTTGGGCCCCACAACGGCAGGAGACGGCCAGAGGCCTCGGGAAGCCCTCACAGATACGAGAGCCGCAGCCGACGCAGTAATAGTGTTCCACCTTCTGATTCTCCTTTAATTCCACGAATGGGGCGAGCTGAGGTGCTAGTTCAGATATACACTTAGCCCATGTCTCTTTCAGGATCCTTAGCCCCTCCGGACAGAGATTAAAGGGGTGCTCCCGGCATTGCTGACAGGAATCAAGATGGTTGTGAAATTCATTACTCATGGTGGGGTGCCTCCTCATAGTCCGCCATCCGCTCCATGGTCTTTCCAATGAGCAGCGGCAGCTCCTCGTCCTCAATCATCCAGATCTCGGTGCCATCCGAGGCCAGGAAGCGAAACAGGTTGATGCTCTCTTGCTCGAGTCGCCACCAGACCAGGTACTTATCCAGCTTGGGGAAGAGCTGTGGTATCAGATCAAGGCCAGTGGCAGTCTGCCATACAAGATGATCGGCGAAGGTCTGGATGTCCTTGCCTAGCCCTTTCAGGGTAATGAGTATGCCCGGAGCGTCCAGTATGTATTCAGATAGCGGTGTCGAGAATGTGTGTTTGAACTGCGATCCGTCCTCAAATGTGAGAGTCAGAGCTGCCACGCCTTTCTGCTTTTCAGTCATAGTGTCACCTCCTCTTTCCATAGGCTAATTATACTTAGCTATGGGGAGGTTGTCAAGAGGGGGGGTATCCCGTGCCTAGCTATGAGGAGATTGCCAAGGGAGGTATCACAAGGTGACTAAAGTAGACGAAGGTGAACAAAGGTGACACTAGGTGGCAACTATACCACGCCCTTGAATAGAACGCAGCACACGATCAATGCTATTATCATGAGGATCAGCAGTGCCCGGGTAACTCCGGTCATACTGCACCTGTTACTTAGTCTGAAGCGGACGCAGCCAGTAGCCGAGGTTAGCAACAATGATCGCCGTGGCGATATTAGAAGCCCCGAGCTTAAAGTCGGCATCGATGGAGTGAAAACCGCACCAGTAGAGAAAGCCTGCCAGAACAATGAGGACGAGGCTAATTAGTACGCGGGCGAGCTCCTGTAGCATTTGTTATCCGCTCCTTTTCTTCGCGTTCCACCTTCTCCCCATCCGTCATTGGGCAATCCTGCGGACCGCCGCCACAGTCAGGCTTGTTCCCGTTTCTCAGTTTCTTAACCGTTATACCAAGCTGAGTGCGTTCAAGAAATTTGAGAAACTGTACCACAATAGCCTCCTACTTTCCCTGCCCTAGAGCACTAAGCTCAGGGCTTGAATCTAGCTGGTTTGCCAGCCATTCCTCCAGGCAGGGATCTATCTTCTACCTTTACTAACGATAAGTCATGGTTAGCCGGAAGTCAAACACCAGGCTAGGTTGGTCCCTTAGTAGAATCCCCGCCTGGCCCATTCCCGGTCTGCTGTAATGACTTCGATTGTACCAGTGAGATGATTCTGTTGCTGGTCACATCTATGCCAGCTCCCCACCCAAACGCCGTCAGAATCCCTAGCCACAGATCAGTAGTGGCCGGTAGCTTGCTCCCGATGCCGGCGTAGGATGCACCAGCAAGCATACTGGCGAGCAGGGATACTCCGAATTTGGGCCAACTCCACTTCTCACCGTGGGCCAGAGCATCCCAGGCCCCCATCAAGGCCACTACGACCGCCCCAAGGATAGCGGCTAGTGCCAGATAGACTAACTTTACTCCTTCCATGGTTCGACCTCCTTTCTATATTTCTCGGTGCTTTACACCGTTATCGACGGGACGTACTGCACCCGCAAGAGCTCGGTATTATGCACGGTGACCACGCCAAACACGTCCCGGGCGATGCAGAAAGACCAAGACTGGCCCCAGTGAGGGTCAGTATTTCTTGTGCCGGCAGCGTAGATTCCCGCCTCGGTCACAAGGATGTCGTTGCCGCTGAGGTTGGTGAAGTAGCGGCGGATAGTAAAGAAGCTGGTAGCAGCAATAGTAATGCCGACTAGCTCACAGCCTCCGTATTCTAGCTGTCCAGCCGCTCTGCCGTGGGCAACCCTGGTCACCAGAGCGTAGTCTGTTGGGGTAGGAGCGTGTGGCCCTCCTGCGTCTATACCAACGACTATCCCCAGTTTTTCACCTTCAATGAGCGATTGATAATACGTCGCG
>Ga0315279_10001534_pt1 | contig 38053 bp, 36 predicted proteins | sample YL17G06_20_MG_FD_203694 | JGI IMG/M metagenome (GOLD analysis project Ga0315279, IMG submission 203694) | Sediment microbial communities from Yellowstone Lake, YNP, Wyoming, USA - YL17G06_20 | ecosystem: Environmental > Aquatic > Freshwater > Lake > Sediment | place: USA: Wyoming | collected...
GACCCTGCCACGGACGCGACGTGAGATTCAGCGCTTGTTATTCACATGGACAGGTCGCTGCGCGTTCTGCGGCTGTGCCGTGGAAAGAGGCTCAAGAAGTCCTTAGATACTTAACGTAGTAGTACTAAGGGCCTGTCAATGAATAACGTTTGTACTTTGGCGCGAGCGCCGGGCGGGCAGATGCGACGCGCCGCGACGCAGGCGATGTCGGTGTGCATCGTCGAGGAGCGGCAACGAAGCAGATGCCCGCCCGCCGCCGCCGCGCCCCTCCGGGCTGTGGCCCGCAGGCCCGCTGGCTTTGTTGCTCGCTCCTTACATACCACCCCGCGTATGCTCGTCGCTCGCGCCTCGCCAGCGGGCCTGGGGGCCTGCAGCAAAGTGCAAACGTTATTCATTGACAGACCCTGACCCAGATGTTTTTTCTTTCCGGGCTTTTACTGCCTTCTGCCTGCTTCTCTCCAATTATGTTTTCTAAAGGCGACCAGAATCGTTTCCTGGGAGCGAAAGAATCGCAGCTCAGTAGCACAGGGGTCACAAAGTTGGATCACTCCGGATGGTCGATTCTGGCGTGAGGGTCGACACCAAGCCAGCAGAGCGCGCCCATGGCATAGATCGCTGAAGAAATGTAGAAGGGGAGTGTCCAGGAATTCCAGCGCGTGACGGCATATCCTACAACCATTGGGAGGAGGAAGCCGCCGAGGTTCCCGAACGTATTCATGAATCCCGTGACTATCCCGGCGTAGCTCTTGCCGACGTCCAGGCAGACCGCCCAGCATGCACTTAGCGCTAGGTCCGCCGAGGCAAGAGCAAGCGCGATAAGCACGGCCTTGCCTACCCTGTCGGGGATTTGAGTGGAGGTAAGGAGAAGAACCGCGCAGGCTGCGAAAGAAAAGAAGCCCAGCCAGGAGCGCGCAATCCTCAGGCCGAACGCACGCGCCAGTCTGTCTGTCAACCAGCCGCCCAAAAGGTCTGCCATCCCGGCCAGCAAAAGCGGGAGGCCGGCGAACAGCCCGCCGGCGAGCGCCGAGAATCCGAGCACCTTGATCAGATAAGTCGGAAGCCAGGTGAAGTAGAAATACAGCCCGTATCCAAAGGCGAAATACATGGCGCAAATAGTGTAGAGGTTTCGACTCGTGACCAGTCTGCGCCACGGGATCCTCTTTCTCTCTCCTGCGTCAGTCTTCACACCATCTGCCGAGTTGACCTGCGGAGTGTCCTGTTGGATCCAACTCAATTCGACCTTTCCCACTTGCGGATGTTGAGAAGGTTCGTCCCTGTACCACCGGTACCAGAGCAAGGCCCAAAACAAGCCCACTGCTCCAAAGACGCAGAAGCTTGCCCGCCACCCCCAATGGCGAATGAGCAGCAAAGCCAGTGCGGGCGCGATGGCGCCTCCCAGACGCGATCCCAGAAAAAGTATGCCGTTTGCCTGGCCGCGCTCCACCAGAGGAAACCAGCGTGAAAACGCGCGCGACATGTTGGGAAAGGCTCCGGCCTCACCTGCTCCAAAAAGAAAGCGCACCGCCACCAGCGAGGGAAAGCTCCGGGGTATTGCCGTAAGCATCGTGAAGGCCGACCACCAGAGGACAATCCTCGTGAGGACCCGTCGCGGCCCGAAAATGTCCCCCATCCAGCCGGACGGAACTTCGAACAGCGAGTAGGCGAGAGTGAACGCACTGAAGACAATGCTCATTTCGAAAACGGACAGTCCGAGATCTTGCATCATGAAAGGAGCGGCGGCCGAGATGCAAACCCGATCCAGGTATGTGACAATGGAAAGGCTGAAAGCGAAGTAGAGTACGGAGTGTCTTGCACCAGGTGGGGAAAGCCCGGAGGGGGTCGTATCTGCAAAATTCAGTTTTCGCTTCGTTGCGATTGCCAAATCTCACCTGAAAGTGGAATTTTGCAGATACGACCCCTTTCTTTCCGGCACGAAGACTCACCGAGTCTGTGTTGGGCCGGTGGTTGTCTCTCCGGGTGAGGTCAAGTCCTGCAAATGGTCGATGTCTTCCTGAGGGCTGGATGAACTGTTTCCAGTTTTCCCTCTTTCCTTTATGAGCTTGTACCGGACGCCGTCGGCCAGGGCTACATAGCTGGCCTCGAGAATGTTTTCTGAGACTCCGACCGTCGTCCAGCTTTCGTCGCCGTCTGTCTGCTGAACAAGCACGCGCACCTTGGCAGCCGTGCCCTTGCCCGCTTCCAGGACCCGTACTTTATAATCGATCAGCCGGACTGACCGCAAGGGCTCGAAGAACTGGTGCAACGCGTTGTGCAGCGCCCGGTCAAGAGCATGCACGGGGCCGTCACCTTCGGCGACGGTATGGACGACTCCGTCTCCAACGTGGATCTTGACTGTGGCCTCTGAGGAGAATTCGCCGTTGCGGCGCATTTCCGTGACCACGCGGAAATTGTCGATTGTGAAAAACTCCGGCTCGCCGTAGACCGCTGTTTCCAAAAGCACCCGCAACGAGCCTTCGGCAGCCTCAAACTCATAGCCTTCGTGCTCGAGCTTTTTGAGGCGGCGCAAGGCAAGCTTGACGGCTTCGTCCTGGCCGTCGAGGTTCAGCTCCATTTCGCGGGCCTTGTACATCAAGTTGCTCTTTCCCGAGAGTTCCGATACCAGAACACGGCGCGCGTTGCCGACCACTTCGGGCGCCACATGCTCGTAAGTGGCCGCGTCCTTGACGACAGCGCTGACATGAATTCCGCCCTTGTGAGCGAACGCGCTGCCTCCGACAAACGGGAGATCTTTCCGATGGGGCAGGTTTGCCAACTGACTAATGAATCTCGAAGCGCTCGACAGGTGCGCGAGTCGCTCCGGGCCGATGGTCTCGTGTCCCATCTTAAGTTCCAGGTTGGGAATGATGGAACATAGGTTGGCGTTCCCACAGCGCTCCCCGTATCCATTTATCGTTCCCTGCACCTGTACCACGCCGCACTCGACCGCAGCCAGGCTGTTCGCCACCGCAAGCTCTGAGTCATTGTGAGCATGGATCCCGAGAGGCGTGCGGACTGCTGCCTGGGCCCTCCCTATTCCTTTCTGAATATGCGCCGTCAGGCTGCCGCCATTCGTATCGCATAGCACAACCAGGTCAGCCCCACCCTCCTCGGCTGCACGCAGCGTGGCCAAGGCATAGTCCGGGTTGGCCGCGAAGCCATCGAAGAAGTGCTCGGCGTCGTAGATCACCTGTCGCCCCGCAGATTTCAGACAGGTCGCGGATGCTCGGATCAGCTCGCAGTTGTGAGCCAGTGCGATCTTGAGCGCCGTCGTCACATGGAAGTCCCACGATTTTCCGAATATCGTGACCACGGGCGTGTTGGCCTCGAGGAGTGCCTGCAGATTAGGGTCCTCCTGTGGGAGGTTTCTGGGATGTGCGGTACTTCCGAAGGCTGCCAGGCGGGCCGAATTCCATTGCTGGGACGAGGCCCTGCGGAAGAACTCGGCGTCCTTATCGTTCGAACCGGGCCAGCCGCCTTCGATGTAATCGACGCCCAACTCGTCCAGCCTGCGGGCAACCTGCAACTTGTCTTCTACAGAGAAAGCGACGCTTTCGCTTTGAGTGCCATCCCGCAGCGTCGTGTCGTATATCTGAATTTTCACTTTCTTCCTCCCGTTTTTTCTCTGAATAAATAAAAAGGCCCTCACCCGACTAGCGGATGAGGGCCTTTCCAACGCGCGATTGCGTTCCTCTATCCGCCGGGCGAACGACCCCGGATAATGATGCTGCTAATGGCGATGATGGAAGATATCCGCTTGTTCATGTCTTTACCAAACAGTCTGTCACGCGCGGCGGCATTTGTAAACAGATTTCACCACAAAGTTCACAGCGCGGCCTAACGGCCACAACCTGTGACAGTCCTGCGCAGTTCAGGATCGGGGTAAGATGCTCCCTGCCGCCGCAGTTGCGCGTGTTCATCCTCAGGGTGTGAAAACCAGCGGCATAAGCCTTCTTGCTCATGCCCAGGAGGTAGTGGGATTGCGCGCTTCCCTCCAGTCCATGCCTCAATTCTTGTAGTAACGGTATTTCTGCATTCGGGCCTCGATCATGGCGATGCGATTTCGGATTCGCTTGTTAGGCTGGATGGGATTGTAGTGGCGAGGATTGATGATCACCGCAGCCAGAGCCGCCGCTTCCTCCTCGGATAGATCCGAGCAGGACTTCCCGTAATAGGTGCGTGCTGCCGCCTCAGCCCCATAAATACCATCTCCCCATTCGATGACGTTGAGATAGATCTCGAAGATTCGCTTCTTGGACAGGTGCCGTTCCAAGGAAAAGGTCAGCAGAATCTCCTTCAGCTTTCGGATGGGATTCTTTGAAGGCGAGAGGTAAAGGTTCTTTGCGAGTTGTTGCGTGATGGTACTCGCTCCCCGTGCGAGCTCCAGTTTCTCGGCGTTGATCCTGATGGCTTCACGGATCTCGTCGTAGTCCAGGCCGTCGTGCTGGAAAAAGGCCGCATCTTCCGCGATGAGGACGGCATTTTTGAGGTTCGGCGAAATGGAACGTAGAGGCACCCAGATCTCATAGTGCCGCGGTTTTTTTCCCCCCTTTGCCCGCGCTTCTCGATCGCGCATTTCCATCCAGGCGGTAGTCTTGGGATTCTCACGACTCAGGCGGGCCACATCCGGGTAGGTGATAACTTCATACCCGGCATAGCCCGCGAGTGCCATAGAGACTATGAGTAGAAGCCTGCAACTCCAGCGCCTGCATGTGGAGGGATTGTTGGCCATTGTTCTGGATTGAGTGATTGAGTCATCGGGTCATCGAGCCATTGAAAAACGCCTGATCAAGGACGGTTTTCAATGATTCAATGGCTCAATCGCTCAATGGCTCAATTCCCTGGCTCAATTCCGGGAGTGTGTCTTTACGAAGGTGACGATCTCCTCCAGCGAGCTCCCCGGAGGGAAGATTTCCGCAATCCCGATTTCCTTCAGCTTGGGGATGTCCTGGTCGGGAATGATTCCGCCGGCAAAGACCATGACATCGTCCAGCCTCTTTTCCCGCATCAATTCCATGACGCGCGGGAAGAGATGCATGTGGGCTCCAGAGAGTATGGAAAGGCCCACGGCATCCACATCCTCCTGCAAAGCGGCGTGGACAATCTGCTCAGGGGTCTGGCGAAGTCCCGTGTAGATGACCTCCATCCCTGCGTCGCGCAGGGCGCGGGCGATCACTTTTGCGCCCCGATCATGCCCATCCAATCCGGGCTTTGCGACGAGCACTCGAATTGTCTTTTCAGTCATGGCTGTTCCTGAGATCGGCCCCCGGTTCCCCAGTTGCGGTAAATGAAAGACAGACAGATGCAGAGTAGTCGGGTTGCCGGGGGCCGAGAATGGATCTAGTCGAAAATAGGCTCTCGATACTCACCATAGACAGACCGCAGGGTATCACACATTTCGCCCAGCGTGGCATAGGAGCGAACGCAATCCAGGATCGGCGGAATGAGATTGTCGGTCCCCTGTGCCGCCTTCTTCAGTTCGGCGAGATTCTTCTCGACGGCGGAGTTGTCTCTCTCGGCACGCAGTTTCTTCAGTTTGGCGCACTGCCGGTTGGCGACTTCATCGTCGATCACCAGCACGTCCACTTGGGGTGGCTCTTCGGTGACGAACTCGTTGACTCCGACGATGATCTTCTCCTTGCGCTCCACTGCCTTCGAGAATTGGTAGGACGCCTCCTGGATCTCCCTTTGCGGATAGCCCCGTTCAATCGCCGAAGCCATGCCCCCCATCGCATCGATGCGCGCGATGTAATTCATGCACGCGCTTTCCATTTCGTTGCTGAGAGTTTCGAGAAAATAGGATCCTGCGAGCGGATCGATAGTGTTCGCCACTCCGCTTTCGTAGGCGATGATCTGCTGCGTGCGCAGCGCGAGAGTCACTGATTTTTCCGTCGGCAGTGCCAGCGTTTCGTCCAGGGAGTTCGTGTGCAGCGACTGCGTGCCGCCAAGGACGGCAGCGAGTGCTTGAAGCGTTACTCGGACAACGTTGTTGCAGGGTTGCTGTGCCGTGAGCGAAACGCCGGCTGTCTGGCAGTGAATCCGGCAGAGGAGCGAGTGCGGATTCCTGGCATGGAATCTTTCTTTCATCACGCGGGCCCAGATCCTGCGGGCCGCGCGGAGCTTCGCGATCTCCTCGAAAAAGTCGTTGTGGACATCGAAAAAAAAGCTGAGGCGAGGCGCAAACTCATCCACGTCCAGGCCTGCCCGGATGCCGTGCTCCACATATTCGATCCCGTCGCGCAGCGTAAATGCCAACTCCTGGATTGCGGTCGATCCGGCTTCTCGGATGTGGTAGCCGCTGATGGATATGGTGTTCCAGCGTGGCACGTGCCTCGTGGCGAACGACAGGATGTCGGTGATTATCCGCATGGAGGGGCCGGGCGGATAGATGAAAGTTTTCTGGGCGATGTATTCCTTCAGGATGTCATTCTGGATTGTGCCCGAAAGGTTCTTCCAATCGACCCCCTGCTTCTCCGCGGTGACCAGGTACATGCTCCAGATCATCGCGGCGGGCGCATTGGTGGTCATTGATGTTGTAACTTGGTCGAGACGAATCCCATCGAAGAGTGTCTCCATATCGGCCAGCGAGTCTATGGCCACGCCGCAGCGTCCGACCTCGCCGTAGGAAAGCGGATTGTCGGAATCGTAGCCGAACAGAGTCGGATAGTCGAAAGCCACCGAAAGGCCTGTCTGCCCCTGATCCAGCAAATACTTGAAACGGAGATTTGTGTCACCCGCCGTGCCGAAGCCGGCGAACTGCCGCATCGTCCACAGGTGGCCCCCGTACATGTTGTGGTAAACGCCTCGAGTGTAGGGAAACTCGCCGGGCTCTCCGAGATCGCGAGCAAGTTCGAAGCCCCCCAAATCCTCCTCTGTGTAGACCTCCCTGACGGGGTGACCCGATATGGTTGTGAAGTTCCGTTTCTCTTTTGCCTGTAACTCTTTATCGAGCAGATTCATGGAGTCACTATATGCTATCGCGCTTGGATAGAAAAGGGGGCATGAGTTGAATGATTGAACCATTAGGCCATCGAGCCATTGAAAAATGCATTGCCGAGAAGGCAGGTCTTCAATGATTCAATAACCCGATGGCTCAATCACTCAATTCAATGGTTCGATGACTCAATCGCTCAATGACTTAATTCAGCGGTTGCTGGATTTTTCCAGGCGTTGCGCCTCGCGGAAGCACTCCAGTGCCTTGTCCGTCTGGTTCATCCTCTTGAACAGATAGCCCTTTTCCTTCCAAATTGCGGCCTGGCTTGCAGCCTTTTTGAACATTCGCTGATTTGTTTGCAGGAGCTGCAAGCCTAGAGATGCCTGTTCCTTGTGCATAAACCTGTCGGATAGGTAGAGCAGTTCCTTGAGCAGTGTAGGTTCGTGATCCTCCGGCCAGCTCATCTCGAAGATTTTGCTGGCCTCCGTCAAGGCAGTGCTGAAGTCTCTCTTCTCCAGCAGGAGCATAACGATTTCATGCTGAGACTCGGCGATGCTCTTCACTTTGCCAAGTTCGGGAGGTTTAGACGCTGACTGGAGGGCAACGGAAGCTGGAGCAGTACCAAGAAGGGTTAAAAGTGCGAAAAGCAGAACAACCGAAGAAAAAGATCCGATGAACAATCGTTTTTCAGCGGCTCTCATTGATCCTCCGACCGAAAGGGATTCATGTCAGGGATGGAATTGGCTGTCACGAAGGGATTGTCTGCATACTCCGGATGGATAAGATCGGCCTCTGCGCCGGTGTTCTCCAAGTTGAATACCTGAGTTTGATGAGCCTGTTCCTGAACTTCTCTCGCCTGGATATATTGGGTCATATACTGCGTCAGGTCCCGCTTGACGGCCTGGTTGTGCATGTAGCTCCAGAGTCCGAGTACTAATGCCGCCGCGGCCACAACGGTTGCGGGCGCGCTCCACCAGGGATTCATCGTCAGAAGTTGAAACAAGCCCGGCGACGGAGCCGGTGCCTCCATGACCGAAATGTGCGCCTGCACATGATTCCAAATTTTCGGCTGCACCTGCAGCTCGCGGACGTGCGTCTCGACGAAGCGAGCGGTCAGCTCAAGGCTCCGGTATTCCTCGCGGCAGGGCTGACAGATCTCGAGGTGGGACTTCACCTCGAGGGATCTGGTACCGGACAACTCACCATCGAGGTAAGCAGTCAAATCGTTGGCGCAGCGTTCACAGTCCATAATCACACCTTGAGATAGTCTTTGACCAGTTTGCGAACCTCCAACCGGGCGCGGTGGATATCCGTTTTGACACTGGGCAGACTGCGGCCCACGATTTCAGCGATTTCCAGGTAGCTGAGCCGGCGGATGGCAGAAAGGACAAAAACCTCCCTATATTTCTCTGGCAAGCTGTTAATGACATCCTGCACCACATTCTCGAGTTCCTGAGCCTGGAAGGCCTCGTCCGGGTTCTTTCTCGCGTCTATGAGCTGAGTTGCCGGTTGGCCGTCATCGTCCAAGGCATCCACGGACACAGTAGCTGGAGCACGGGTGCGATATTTCTGGTATACGAAATTTCGCGCGATGCGAAAAAGCCATGGTTCGAACTTGGAATTGTCTTTGAGCGACTCCAGCTTCTGATAAACGGCTATAAATGTCTCTTGAGTGAGGTCCTCAGCTTCGTCGGCCGAATTCACCATCCTATAGATGAAGTTCAGGACCTTGCGCGCAAAGAGATCGTATATCTTCTGGTAGGCGCCGAGGTCACCCCTTTTGGCCTTCTTGATCCAGCGCACCAAGGCGGCCGGGTCAACCGTGACACCACCTGGTTTCGAGTTTCGTTTTGCCAAACTGAACTCACTCGGGTTGATTCAAGGCGATGAAAAAAGTTTCGCCCTGGATTCATTTTTTTTGCCTATCGCATGTGAAAGGCGCCAGGGGCTATTGTAACGGTATTTAGTCCTTTGGTGGCTAGGTTTGTGCCGGATCGGTCAAAAGCTGTCAGCAATCAGCCCTCAGCTTTCAGAGAGCTGGCTGCAGCTGTTGGCGAAAGCAGACTATGAACGGTTGGCTGGGGGAGTGATCGAGATCAAGCGAATGCTGACGTCTCTGATCCAGAAGCTGTCGGCTGAAAAAAGCTGATGACTGCTTCGAAGCTGAAAGCCGTTAGCCGACCGCTGATGGCACTCAGGAAACGGCACAAATGCTCGGAGGGCACGATCCTTCCTTGGTTCCGGTTTGTCCGGGTTGGGAGATTCTTAAGGAAGATCTTCGACGCAGACGGCTGTGCCGTAAGCCATAATCTCAGCTGTACCCTGGGTGACGTAAAAAGTCGAGAATCGCAACCCCAGGACGGCATTGGCGCCCAGGTCCCTGGCCTCCTGTACCATGCGGTCGAGGGCCTGTTCGCGCGCCTGGGCGATCACCTCGGTGTATTCGGCTAGTTCGCCGCCGACGAGGTTTTTAACATATGCCATGATATCTTCGCCCAGGTGGCAGGCACGTACCGTATTGCCCTTGACGACGCCGAGGGTACGCGTCACTTTCTTCTTCGCGATGCTCTCCGTGGTCACTACGATCATCGCTTGATCCTTTCGTACTTGTCCAGTTTGGCCAGGAATATCCGCTCCCGAAGCACGGAAATGAGAAGAGTGCAAAAGCCAACTACCAAGGCCAGAACTCCTATCCGCACAATCAGGGGGATGCCTTTGCGCAAAAGCAGTTGCTCGACGAGCGCATAAAGACCGTAAGAGGTCAGCAGAATAGCTCCCAGCGAGGTCAGAATCCAGCCGATCCTGCGTTCGAGCCTGTTGTAAATGTGGGACCAGTAGTCCTCCCAGTACTTCTCGTCCGGCACAAGCACTCGCATGTTATGCGTTACCTCCTTAAGCTTGCGGAACCCCTCCAGCTCGGCAGCGCAATCTGGGCACTCTTTAAGATGCTCTTCGACGCGCAGAATCTCGAGTTCCGTCAACTCCGAATCGAGATACCCCATCAGGAGGGGTTTGAAGACATCTTCTGGCATGGGCTAGTAAGTCACTCCCATTCGTTCCAATTCGCGGCGGAGTGCGCGCCGCGCGCTGTACAGGCGGGACATTACGGTCCCGATCGGTATGTCAAGCAGATCCGCAATCTCCTGGTAGGAGTAGTCTTGGAGATGTTGCAGAATGATGATCTCCCTGTCCTTGGGGCGCAGGCGCTTCAGTGCCAGGCCGATCTTCGTTTCCAAATCTTTTTGGACGACGCTCTGCTCCGGGTTGATGGTCTCCACGGGGATTGGAGCCTGCCCCTCCTCCTCCGTCATCTGATCGATGGAATCCTCCTTGCGTCGCCTCAGACGGTTTAGGTGATTCATGCAAAGGTTCTTGAGAATGCTGTAAAACCAAGGGAAGAAGGACTTGGATGGATCGAAGCGCTTGATATGCCGGAAGGCGTTGACGAACGCGTCCTGGGAGAGATCGAGGGCGTCTTCCGGTTTCCCCACGTATCCGAGGGCAACGTAATAGGCGGGCTTCATGTATTTTTGAACGATAAAAGCAAAGGCTTCACGATCCCCTTTCCTGCAGCGTTCTATGACGGACCTTTCGTCTGTTAGGTTCATCGTCGATGCGCTAATGCCTTATACCTGGCCTGCCCGGACATTATTCGGACCCAAATGACGCCCAAGTCTACCAGAGTTCAAAGTCAGCGATGCGCAAATTTTGGAACGGGCCCGGCAGGCCTCCCGTGTAAAGGGTAGGGCGATGGAAACTATTTGATGTTCCATGACTTGGAGGAAGCTATGAGCTGCTTTGAATCTGCCGGAAGGACTAGAACTGCACTTGTCCTCGTTCTGGTTGCCTGCGGAGTGGTCCCTGTATTGTACGCGCAAGAGAAGACAATTCCGAAGGTCGCGCGTGTCGAGATCGACGGATCCTCCTACCTCGGCATACAGATGGAGGACGTGACGGCTGACAACATGGCGAAGTACAAGCTGACAAACGAGCGTGGTGTCGTCGTCAGGTCCGTGGAAAAGGGAAGCCCTGCCGAAGCCGCCAAGCTGCAAGAGAACGATGTCATCTTGGAATACGCAGGCCAGCCTATCATGTCCACCATGCAACTGGCACGCATGGTACGGGAAACACCCATTGGCCGCAAGGTGGAGATTGTCGTGAGCCGCGATGGAAAGAAGGTCAACCTCACGGCCGAGATCGGAAAGCGCGAGGGACCGATGAGCCTCGACAGGCGGATAACGCTACTTCCAAGGGAAGGAGAGGGGAGAGGGTTCGAGTTTTTCGGACCGGACGGACGCTCGTTCCAGTTCCGCATCCCGAATGGCAGAGAGTTCATGTACGGCACACCGGGCCTGGGCGGACGAGTTTTCTCTTTTGAGAGGCCTCGCCTCGGAGTGACGCTGGAGCCGCTAACCGACCAGATGGCGGAATTCCTGGGCGTTCCTGGAAAGAAGGGCGTGCTCGTGACCTCGGTGGAGAAAGGTTCGCCTAGTGCCACGAAGCTAAAAGCCGGCGACGTCATAACGCGAGCCGACAATCGGACTGTCGAGAATCCCGATGACCTCGCCCGCATCGTGCAAAACAAGGATGACGGCAAGGTGGAGTTAAAGGTAATTCGCGACAAGAAGGAAATCGCCATAACTGTTGAATTGCCCCAAACGAACCAGGGGACAGCCAGGCGCGGATACCGCCTATAACAAAAGCAGCAGGCAGCGTTGAAAACCCTGCTATGGGAAAAGGATGTGGCAATTCAACTGCTAGCTGCCTGCCGCCAGCTACCTGCTTTTTTATCGTTGACTTTCACCATTTCATCACCTAAAATACGCAGTGTAAAAAAGGTGAAAGTCATGAAACTTACAAAGCGCCAGAAGGAAATCCTCGATTTCATTACCGAGTTCATCGACAGAGAAGGCTACTCCCCCAGTATGGAGGAGATAGCTGAGCATTTCCAATTCGCTTCTCTCAACGCGGTATTCAAGCACCTCGAATCACTCTCGAGCAGAGGGTATCTTCGGAGAGATCCCAACCGGGCCCGATCCATAGAACTGTCTCAGACAAAGGCGCGGGGCGTTCAGGCGCTTCCTCTGCTTGGACTGGTCGCCGCCGGGCGCCCGATCGAGGCCATTGCCACGTCCGAGACCCTACAGATTCCCGAAGACTTCCTGCCGAGACGCGGCAACTATTACGTGCTACGAGTTCAGGGTGATTCCATGATCGACGAGCACATCGAAGACGGCGATTATGTGATCGTCGAATCTCGCGAGAATGCGGTTAACGGTGAAATGGTGGTAGCTCTCGTTGACGGCGACAATGTGACGCTGAAGAAGATATACAGAGATGGAGATCAAATCCGCCTGCAACCGGCGAATCGGGAGGTTCCACCCATCATCCTCGACGGATTACGTGTGAAGGTTCAGGGTGTGGTGGTGGGAGTTATGCGCAAATACAGGTAAGGGGGGAGGAAACATGAGAGAGATCTACCGAGTCACCATTCATGGACGGAAGATGGAAAGTTGCGATCTCAGGCAACTGTTGGCTCGTGCGGTTCGGGAGAAAAAAAGTCTGGATCGGAGGCTCCGCATTTCCTCATCCGTGATCAGGCCCGCAGCCCAGGGCTGGAGCTATACTGGTCCCGGGCCCACAGCATTCGCGTTGAGTGGCATGCAATAGAATCCGTACGGGGACGTTTCCATGCATCCTCTGATGACAAAATCTACATGGCGAGCTTCCCCTCCGCTGTTCGCACTTGAGGATTGCACAATCTGCCAGGGTACCGGCTGGCAACTCGTAGCGATATCCGGCTCCTCCCAGGCGCGGCGCTGCCCCTGCAGGGACCTGACCCGGCTGGTGAGGCTCAAAGAAAGCGTCGGAATCCCGCAGCGTTATGAGCACTGCTCGCTCGACAGTTTCGATCCGCACAACCTGTCGCAGATCCGCGCTCTGAGCGAGGCGCGGAAGTTCGTGGAGAGGTATCCTGGGGTCAGCCGCGGGCTGTTTTTCACCGGAGCCCCTGGAACAGGCAAGACACATCTCGCCGCCGCGATTCTTCGCGACTTGGCGAACCGCATTCAGGAAGACCTCCTTTTCGTTGATTTCCAAACGATCCTGCCATCACAGAATATGGCGATACCCGGGATGGTTGCGCGCCGCCAGGACGAGAAACGACTGCAGCGCGTTTCCCTTCTGGTCATTGACAGTTTTGGATTGGGTTCGCCCATAGCTGATGACGTGCGCTTCATTCAGCAGTTGCTCGAGATGAGATTGCAGCGCAAGCGCGTTACCATCCTCACCGGTGAACTAGTGCGGTGCAGGGATCTGTTTCAAGGATGCAAATCAACGCATATCTCCCGCACACAGATTTTTCTATCTGCGCTCCATCCAGCGCTCTTGATGGAGCTACTCTCGGCTGTCAAGGTGCTGGGAATAACGGGAGAAGACTATCGCCGTTCCAACTCTCCCCTCTTTCCCTAGCAAGTCTCACCACGGAGACACAGGTCGTGAGAGAAAACTGGGACAAGGCAATTTCGTGCAATTGCAGATTGCGAATTGCAGATTTGAACTCTGATAATGATTTATAGTCAATCTGCAATCTACAATTTGCTATTTGCAGTCATGTCCCTCCCCCTCTAACCGATTCTTTCTCTGAACCACAGAGAACGCGGAGATCTCCGGTAGCTCTTATTACACTATGACCTTGGCGTCCGCGTGGTGAAGGCTTTGCACATTGTTTATGCAAAGAGGTAGGAACGTGTTTAGATTCAATCGCTTAAACCTGTTCAAAAAATTGTTATTCAAGAGTTTTCCACAGAATCTGTGAAAAACTCGTTAACGTTCGATTGCTCGCGTGTGAAGCTTCCAGCTGAGGGGTCAAACCAGATTACATCGTTGATTATCGATGATATAATCGCCCCTTCGCTGCCATGAAGTTGAGGCCGTTTGAGCAAACGCGTCCAGCCGCCTGTGCGGGTGATGACCCTTAAGACGCATTGCATCACCAGCTCAGGGGGAACGATGCATTCGAAATGGTAGCCTCACAAACTTCCTGGAGGAGGATGGATGGCACAGTTATTTACCAAGGACGAGAAGTTCTTCAAGATCTTCAATCAAATGGGCGTCCACATCCTTGCGGCAGCCGAGATCTTGCGGGAGATGGTAGAGAATCCGGGTGGGGATCTTCAGACTCTGGCTGCGCGCATCAAAGACTTGGAACACATAGGCGACGAGCTTACGCACCGTGTGATCGGCGAGCTCAACAAAACTTTCATTACCCCAATTGACCGCGAGGACATTCACGATCTTTCGACTGCCCTGGATGATGTCCTGGACTTGATTGATTCGACGGCTGCGCGCATCGTCCTGTTCAAGATCACTGATCCGATTCCTGAGGCTCCGGAGCTTGCCACTGTTCTCCTGAGTCAGGTCAAGGAAATCTCCGCCGCGGTTTCCAGGCTTCAGGACAACGACCACGTCATAGAAAGGTGCATCGAGATCAACAGGCTGGAAAATGACGGCGACCGTCTCTTTCAAACTGCAATCGGCCGCCTCTTCGACGAGGTGAAGGATCCGATCGACGTGATCAAGCGCAAAGAAATAATTGAGACCATGGAACACGCCACGGACAAGGCGGAAGACGTCGCGAATGTGTTGGAAACGATTACTGTGAAGAACGCGTGAAGCGGCCGCATGCTAGGCCGTGGCGGCCTGCACGTCTTCGGTGCAGGCGATTGCCGCCAGATTCTCTGCCACACCGATTAGGACATCGCTGTTTTCCACTTCCTGAACGAAGTGCTTCGGAATCGCATCAGATCCTGCAAGGGCGCCGACGAAACTGCCCGTGAGGGCGCCGATCGAGTCTGCGGCATCTCCACCGTTAACGCCGCACAGGACTGCACTGGTGAATTGACGGGGGTGTTTGAGGAAGCAATAGACTGCTGCCGGCACCGTCTCAATGGCATCTGAGCTGGTTCCTATCTCGAACAGCGCCTCTTCAGGTGACAGGTGGACGATTTGCGTTACCCAGCGCAGCATGGCGGCGATGTCCTTGTCCAGATCGGACACCCGATCTGCGGTCTCTAGCACCTGGTCGCCTGGTGAGCAGCGGTCCGTCGCCTGAACGAGTCGCGCCGTCAAACAGGCAACTGCCACGGATGCGGCCCTTGCGTGCGGCTCCGTGTGCGTGATCACGCAGTCGTCCAGCGCAGCGCGGCACAAGGTTTCGGGGCAGCGAAAGAAAAAGAGCCCGATCGGCGTCATGCGCACTGCCGCCCCACAGCCGCAGCTGAAGACGCCGCTCTTTGTCCAGCCGCGTCCTGCGGCAAGATGCTTGCACGCGCGCAGGTTCGCCCGCATTGGCGTCCGGTGCGGGGAATTGTTCAGATACCATGAGAGAAGAGCGTCGGCCTGCCGCGCTGGATCCATTTGCTTGCATTCGACGAGGCATTCGGCCGTCGCCAGCATCATCTGGGTATCGTCCGTATAGGAGCCTTGGGAGAGAAAATCGCTTGCATGTCCTGGATGGGCTTTCAGGAAGCCAGATATGGGCTTTTGATAATAACGCCGAATCTGATCCCTGGTGAGGAACTGCGCCGGCATCCCCAAGGCGTCCCCTACGGCAAATCCTACGATGGACCCGACGAATCGGCTTCTCACTTCCTCGGGGTTCATAACAGCCTCCGCAAACCAGCTGGCCAACACTTCCGCTGCCGATTATAGCACGGCCACCCGGCAGACATTGACGATTGCAGATTGGCGATTGACGGATCAATAGGTCTTTCAATCGTCAATCGTAAATCCTTCCTTCTCGTGTTTTATGTGATACCCGATGAGAATTCCGGGGCGCAATTTAGACTGGGTTAACAGACTCGCCGCGGATAAGGTCTCTGAAGCTCTCTCGTCTCCGGATTACTTTCATGCGCTTGCCGCTGACCAGCACTTCCGGAATCCGCGGGCGGGAGTTGTAATTTGAGGATAGAACGAATCCGTAAGCACCTGCGCTCATGATGGCGAGCAGGTCTCTGGTCTTTACGACGGGCATGTCCCGGTCGTGCGCCAAGAAATCTCCAGATTCGCAAATGGGTCCCACGACGTCGGCCGTCCAGCGACCGCGTCGCGACAATGTTTCAGGCTGGATGCCGTGATAGGAACCGTAAAGGCTCGGCCGAAGCAGGTCGTTCATTCCGGCATCCACAACGACGAAGTTCTTGCCCTCATTCTGCTTGGTGAGCAGAACCCGTGTCACCAGGATGCCGGCATTGCCCACGATTACTCTGCCCGGCTCGAGCAGGAGCGTGCACTCCAAGTCCTTGACTATTTCCAAAACCGCCTTGCCGTAATCGTCCGGATGCGGAGGGACCTCATCGTTGTAAGTGATCCCCAGGCCGCCCCCCAAATCCAGATGCTGGATCACTATGCCGCTGGTTCGCAGCGCGAAGACCATCTCCTTAAGCCGATTCAAAGCCTTCACAAACGGTTCGACCCGCGTGATCTGCGAACCGATGTGAAAACCGATGCCGGTGATCTTCAGATGCCGCGACCGGTTGGCCTTGCGATAGAGTTCGGGAGCTTTTTCCATAGGCACGCCGAACTTGTGCTGGCGCAGCCCTGTGGCGATGTAGGGATGTGTCTTCGCATCCACGTTTGGATTCACGCGCAGCGCGATGCGGGCGGTCTTATTCAGAGCGCGGGCGCGCGCTTCGAGCATTGACAGTTCGGCCGGAGACTCGATGTTGAACTGCAGGATATCATTCTCCAGCGCGTAGTCCATTTCTTCCTCGGACTTGCCGACACCGGAGAAAATAATCTTCTGAGGGTCGCCGCCGGCTTTGAGAGCACGCTGCAACTCGCCTCCGGAGACGACGTCAAAGCCAGCCCCCAGTCTTCGGAACAGGCTAAGGATAGCCAGGTTGGAGTTTGCCTTAACGGCATAGCAGGTCAGGTGCGGCAGAGCCCCGAAGGCCATGTCGAAAACCTTGAAATGCCGCTCCAAGGTGGACTCACTGTAAAGATAGAAGGGCGTGCCTACCTTTTTGGCTACCTCGGCAACCGCTACGTCCTCGCAGTAGAGCTTGTTTTTGTTGTACCAGAAGTTGTGCACAGCAACCCCCAGGGAATGGACGCCGAAAAAAGCGGACAGACGCGGATTGTATGGCGCCCGCCCTAGGGGGTCAATACATCATTTTTGTTGTGGAAACCCGGGGGTAGCACACGGCTATTTCCGCTCCAATTGCGGATTGTGGATTGCGGATTGCGAATTCAGCAGCGTGGTTAATCCGCAATCCGCAATCCGCAATTTGGCAAGTACGATGCCCCGATCGGTCGTGTTATATTCAGGGGCCATAACGGAGGCCCTATGCAACTTACGCTAATCGACTGGCTGGCTATAGCAGCATATTTTCTGCTCAATATCCTCATCGGTCTCTATTATCGAAAACGTGCTACGGGCTCTACCGAAGACTACTTCGTCAGCGGCCGGAACGTGACCTGGTGGCTGGCGGGCACCTCCATGGTTGCTACAACCTTTGCCGCCGACACGCCCCTTGCCGTTACAGGCCTTGTGGCTAGCTATGGAATTGCGGGCAACTGGCTTTGGTGGAGCATGCTGATGAGCGGCATGCTCACGGTGTTCTTTTACGCGCGGCTCTGGCGCCGTGCCGGAGTGCTCACCGATGTCGAGTTCGCCGAGATCCGCTACGGCGGCAAGCCGGCTGCCTTCCTCCGCGGCTTTCGTGCGCTTTACCTGGGCTTGCCCATCAACTGCATCATCATGGGTTGGGTGAACCTGGCGATGGTAAAGATCCTCATGATGATCTTTGGCATCACCAAGATCCAGGCGTTGCTCATGGTGTTCGGCATCATGCTGGTCACGGCGCTGATATCGACCCTTTCGGGGCTCTGGGGCGTGTTAGTAATGGATCTTTTCCAATTCGTCCTCAAGATGGGAATGGTGATAGTGCTGGCCTACTTTGCCGTCCACGCCGTGGGCGGAATGGGTGCGCTGAAGCAAAAGCTGCTGGCACTTGACGCTGCCAAGGAGGCTATCTCCGGGGGACAAGGCTCTATCCTCTCTTTTTTGCCCGACGTCGGCTCACCCTGGATGCCGATGATCACTTTCTTCGTGTACATCGCGGTTAACTGGTGGGCGACCTGGTATCCGGGCGCTGAGCCCGGGGGTGGCGGATACATCGCGCAGCGCATCTTCTGCGCGAAGGATGAGAAAAACTCCTTGCTGGCTACACTTTGGTTCAACGTTGCCCATTATGCCATGCGGCCATGGCCATGGATTCTGACAGCGCTGTGCTCGCTGGTGCTCTACCCGACGCTGGCGGACAAGGAATCGGGTTTCATCAAAACCATGATCGATCCGAACGTCTTCCCCATTGCGTTGCGGGGTGTGATGATCGCCGCATTCGCCGCCGCATACATGTCAACCATCGGAACGTCTCTGAACTGGGGCGCTTCCTATCTCGTCAATGACTTTTACAAACGCTTTCTGGCTAAGGGACGCACGGAAAAGCACTACGTGACGATCTCCCAGATCGCCACTGTGCTGGTCATGCTGATCTCATGCGTTGTTACCTACTACCAGGATACGATCGCAGGCGCCTGGAAATTCATGATCGCCATCGGGGCGGGCACGGGCAGCGTATTCATCCTCCGCTGGTTCTGGTGGCGCATCAATGCATGGAGCGAGGTCTTTGCCATGGGCGCTTCATTCGTAGTCTCGCTGTTGCTGCAGGTCTATTTCAAGCTCGACAATAACAACCCGCGGGAGTTCGCCTGGATCGTGATCATTACCGTCTCCTGTTCGACCGTTGTCTGGCTGGCGGCCACGTTCCTTACGGCTCCGGAGAACAAAGAGATTCTGCTGGCCTTCTATCGCAAGGTCCATCCGAGCGCAGCCCTTTGGGGACCGATTGCAAGAGAGGCGACCGACGTCGTTCCGCAGAGGGACGGATATTTCAATCTGCTTGATTGGATTTCGGGCTGCGTGCTCGTTTACATGACACTCTTCGGGGTTGGGAAAATCATCTTCGGGCAGACGATGCTGGGCGTAGGTTTCCTTGTCGTAGCCGTAATGTTTGCTTGGGTGATCTACTGGGATCTCAACCGCCGCGGCTGGAAAACCATCATGGAGTAAGGAGCCTGAAGGACGACACGAAGACACGAAGAACACGAAGGTACGGGAGAGAATGAATTCTTTGTGATTTTTGTGTCTTCCTTTAATTGCTACGCGAATAGACAATTCGACCACCAACCATCGTCTTGACTACTTGTAGATTAGCGTCTAGGAAGACCAAATCCGCATCGGTTCCGGATGCCAGGATGCCCTTCTTCTCGCCCATTTGCATGCTTCGGGCCGGCGTGGCGCTTGCAACGGTCAGAGCCTCGTGCAGCGGCACGTCGAACCAGTGGACGAGATTGCGCACGGCGCGATCGAGCGTGAGCGTACTGCCGGCCAGCCGGCCTTCCAGGTCACGGCATTCCCCCCCCCGCTCCAAAACGATGATCTTGTTCCCCAGCGGGTAGCGTCCGTCCGGCATGTCGACAGCGCTTAACCCGTCCGTGATCAGGACAGTTCGATCCACCCCCTTGGAGCGCAGCAGCAGTCGGAGCGCGGTGGCATGGACGTGAATCCCGTCGCATATAACTTCCGCAAACACGCGATCGTCCGTTAGAACCTGCCCAAGAATTCCTGGTTCCCTTTGGTGGAAGGGACGCATGGCATTGAATGTGTGGGTTGCATGGCGCGCCCCGGCCTCCACAGCTGCCCTTGCCTGCTCGACCGTTGCATCGGAGTGCCCGATCGAGACTTGAATTCCCGCCTCCGTGGCTTCCCGAATGAGCGCAAAACCCTCGTCCATCTCCGGTGCGACGGTCATCTTGAGGATGCATCCACCCGAGACCTCGCGGAAGCGACGGAAGGCCGAAATGTCCGCGCGCTTGAGGTACCGCGCGTCGTGCGTCCCCCGGCAGGAAGGGTTGAGGAACGGACCCTCCATATGGATGCCGGTGGGTACCGCTCCATCGGTGATCTTACTTCTGTGTTGCGCAAACCCGCGCAGAGCGACTTCTATATCCGAGTCCGGAGCGCTCAGCGTTGTGGGGAGGAAGGAAGTGGTCCCGTGCCGGGCAAGCGTCTCCGAGATGGTTTGTAGTGATTCCAGCGTTCCGTCCATGAAATCGCGTCCCTGGGCTCCGTGGACATGGAGATCTATGAACCCTGGCGCGACAATGGTGCCCGGCTCAGAGACTAAGCTGTGATTTGGAATGTGTCTTACCTCAGAAGATGGCAGGATACTGCGGATCTTACCCTCCTGGATGTGGATGTAGCGGTCATTGTGTTGCTGAAACGGCGTGAAAAGAGTCTCGCACCACACCCAGGTTTCTGTCATAAACTACAAATCTGCCATGAATTACACGAATTACACGAGGAAATTCTTAGTTTTTCTTTCGTGCAATTTGAGTAATTCGTATTCGGTGATGGGATCTGCTGGCCAAGGCAGCTGCGATCCCAGAAAACTAAATGTTCCAGACCCGACACCTGCGTAAGGTATAATCGCGCGCGTCCAACACGCTGAAAACGCAGGGGGCTCCGTTTCCTCCGTATCTTTGTGATGTGATAGAAATGAGAAGATTCATCATCGCTGCAACATTCCTTGCAATTTCCGGCCTGGTCTGCCTGCGAACTCCGATCATCGTCCTGGGTGCTGATCAGGCTCCGAGAGTTCTCAACGGAATCGATATCCTTCGCCGGCAGAACTTCGCGCCGCTGGCGGGGAAGCGCGTAGGCCTTGTAACGAACCACACGGGCCTCGCGGCCGATGGGACCTCCACGATTGACCTTCTGCTCAATTCGGGGGTTTGCAAGTTGGTGGCCCTTTTCAGCCCCGAACACGGCATCCGTGGGATTATGGACAGCAAGGTCAGCTTATCGGTAGATGAGACCACGGGACTTCCAATCTACAGCCTCTATGGCGACACGAGAAGGCCAACGCCGGAGATGCTGCGGGGAATTGACGCACTCGTCTATGACATACAGGATGTGGGCGCACGTTTTTACACCTACTCCACTACGATGGCTTATTGCATGGAGGAGGCGGCTAAGGCTGGGATCCCATACTACCTCCTGGACAGGCCTAACCCGATCGGCGGCACACTCGTTGAGGGGCCGATTTTGGATGCCGACAAGACCTCCTTCATCGGCTACATGCCATTGCCGGTGAGGCATGGGATGACGCTGGGCGAGCTTGCCAGATACATCAACGCGGAGCGGAAGCTGGGTGCCGACCTGCGCGTGATCGCGATGCAGGGATGGAGGCGCAGCTACTTCTTCTATGATACAGATCAGCTCTGGGTCAATCCGTCTCCCAACATGCGGAGTATCCTGGAGGCGATCCTATACCCCGGGGTTTGCCTGCTTGAGGCGACCAACGTATCGGTTGGCCGCGGCACCGACCGGCCGTTCGAGATCGTCGGCGCACCGTGGATTGAACCACGCCGCTTCGCGGCCGCGCTGAATGCTGCTCGTGTCCCGGGTGTCAAGTATGTTCCGCTTTACTTTACGCCGAATGCCAGCACGAACCAGGGCATGAAATGCGGCGGCGTGCAACTCATTCTGACTAACCCCGAGAGGCTCAATTCGGTTTTGTTCGGAATGACTCTTATCTCGGTTCTGCACAAGCTGTATCCGGACAAGTTCGAAATCGCCAAGGTCCTTCGGTTATTGGGCAACGAGCGCGCGCTCGAGCGACTGAAGGCCGGACGCCCTCCGATAGAAATCCTAAAGGCGGGCGATCCTGATTTGAGGAGGTTCATGACTCGACGTCAGAAGGCGCTGATCTATGGTAGAACGCCGAATCCTAAGGAGGGGAACAGATGACTCCGGCCGTCCGGCGAAAGAGAAGAGACGAAATTAAGATTACGGTAAGTCCCTTTCAAAGCTTCGCGGACTACAAGAGCTGCGAGGAAATCCAGGGGGAGGTGTGGCGCTGCGAGGAGATCGATATTATCCCCGCCGCCCTGCTCGTCGCCGCGGATCATTGTGGCGGGATCACGCTGGGTGCCTACAACAACCTCGGTGAAATGATCGGATTTGCCGCCAGCATCCTGGGAATGGAAAATGGGGAACTCCTCCAGCACTCTCACATGCTGGCCGTGCGGGTTGCTTACAGGAACTTCAACGTCGGATTCAAGCTGAAGCTGTCGCAAAGGAAGGAGGCGCTCAAGCGCAAAATCCCTCTGATCACCTGGACCTTTGATCCCATGCAGCCCATAAACGCCTACTTCAGTCTGGCCAAGCTTGGCGCCCGGACGAGCGTATATGAGGAAAACTTCTACGGGGAAAGCTCCAGCATGCTCCACCGCGGACTGCCCACAGACCGCTTTCTGGCACGATGGAATCTGAACAGTCCCTCGGTCGTGGAGCGCCTCGATTCGGGTCCGCCCCCGCGGGATCTGCGAAAGCTCCTAAAGCAAGTCACGATCGTGAATCAGCTCGAGGATGTAGCTCCGGGTATGGCACGCTCCTCACCGTTGAAGCTGAACTGTGCAGCCGATCGGCTTCTTTTTGAGATTCCCTACAATCTTCCGGAGGTCAAAAACCGAAATCTCGGCGTATCCTTGGAATGGCAAGGCAAGATGCGACAGGTGTTCCGGAACTACTTCAAAAAAGGCTACGCAGCAACAGACTTCTGGGTCGGGGAAGATGACGGGCACCTCCGCGCTTTCTACTTACTCGAAAAAAAGAAGAAATCGGCCCAGTAGGTCCCGTCTGGCAGCCGGGGCCTACTCAGGGCGTCTTTTACGCACCTTTCAACCTTCGCGGAGGAATTCAGAGAATTCAGCGAAACCTGCAAGGATCAGTGGGAGGGTATTATGAAGAGGTGGGATCCTGGGCAGCTGAAACCGATTTAGGCTTTGCGGGCAGCCCCATCGGGACGGCTTGTGGCAGCGGTAACCTGGCGCGTGGGCCGCACCAGGTTACTGCCACTGTTCCTTCTGCTGCAATTTGATTGCCTCGGCAAAGGCGGGGCGGCGTCTGCCGTCCCGGCAAGTCCTCAATCACCATGGGGTTTTCGTATGGATGGCCTGATTTTGCCAGCGTCAGGAAATGCGCGAGGTCCGCGGCGCGTGCCTTGGGATACATTCCTCAGAAGCTCTCCTCGGAAGGAATCTATGGGCCTTTGCACCCTGAAAAACAAATAACGCGACTCAGCGGACAGCCTTCTTGTAGGTGATTATCACGGCGCCCGGCCGACTCTTGATTGAAACTGGGAGCCCCTGCTCCATCAGTTCCCGGCCGAGAAATGCCGCTTCTCCAGGGGAATCGAGATCCACGATTGCGTAACGTGCCGCGGCATCCACCCCGCGGAGTCTGAAACGGGCGCATTCGAAGGAACTGTCCGCGCGGCGGAATGCCTGTACTATTCCGTCACCTCGTTCCGGCCGATCGAACTGCCACGCCATCCATTCCGTGCTACCCGTGCGATAGGGCGTGAGTGGGTAATAATCGCCGTAATAATACTCGGCAACTTGGCGCCATTGCGTGAGCAGGTGGCGAAGGCGCTCATATCCTTTTTCGTAACGGTTGGGTTCCAGGCCAATGGCCGTCGCCGGTGTCATCTGGCTGCGGAAGATGTACGGGTCCAAGGAATTGAAGGCGGCGCCGAAGTACGGGATCCAGAGAGCGATGCCATAGGTGAGCTGTTGCATTGCAGCCGGCTCATATGCAAAGTCGCTTCGCCACAGGGGAACCGCGCGGCGGAGCGTCTCGAGATCGTTCCGCCGTCCGCCGGAGGCGCAAGTGTCGATCGGGAGAGCAGGGAAGCGCAGCCGCAGCTCGTCCCAGTAGGCAAGGTACCCGGTGACATGTTTGATCTCGGTGATTCCCTGGCGGTCTTCTGCATCGTTGGATCGCCACAAGAGGAGCGGCTCGAAGTTGAAATCCTGCCGATAGAGATCGATTCCCTGCTCGCGGATCAGGCGGCTGACGTGATCGGCGAGCCACTGCCACGCATCGCGATTGCCAAGATAAAGCAGCTTGTCTTGGCCGTCGCGTCCGAGCAGCCACTCCGGATGCTTCTCATATAGCCACGATCCGGGGGTGACGCGCTCCGGCTCAAACCACACGATGGTCTTAATGCCCCGGGCGTGAGCAGCAGCGGAAATTGGGGAAAAACCGTTCGGGAAGCGCGCCGGGTCTGGCTCCCAGGTGCCGGTGTTCCACCATCCTGTCTTGAACGGATACCAGCCCGCGTCCATCCACCAGTAATCCAGAGGGACACCCGCGTCGAGGTCGCGCTTCAAGAAGCTCTTCTGGTTTTCCTCGGTGGCGTCCTGCATTTCGATGGTATGCCGCGCGCTGCCACCTGCCAACTGCGGGAGGGGCAGTTTGCCGCCGGGCCTGGGTAGGACATGCGCCACCATCCAGCGGCGCCATACATTTTGCGAGTCGATCCAGTCGCCATCCCAGAACAGCAACACAACGAGTGGTGTACGCACTTCTTCGCCGGGCAGCAGCCGGAAGTGCGTCAGCTCCTGGCCCGCCTGCACACGCAACCTGGACCCGTCATCGCGCGTGAACTGCGCGGCCCATTGGCCTGGCCAGCCGAGCGCGATGATGATGCCCCTCGACGCCCACTCGACATTGAAGTAGCAGAGGTCCGTATCGGTGGGACGGCCTCCTCTGGCAGTAATGCGTTTCTCTTCTTTGCGGGCGAGTATGGTTTCGAGCGGCTGGTAATCGGTCGGAGAATCTGGGCTTCCTGTGGCGTGATGAAGCCGGAACTCGGCTTCCCGGGTGCGCTCGAGCGTCATGTCGAGCGCCTGGATTTTCTCGAGGATGGAAGTCGGCGATCCGCCGTCGTTCTTGAAGTAGAGCGTCCACTCGATAACGGGGAAGTCGTTGTAGGCGACGGCCACGCATCGCGCCACGAGTCCGGTCCGCGGGTCCGTATAGGTCGAGACATGTTCGGTGCGACGGCTGTCAAGCGTGCGGCTGGTGCGGTTGACAATCCAGGTTTTCAGCAGATCGCTCGATGGCAAGTCTCCGTAATGAAACGAGAACGGAGGCTCTGTGGCGTAAGGACCGGGCAACGGTCCCACGGGCAGATCGGCAAGCCAAATGACTCGTCCATCGGCAAGCGTGACTCTTGCGTCTGCCCAGTCGGCTTGATCCCACTCTGCACGATATGTGCGGGGTCGCTCGCCAACGGCGCTCAATCTCATGCTGAATTCGATTGCACCGGCAAGCTCGACTCTAACGGGCACACCGGGCAACCCTTCGCGCAGCACGCCGGACTGGAATATCTCACGGCCACCCGCTGTCACGCTGGCCACCACGCTGCCACGGCCGGCGTTTGAGTAATAGCCCAAGTCGTTACTGTCCACTCCCACAGACGCGTCGAAAGTGGCACCGGGTCCAGGCAGGCGCACATGAACCTCGCCCGGAGACGGCATTGCGAGACCCCTTTCATACTGCCGGCCCGCAATGAGGAATGCGCGATTCTGGCGTCGATTCTTCTCGACGACACCAGTTCGCATATAGACAAGCAACTGTGCGGCGGCGAGCTTGGGGCTTTCCTCGCCGAGAAACCTCGCAGCCAACCATCGCTGGGCCTCAGATCTGGCCCGGTCCATCGCGCCGGGGCCTGAACCATCGGCCTGAGCTCGGCTGGTAGCTGCGATTCCGCAGAACATCATAAGCTGGATAAGTAAGAACCGCTTCATCGATGCACCTCGTATGATCAATGCGTATTATGCTTTCCTTGGAGTGCGCAAGCTTGCTTGCGCCTTGACTTCGAGGCGGCAGCTGAACCAGGAGTCCGGAAAAGGGTCGTCTGTCCTTGAAATCCCGGATCTGCTTCGTCGAGAAAACATGCAGTGCTATTATCGGTTAAACCGGGCGTGGAGTCGGTACAGTATGCATGTTTTTTTTCCCGACAGATCACTGTGGTTTTGTGAGTTCGACGATGCAGGCACCTCTCGGACGCAAGTCGATTTTAACAGAAGCACTTGAAGCGGCGCGATGCAGTTCTTTGCGGCCGCCTTCATCGATGAAGTAGATGTGGTCCCTGCCGCCTGCACCGTAAGGTTTTAAATCAATCTCGAAAGAAACCGGCTTATCCAGGATGCTGGCGAGAGCGATTCCGATGTCTCCATCCTTCGCCTGCCAAGCGCCGACGATAACTCCGGGAGACAAGATGGATGTATGAGTAATCTCATTGCCTCCAGTGGAATCTGCCGGTCCATCATCTGGAGTCAGCTTTTGTGGTGTCTTCTCGATTCTCGCCCGTCGACCGGCATAAACGGACAACCTGCAGATGTCTACCGAAACCGCGGGTGCATTGACCTGCGGCGGTCTCAGGAAGGTCCCATACAAGAGATACTTCAGACCCTTGTACCGGATTCGCGCCAGCTTCATCAGGTAGTGCAATTCGTCCCGTCGTTCTTGAAGCTGGGAAGGCATGAAATTCGCAAGGGTTGGCTGGCTTCCCCAGGCAAAGGTTCGCGCTTGCTCGAGATAGAACTGGGTAGCGTATTTCGTATCCAGGAGCTTGAGGGGTTCCTTCGGCGCAAATTCCGCCGGCCAGAGTTCATCATAGGGCGGAATCGTCAGCGAGGAATAATTGCCATATGTTACGCCACAGTTGTGATACACGGCCTGGAAGAACGGGATCACTTCCCAGCCGTCACCCGGCCGGGCATAGCGCTCCCGGCTCACCTGCAGCGTGAGCATGAGATCGAGATAGGGCAGCCAAGCCTCGCCGGAACCTTCGCCGGCAAGGAGAACACTCTTGTTGGGGGCGATCCGAGTTCTGATGTCACTGGAGAGCATGCGGAATCCGTTCATCCAGAACGTACCCCCTCCCAGTGGATGTCCATGTGACGGATCGTAGCAAAGCAGGGAGCTGCATGCCTGGTCCATGTAAATACCGTCGACGCCGAGATCGCGGACGGCTTGTTCGGCGATGCCGGCATAGGTATCTCGCCAGAAGGAAGTCGCCATGCACATCGATGCGCAGGGCTGACGGGTGTAGGTGTTATAGATTTCCGGCCGCACGGATCCATCGATGGTTTTCACAGCGAACCGCTCCGCGCCTTTATCTTTCCAGCTCTCGGTTGTCATGCCCCAGAGCCTTTGATTCATGTAGACAATGGCGTGCAATCCTCCGCGGTGCGCCTCCCGGAGTGCCTGCTTGAAGGAATCCGCCCCTTCGCGCGGGGGCAGATATTCCGGAAAACCGGCGTCGTAGGCACATCCGTGCCACCAATGCCAGAAAACGCTCACAGGCAGACCGAGTTGTCTATGCAGCGCCTGGGCAGGCTTCAGGACTTGGTCCGAGCGCCCGCGGTTCCAGACCCAAAATCCGGTTTTCAGAAGCCAGTCTGGGACAAGCCCCCGATTCAGCCGGCTGTTTCTTGCCCACTCCTGTTTTGTTCCCCATTGCCGGTAACGTTCCGCAGCCGTTATCCAGTCCCCGGTGAAAGTGCCGATCAGGGTGTGATACGAAGGGTTGTAACTCGCTCTTGGTGTGTGGAGGTTTTCAGGATGATGGATCACCTCGTAGCCGATCCTTCTGTCAGTCTCGCCCCAAAACGCGAAGGCTTTTCTGAACGCTGCAGTGTCGTCGCTTGAGAAATACAGACCCGGTCCATTTTCCCGATAAAGTGCCAGGCATTGGAGCGAGAGGGCTCCGGGGTACGGCCACTCCAAGCGGTGTGGCTGGCCTTGCCGATCGCAGATCACTCCCCTCGGGTTCTTGGTCAGCTCGCCCATCCATTGGGGCACTGCAAGCCTCTCCTCCGGTTGTTGATGGATGCTGACCACACGCGGGAATCGCACTTTTTCCATGAGGAGTGGGCCGAGGTTAGCGATCGCAATGCTCCATCGGCTCAAAGGACTCATTGCTTCGAGCTCCACCGTTGCCTCGACGCGCAATCCCCGGGCTGAAGGCAAGTTGAACCTCTCCCAGACCATGCGCAGCCCCGAATTATCGGGGCCCGGGCGTTCCCATCGGAAAGATTTCGCCGAGGAGGACGCAAGGCTGGCGGGAGTGGTACCGGGGAGGAAATCGATTGTCCACAAGGCAGTGTCGCTGGTGCTTGGGTCGACAAAGCTCGCTTTCGTCCGGAGGTCAACCAACGCCAGGATCCGACCATCCGATTTGTCAAACCTGAGGGAGAGGTGGGCATTCTTCAATTCGATGTCTTGTGGCTCTGAACTCCCTCCAGCCTGATAGGCAGAAAGGGAAAGAACGCAAGCAAGAGAGAGAAGAAGGATCGCGAGACGTCGTGTTATGTGCTTCAGATGCATGACAAAGTCTCAGGTGGCTGCCGCAGTAGGGAAGAATCCTTAGGGCGCAGAATGAACATCGCGGAAAAACTGCGAGCGCGGAGGTAGAACTGGTGCTGCCCCCTCCCAAACCTCCGCCGAACGCTCGATGTCCAACGACGATCAAGCTCTTTCAAGAGAGGGACCTGAATCGAGCAAGAGGGCCTGCCTTTTTCATTATGAGCCCTCCTCACCTGCCGAATCCAATGCTACTCACTGCGTGTGATTCTCATCTACGACTCCGATGGCGGCATGCCTCACACTTGGGAGATCGTGTGACCTGCACATTATTCTCGCAAAGCTTATCATCACGGATGATTCCGTATCCGGCTTGACGACGATCGGCGACTCGCGCCACCTTTCCCAGATTCGAGAGATCCAGACCCAGAACAGTCGATCTGTCCTTCGAAGCCGCAATCGTTTGTGATTGCGGTTGAAAACCGCGAGTTGCTGTCGAAGCGCGAGATTCTCGAGCACCAACTCGCGACGTTGCTTAAACCCAACGCTCAGCAGGGCAACGATGCAGAACAGTGCCTTGATCATAACTGCCCAGCCTGCCATCGCGAGACCAGAACGTCAATGTTATGAATGTGGACGGGGTATTGGCAAAGCACAGGCTGAAACCCGCGCCCGCTGAACGCGCGGCTCAGGTGCGCTAGCGACACGCCCGTGATCTATGTGCCCATGAGGCAATGCACTTGGACCGGAGGCGCGCTGGCCTTGCGTGCCGCAACCGAACCAATGAGCCTGGCCCAGACCATGCGCACTGCAATCGGTGATATCGATAAGGACCTCCCGATCACCAGTGTTAGGACAATGGAGCAGATCCTCGTCTGATCGATGGCGGAATCGCGCAGGCAGACGTGGCTCATCGGCGTGTTTACCGCGGTCGCCCTTGCACTTGCCGCGTTGGGTAGCTACGGCGTCATGTTCTGTTCGGCCGTGCAATCGACCCACGATATGAGCGTCCGCATGGCACTCGGCTCCCGCTCGGGCGACGTGCTGTGGCTCGTGCTCGGAAAAGGGATACTGCTCATTGCAGGGGGCCTTGCGGTCGGGCTCGCGGGCGCATTCGCGCTGACTCGCCTGCTGTCAAGCCTGCTCTTCGGGGTCAAAGCTACCGACCCATTGACGTTCGCGGTTGTTTCGGTGTCGCTAGGGGCTGTTGCGCTCATGGCTGGCTACATTCGCGCGCGCCGGGCAACCAAGATCAATCCGATCGAGGCGTTGCGATATGAGTGAAAGTCGTCGCCTGCACTATGTAAGTTTTCGCGCGGCGCGTCGGGGCGGGCGTGGCCCTATTCATATCGCAACGCCTGCATGGCGTCCACCCGGCTCGCGCGCATCGCCGGAATATATCCCGCCAGACAGGCCACTGCCGCCAAGCCGAGTGTTGCAGCGGCCAGCGTGGCAGGATCCATCGCGGCTATTCCGAAAAGCTGGCTCTTCACGTATTGCGTCAATCCCATCGCGGCTCCGAAGCCAACTGCGATCCCAATCGCGACCAGAACGATCACTTCCCGCATGACCATCCAGATGACGTCACGCTGGAAAGCTCCCAAGGCAATCCGGATCCCGATTTCACGCGTCCGCCGCGCCACCGTGTATGCCATCACGCCATACAGTCCGATGGTCGCCAGCAACGTCGCCAGTACGCCGAACACCGTAGAGAGGCTGGCAATCAGCCGCTCAGTCAGCAACGAATTCGAGATCTGCTGCTCGACCGTTCGCATGCCATAGATTGGCACATTCGGGTCGATCTGACGCGTCTGCTGTCGAACCGCCTTAGCGATCTGATTCGGGTTTATCCCAGTCTTGAGATATACCGTCATATCACCCACGTACCGGCTCGCCAGATAGGGAATGAACATCTGGATCGGGATCTCATCCCTCAGATTGGTGTACTTGATGTCCTTGATCACCCCAATCACTTCCATGTCCGTCTTCGTGCCCGGATTGCTGCCGAAGCCTATATGCCGGCCTATCGCGTTTGTCGATCCGAAGTATTTTTTGGCGAATTTCTCGTTGATGATTACTCTTGTCGGAGACCAGTCATCCGCATCCGGACCGTGCTTGATCTCTTCAGTCTCCTTGATCGTAAAATCCCGCCCCGCCAGGATCGGCACGCCTAAAGTCTGGAAGTATCCGGGACTGATCGAGTTCATGTAAGGCCCGATGTGCTCGCCGGTCTTCGCAGTGTAACCCTCAACTGTTACTGAGCTATCCCACTCGTCGTCCTCGAGGATCCGCACTGATGCAAGCCCAACCCAGTGCACTCCCGGTATGGAACCCAAACTCTCCGTCAGCCGCTGATAAAACGCTTTGCACTTTGGCGAATCGTACCCGTTCAGCGAAGGATCAATGTTGAACGCCACCAGGTTATCCGGCGCAAACCCCGGTCCCAGATCCCGTAGGTTCTGCAGGCTTCGGATAAACAGTCCCGCAGCGATCAGCAATAGCAGCGAGAGCATTACCTGCGCCGCTACCAGCGCCTTTCTGAAGCGCACGGGAGCGCCTCCACCCACGACAGCTCCGGCCTGATCCTTCAGTATCGGCGCCACGTCGGTGCGTGCGGCCTGAAGCGCCGGAATAAGGCCAAACAGAATGCCCGTGGCGAACGTAATTGCCACAGTGAAAAATAGGATGCGCCAATCGGGTGTGGTCGCTATATTCAGGTCTGCGGTTTCCGGCGGCAGGAAGCCCAGCAGGACTCTGTCTGTCCACATCGCCAAAAGCAGACCAAACAAACCTCCTATCGTCGACAGCAGCAGACTCTCCACCAAGAGCTGCTGAATCAGGCGCAATCGCCCCGCGCCCAGAGCCAGCCGGACCGCGATCTCCTTCTGTCGCGACGTGGCCCGTGCTATCAGCAAACCTGCCACGTTCGCGCACGCGATCAACAGCACCCCGCCCGTGATCGCCATCAGCACCCACATCGGCGTTTGAAGTTGCCGTCTCAGGTATGAGCGCCCCTGTGACCCCGGCAACACCTGAATCACATTCTTGAGAAACTGCTCGCGTGTATACGCCGAAGCGTTCCGGAATGCCGGTTCTTTTACTTCCATTTCGAGCATGCTGTGGAAGAACGGCTGCAGCGAGGCCTGTACCTGTTGCAACGTAACGCCCGGCTTCAACCGTCCGAAGGCGTTGACCCAGCGCCAGCGGCGGTCCTTGAGACGGTCCCACAGCGGAGTCATCTCCTTCTTCATCATCACCGGCACGAACACCTGCGTGCGGTAGCCCAGTTCCACGCCGTCGAAGGCCTGTTGCGCAACGCCGACAACGGTCATGTCGTGCCCGTTGATTATCACCGTCTTACCAACAATGTCCTCATTTCCGGCGAATCGCGATTTCCAGTATGCATAGCTCAACATCGCCACCGGATGCCCGCCCGGGGTCCGATCCTCCTCCGATGTAAACGTCCGCCCGATCGCAGCTGCTACGCCGAGCACAGGGAAATATGTCCCCGATACCAGCTCCCCGGCCACGCGCTCGGTCTGCCCGTCGAAGGACAGGCTGAAGTGGTACGGGAATCGACAGAACATCCCGCTGAACACCTGGTTGTTTTTGCGGAAATCGTCGTACATCGGATACGAGAGCGCGTTTCCACCCCAGTTACTCCCGTAATGCATGCCCTTCATGCTCAGCAACCCGAGCCGCTGCGGTTCTTTGACCGGAAGCAAGCGCAGCAACACCTGGTCGAGCAGCGTGAAAATGGCCGTGTTCGTTCCAATCCCCAAAGCCAGAGACAGCACCGCTACAGCCGTGAAAACAGGGCCCTTACGCAACGTCCGCAAGGCAAATCTTGCATCGCTCCACAGGTTTCGCATATCAATCCTTCCCAGGACATGTGCGACGATCTTTCACGAGAGTCGAATAACCCCCTGTAGGAATACTGTGCCAAGGGAAAATAGTTACCCAAAAGGTACGCATTCCTCACCCTGTTTTCTTAGACGCTCGCAATCGTCCTATAGTTAGTGTCCACATTGGGGATGGTCGAAACCCCTCGCCTTCAGGCGAAGAATAGGGTAGCGAAGTCGACGCAGTTAACGAGCCAGGGTTGTTCGCACACAGCTATTTCAAACGCCCGGAATTCGGCGTGGCGGTACGGCCACAGCAGATAGCTCGAAGAAAAAACGGGACACGGATTTGCACGGATGAACGCGAGTGCCATTCCGTGTGAATCTGTGTGGATCCGTGTCCAATTATTTATCGAGAAAAGCAGGGAGTACCAGCAGCTTTCAGTCGGCTTCAGCCGACACAGGACGAACCCCTCGCCTTCCAGGTGAGGGTCGTTCAGGAGAATCCAAGGGGACAAATACATAGGAACGCGTTGATTTTCCTCTCCTTCAGATAAGCCGAGGCGGACCGGAGTTCTGATCCACAGAGAATTGCCAAATATAGTGATGCAACCACTCAAGAGGAAGCCAGAGCCGTGATCCAACAGTCTGGATTCCAGATCTCGCCACGATGCTGTCAACAATGATCCAGTTTTAGCTTGAGTCCATCTCTTTTTAAAGCGATATTTGGAACGGTACTTTTCCGCAAGCATAGGCGGGTATGGATTGGGAAAGCATCTCCATTTGGACGGGTCACTGGAATGCTGATTTAGGAATGCCGGAGCATTCTTGGGCCAATGGGATTTGGTTCCAGAACCAACAGATCTCCGAATTGTCTTAAGCAGTGGGACACTTTAGGAGGATGTTATGAAGCGCTTGTTTGTTTCTATGGTACTGGTGCTGCTATTCGCGGCTCCAGCGCTTGCTCAAAGCAACAGTGTGATTGGTGCGGCACAGCTCTACGTGGGCGGTACCTGGTCTGCCCGATTGGATCTTGACAACAGCACTGGGTCTGGCGAGGGCGTCAATATCTTCTTTCTCAACAGCTTTAACACCGCAAACGTAAGCGTAAACGGAGCTGTAGCGGGACAATTTTTCGAGGCTTATCTGCCACCGCACAAGATCACCAGTTTCACGCTTACACGAAATATGCCGCCAGTACCCAACACTTGGCTCAATGTAACACTACGGAGCCAGGGAGCCATCTTCATCACCGGCAGGCTGACCCACTACGACGGACGCCAATACGTCTGCGAATTTCCACTGAGCGGTTTGAACGATCACTACTTGATTAATGCCGTTTGGACCCCGATCGAGCAGACGGCGTTTTCCATTGCCGTTCCCGCGGGTACTGGCAGCACGCTGGTCCAAATTAGAGCGATAGACCTGGATAACAATGAGGTGGGCAGGACCTTGCTCGACCTGGTTTCAATGTTTCAGACTGCCTTGTTCATTGGCCAACTTTCCAATCTCTCCTTGCCGCTAGGATTTGTAGGAACGCTGGAGATCACGTCCAATAATCCGGTCCTTATTTCGACGGCATTATTCAGAGAATAGCCTTATGGCGGGAGCATTGGCCAATTAAGTTCATACTGGCCATGCGGTGAGTAATGATAGCTGGTTTTCTAGCCAGGTAGTCCCCATTGACAGCGAAAAGCGCTGCCAGATTGTTTGTGTTTGGCAGTAGCTACGCAAAAACCTTGAGCGGGGCTGCGCACACGAGGAGTCTGAATGGCATCTTGATGGAAAGCGGTTTATGGAAATCTGTTCCCAACTGTTTCCAAAACTGGGAACAGCAACAGGGAAAGGGTTGATCGAAGCTGGTCCCTAAAAAGCTTCAGGGGGCTTTGCAGCCCCCTGATTTTATCAGCTGAATATGAAAAGTGGCTTGGTATGAATCCTTGGTTGCGGGGGAAGGATTTGAACCTTCGACCTTTGGGTTATGAGCCCAACGAGCTACCAGACTGCTCCACCCCGCGATAGCGAAAGCATTATAGGGACCGGGCCGCGGAGAGTCAAGCGAATCCTCAATAAAATCAACCATCTGGCGAAGCCGCTGATTCTCTTAGAACTTACGTTGGGCCACCAGCGATTGCACATTTTTGCTTCCCTCGGACTCCGTCTGCTGCAGATCTACCACAGATTGGTCGAGACTGTTTCCGAGGATGAAAACAACCACTTCCATTTCCTCATCCTCCACATGGTCGCAGACGTTCGATCGTGGAGATGCCGAAATGCCTGACTGTCACAAGTAGAAGCCTTGCTCAGCTGCAAAGGCGTCGAGGCACGTAGCTAACTCCCGAGTGCTTTCGGCAAAGTGGGTTGTCCTTCAATCGGTCCCCGACCACAATGGCGTCGATCGGTGGCATGCAGGATTCTCTTTTGTTGACTGGACAGCCTTGCAAGTCCTGGTCAAGCAGAGGCGGAGATTGAACCGACTATCCCCTGCGATCCGGTTTTGTAGTTTGGGATCTATAATGAGGTCCTCATGAAAATCTCACGTCGATCCTTTGTTGAAACGGGGCTTGTACTTCCTGCCTTGACAAACGGGCCCGTGTCTGGTGCAACCAGCCCGCACGCGGACTCCTCGTATGATCCTTGGATCGAGATCCGCGGTGACAACCTCCGGCACAACGTCCAGGAAGTTTATCGACGGGCCGGTTCCAGGCCGATTCTTGCCGTGATCAAGAACAACGGTTACGGCATGGGTATCGTCAACGTTGCCCGACTGCTGGAGCCGTCAGCACCCATCGCAGGTTTTGCGGTAATAAAGCTACACGAGGCAATTACGCTGCGAGATGCTGGAATTCGAAAGCCGATTTTGCTTATGGGACCCTTCGACGAAAAGGATCTGGAGGAGGCGGTGGGACAAAATATCATGCCGATGGTCTACACACCGCTGGGCTCGATCCTGGATCGCATTTGCGGGAAATGTCAGAAGGCAATCCCGATCCACATCTGTATAGACACCGGCATAGGGCGAGTAGGAGTTCCATATCGTCAGGCTGGTCCTCTGATCCGCGATTTGGCCGGTCGCAAGTCAGTGCAAATTCAGGGGACCATGATGACTTTCACCGAAGATCCCGATTTCGACCGTGAGCAACTCGAGCGCTTCCGGGTCCTGTGCAACTCGTTGGAAAGAGATGGAATCAACCTGGGGAAGAAACACGCGGTCTCCAGCTTCGGCTTGTTCCAGCATCCCGACGCTTTCCTCGACATGGTGCGGCCGGGCATGGTGATCTACGGGATTTATCCGGAAAAGGAATTCCGCAACGCAGGCGTCATGACGCTTCGTCCTGCTATTAGCCTCAAGACCCGGGTTATCTATGTGAAACAGTTGCGTAAAGGAGAGAGCGCGGGCTACAACCGAGCGTACATCGCCAAGAACGATGTCTGGGTGGCCACCTTGCCCGCGGGTCACGCGGACGGCCTGCCACGCGACGTGGTTAAGGGGGCTCAGGCTCGCATCAGCGGGAAGCTGCACCCAATCGTTGCGGTATCCGCCAGCCACTGCATCGTGGAAACAGGCGAGGAGCCGCGCATCGCGGTCGGTGATGTGGCCACCTTATTTGACTGGCAGGAGGGATCACGGCCCGAAGACGTAGCCACCTCGTGTGCAAGCTCAGTATACGATCTCACGATGCACCTGAACGCCCTCTTGCCTCGCCGTATCCTGTAGGCAGGCACGTTTTTGTTTGATCAGAAGGTCCCGTCCGGCGGCCGGGACGTACTTCTTTCTATCGAGGCTGCGAGGAGTCAGAGGATCGCCTCTCCAACTCGAGTTGCAAGCGCCAGCTCCAATAGGACAGGGCCGCGAGGGCGATCACGCCGGCGCCAGCGCCGAAGACAACCAGCTTCCCCAACCATTGCGGCGCGAGGGCCGTGCACGTGAGGATGACAATACCGAACGCGACGAGCACATAGCCGCCGGCGCGATGTGTGCCGGCCCATACCTTTTCGTTGTGCAGCGTCCACGGGGTGCGGATCCCCAGCGCAAGGTTGGGGCGAACGCGCGGCAAAGCACAACCCACGACGACAAGCAGGACACCAATCAATAGGGAAGGTACGCGTCCGATCCAACGCGAGGGACCTCCGAGGAGAGTCCCCAGCAATGTCAGGTGCAGGCCGACTATGAAGATTACCACAGCGTTCAGGATCAATTCGTATGTATCGCGAAACCTTGCATAGTTGACTCGCAGCGGATCGCTTGAAGCAAGCTGGCGGAAGAGCACGCAGATGCCAACCGCCATCGTCGGGAGGAAAAACCCCAGCACCAACCTGCCTGACCATCCGACCACCTTCGGAAGGAAAAAGCAGAGAATGCCTGACACTACGTACGCGGCAGCGATCGCCGCAATCCGCAAACCTTTGCTGTACACAACGCCGACCTCCTCGCTTTGAGGTCTCTGCGGATTGCAGTTGAGAGCAAACCGCAAAGGTCTTAAAGGAATCTAGTTTACTCCGATACCGGCGCGAGTCCTGCTAGTGGCTCGACGGGAGTGAAAGGGCCTCTCGATCCCGCTCCCAGGTGCGCAGCCCGTAGCGGCTTAGGTAAATGGCTATGTTTTTGAACAGAGGGTTCTCTTGTTCAATCTCGCGGATCATGGCCCGCTTGGCGGAGGACAGAGCGCCGGTGAGAATCGTAATCGAGCCGCCCTCGCCGCCCGCGCCGTTGACCTTCCATCCCAGTGCGCCATGCTCGCGGGCGATCTCGATGGTGCGCCAGGCATCCTGGCTGATCAAGTCGGGGTGCAAGCGCCCCTGGGCTTCGGTGTTGTCAATCATGGCGTGCCCCAGTGCCTCAAAATCTCCGGCGTACACCGCGTTGCGCGAGCGCTCGGCCGTCAGGCGCAAGTCGTTGATCTTCCTGCAATCCGGCCCGGCGTTCTCCAGATCCTTGATGACCCTTTCGTGGACTCTGGAGGAGCTGTGAGACTTGCCCAGGAAGATCAGCGCTAGCCGCCGTTCCAACTCCCACCAGATCGAGTTGGGCACCTGAAGTTGCGACACCGAAGCGTGCGGGTACCTGAACATCTCGATATAGTTGATGCCGCCATAGGCCGAGCACAGTTGATCCTGGATACCGCATTGTTGCTTGAGCATGTCCGTCTCGATTGACTGTGCCGTGTAAGCAACCTCGTGAGGAGTCAATCGTCCCGGCGTCAAGCAATCGAGCGCGCCGATGAGCGCCACCGTGACCGCCGCCGACGTGCCGGTGGACGCGCCACCGGGCGCTTCCGAAAAGATCGTTACCTGCAACGCCACGTCCCGAGGTATTTGCATCCGCTCGATAGCGGCTTCCAGGAGCGGATGCCGATCCCAGCCGTTCTTTTCGGGATGACGCACATAGCGGTCGCCGTAGTTTTCGGCGTGAATGACGATGCGGTCCGTCTGGTCATCGTAAAGATGGACTTCAATCTGCACCTCGGCATAGGGATACACGCCGATGTTAAAAATCTTGCCATGCTCGGCGAACCAGGTGTCCGTCCAGCCTCCGTTATCGCAAATTCGGATGGGCGCGGCGCTGTTGATGATCCTCAATGATTGCCGCGCGTTCTTAGCGTTCGTAGCTCACCTCCATTCAAACAATGACAGGGAGCAAGTCATGATTCTTCGAGCTGAGTCCACATGGTTCCTCTGAATCAGAGTTACGGACCGATGCCGCTGGTGATCTATACACCACTTACGGCAAGGATTCGCATTAAATTTTATGCCTATCCAGTTTGCTCCGAACGATACAACCGGTTGTATGTTGGGTGTCCGTGGCGGGATTCGATTTCTTCTGGCAAGGGTTTTTGGGACACAGATCAACACTGATAAACACTGATCTGTACTACTAACGTGACGATCCTTTCCCGGAGGGAAAGGATTTTTCTCTGCGTTCTCTCTAACGCTGAGACTGCAACAAGGTCAGGAGTTTTATGCCGCTACATGGTTCAGTTGGTCGAGAGT
>Ga0315279_10001535_pt1 | contig 38051 bp, 37 predicted proteins | sample YL17G06_20_MG_FD_203694 | JGI IMG/M metagenome (GOLD analysis project Ga0315279, IMG submission 203694) | Sediment microbial communities from Yellowstone Lake, YNP, Wyoming, USA - YL17G06_20 | ecosystem: Environmental > Aquatic > Freshwater > Lake > Sediment | place: USA: Wyoming | collected...
AATTTGTTTAATTTTAATACTATTGTATGATGACTTAATCTAACTAAATATAAAAGTTAAGGGCTTTCCGATATGAATCGCAGTTCATATCCCTCCCTCAAAGGAAGTATCTAAGTTAGCCAACCAAGTTTTCATATATCGAACAATTGATTAAATATTGACTGATATCAAATTCAGGTAGAGCATTGTGAAACACATCAAAAATGTATCTTTAGAATTAGAAATCCCTCGGGTAATGGAGCTATTAGCATCTATCGGGGTGGATTATCCGGCTGGATATAGTGAGGTACTGATCCGGAAGTATAAAAAGCAGGGTGTGCGGTATCCGCGTATTCTCATGCGAATGGGCGACCCGAATATCCGAAAGCATGCCCGATACCAAGAAATTCTGCAATTAAAAGGCGATTATCTCGATTATGGATGTGGAACCGGTGATGACATCCGTGCTTTAGTGAACGATGGGTATCCACCCCAGGAAGTTGTAGGTTATGATGTCAATTGGAGTAGCATCAATTTAGGCTTCGATCTTTATTTGGATCAAGATACCATCGGTGTTCGATTCGTCGTGTCCAAAGAGCTTCCGTTCCATCCGGCAACATTTGCTATCGTCTATTCGGGTTCGGTTATACATGTTTTAGGCACCAAGCGCGCGGTTAAAAGATACATCTCCAATGCATATACAGTCTTAAAACCCGATGGCATCTTCTTTGGTTCCACACTTGGCTTTAGTAAAGAATATCCACGATCTAATGATGCTGAAATGCGACGAAGGGGATCTTGGCTGCGGCGATTATGGAGGCGGCGACTGAAACTCCTCTCCCAAGAAGAATTGCACAATTTGTTGCGTGAAACGGGGTTCTCCGAGGTCGAAATATCCCAAGATGAAACCTTCCGCCGCCTCTGGTTTTATGCCAAAAAACCATTATGAAAGAAGAATTGGCTCAAAATTTGATAACTGTTTGATAATTAATATTTATATCAATACTTATTAATAATGCTCCTTCAAACAAGTATAAAAATTAAGGGATTCATTTGTAATTAAGGAAAAAAAAAGTGAAAAATTTTGGCTGAATTCTCCAGAATTGTTCGGGATCCTGAGATTTGTGGCGGTGAACCAACGATAAAAGGCACGAGAGTTCTTGTATTGGATATTCTAGAATTATTAAAAGCTGGGCAATCCTTTGACGAGATTTTAGCGGATTTTCCATCAATCACCAAAGAAGACATAATTGAAACCATTTCCTATGCTGAAGCATTAATCTCGAGAGAAATAATGGTTTAATGGTTTCTATGTCGAGAATAAAATGCCTTGGGTTCGACCTGTATTCCACATTAATTAACCTAGATAATCAAAATTGGAATGAAATGATAAAATCAACATTTCCGATCCTTGAATCTCTTGGATATCAAGGCTTATTTGAAACCTATTTCAAAGTTTGGGAGGAAATTTTTTGGGGATGGAGGGCTTATCGGGAAGATAGCCATATTGAATTAAAATCGGAGGTCTGGTGGAAAGAGATACTAAACCGGTTGAGTATTCACTTCGATGAGGCTGATATCTCCCAAATTATCATTAAAAGTCACGAAACTTTTAGGACCCAAATTTCGTTATATCCTAAAGTGAAAGAACTCTTATCTGGTTTGAAAAAAAACTATCTGCTCGCTTGTATTTCCAATGTTTCAGATGGCGATCTCGCAAGAGAGGATATGGAAATATTTGGAATTCTCAATTTATTCGATTGCGTGGTGATGTCCTCCGATTTAGGTGTAAGAAAACCATCTCCTGAAATTTTCGAGTATGCTTTGACCACATTAAAGATTAAAAGCACTGAAATGATATTTATCGGCGATACGCTCTATGACGACATTCAGGGTGCCAGAGCGGCGGGCCTCCTTAAGGCGATTCACATCAGGAGAAATGTATCTTATTATCATTCTGAATATTACATTGAAGCGGATGAAATCATTAATAATTTACATGAAATCTGCTCCCTATTAAAGGAAATTGATATATAAACTGCGTCTGTAAAAATGAGAAGGGTAAACATAGTAAAAATTCGTATTCTTTTTCCATAAGTTAAGATGAATTGAATTTACCAAAAAAAAGAGATTATATATTTAATTTGAATTGTGGGTCACCATAGAGCATGTAACTGCCCCATAAAATCTCTTCGATTCCGTAGTTTTCGATGATTTTTTTGCGTGCTTGTCGGAGAGAGCTCCCAACAGTTTGGGTTTTCTGGATAAGGTTCGTATAGAATTCCGTTGCAAAATCAATAGATGTCTTATCATTTACGTAAGTATAGGTTCCAATATAATTCTTAATACCGCCCATTAAAAAGCCAGATGCCATTCCAAAGATCTCCCCCTGATATTTTCCTTCTTTTCCGAGGCTCTGCGTCCCTGATTTACAGGCATTTGCAAATACGATTGGAGGCGCATTCATAGCGGCCATCATAGAAGCGGTAAGATACTCCCCCCGGTCTGGATTAATACTCCAGCCACTCTCACTTGGGTTTTCTTCATTAAAGAAGGCGTGGCCTGCATAATGCACGAGATCATGATTGCCAAAATCTTCAAGCAGTGAATTGATTTCTATCTCTTGGCCTTTTTTATAAGTTACCTCAATCCCGTCAATCTTCGAAAGCTCATCGAAAATTTTATCGCACTCATTTCGCGCCCCTGGAAGATCTTCAGTCGGATCGGCAAGCAATAATATTTTTAGAGGGTATTTGAGAGGTCGTGTCACAGAGGAATGAACATAGAATTTAGGAGATACGACGACTTGGCGTCCGATATTATACTTAATTCCAAAAAACTCTGCTCCATCATAACATAATTCCCAAGGAATACTCAATAATTTGTCATCCAATTTTAAAAATAGGTCTTCTGAGGGTAATTTCCTGAGTTGCTCTCCAACCTGTCCAAGGATTATTTTATATAGCTGTGTTCCCAATTCCTTAAGACTTGTAAAACTCTTTGCCTTGCCACTTAAAACGAATTCCTCTAATGCACTTGCGAAGGTTTTCAGTTGTTTATCTGAAATTTTTATCTTCTGAATGACAGAGATAGTTTCACTTGATGTAAGATCAAAGTAATTGATATCCGCTTGTCTTAATATAGTGAGTCGAATTGGCATGGCTGACTCGATTTTAATCCGGGCTGCTTGTAAGGTACAATTCTCAAAAAAATCCTTCCATGCACCTGGGCTATAAAGCGAAAAGGTTATTTGCTTTAAATTCGTTGAGGTGTTACCTAAATAATCAAATACCTTCTGAATCATCGCCTGACTTACAGCCTCCATATCCAATTGTCCTGTGCCAGTCCCTAAAGCTGGAAAGGCAATACTTTCACAGCCAAACTCATCTGCTTTTTGCAAACATATGTATGTTGCCTTACGAACGCCGAATGGTGATACCGTGGTCTCTGTTTTTGGATCGAAAGTGATAGCGTGAAAAATTTTTTTTGAATTTAAATTTCCAGCACTTGTTACAACTACATCTCCTAAGTTTAACTTCCGTCGAGCTACGATTTTTTGGGCCTCCTCGGTTACTTCTGGACCTGATCTATCTGAGATCGCCTTTGCTACGCCCCCCGACATAGAGATTTCCACATCGTCAGAAGAAACGATCACATCTGCGGGAATATCCCTTATATCGCCATAATAAATTGATACGGTAGTTTTCCCAATTAAGATTGCCTCATTCTGCATCTAATTCCATCCATCTTTTATTTAATGAGAAATGAATTATTTTCACGATTATTCTTTAAATTATTTAGTCTCATCTTTTATAATGGATAAGAATTTTTTGGGAATTTAATTAAAGATGCAAAAGTAGGTTTGAACTATTGGTCGATACAGCAACTATCCTTTTAGAAGGATTGATCCTTGGTTTAACAGTGGGGACCTCCTGCTTAATTACGTGCCTCCCCATTTTGGTAGCCCATATTGCAGCTGACCATCCAGGTTTTAAAAATGGCTTTATATCAAGCATATCGTTTAGCTTTGGACGCCTACTTGCGTATTTTCTATGGGCAATTATCTTTGGAATGACTGGCTATCTATTGGATGCCTTTTTAAATTCCTCCACTTCGGTTTTCGTAATTTTTTCGTCAGTGATGATTGCCTTTTTAATTCTATATGGATTAAGTCTTGTTATTGGGGAAACTTATTTCCCATCGCTCTCAAGCAAAGTCTGCGCCTTTACTCGAAAAAATCATTCAAGTCTCGTTTTAGGCATTTTAATTGGATTGTTCCCCTGTGGACCACTAATCTATATTTTTGGGCAAGCAGTCCTTTTGGGGGCAAATAATTTGTTTTTAAGCTTCATATTCTTTCTTGTATTTTGGATTGGAACGACCCTCTACTTATGTATCGCAGGGATTTCCATTGGAGGTAGCGCAGCCTTTATTCGGCGGCATGAAAAGGTGGAACGCATCCGTTTTATATCCGGTCTAATCCTCATTATCTTAGGACTATTTCATCTAATGGAATTGCTGAATCTCTTTTAATCTAAATTATGGAATACGCTTAAATAAATACAACTGAGTGATATTAAGATATGAACAATTCGGGATCGGAGCCTCCGAAAGTAAAAAAAATTAGGTATATTAGTGAAATCCTACTCTATTTCACTTTAGCCTTTGGAGTTTGGGGCGGCTTTTTATTTCCTTTCATCATATCACAATATGCTGGAACGGGTCTTTGCCCTTTCGGACTTTTTCAGGATTGGCTCCTTGGGAAGTGGGGCTTTTTTTCCACTCTAATGACAACATTCTTATTTCTAGAATTGTTTTGGCTTATCTCATGGATTTTATCTGCAATATTTTATTCTCGCGCTTTTTGCCAATATGTCTGCCCCTTAGGCTTGGCAGTGCGCCCTTTTACTTGGCCAAAACATAGATTTACAAAACAGCGAATCACCCATCGAATCTCTGAAAAATGGCGAGACATTGCATTTGCAATCCTTATCGTTACTTTTATTGGGACTTTATCGATAGGTCTTGCAGGTATCCATACTTACACGGGATTGGGGTTATTTTGTGATTATTGTCCCTTCTTTGTCGTTTACACAGATTTTTCTAACCCCATTGGGTTCTTTTTCAATAATATTCCTAATTCGCTCATTTGGTTTGGTTCTTTTCTGCTTCTAGTAATTATTCTTTCCCTCTACACTGGTGGACGTGTTTGGTGCGCGTATCTCTGTCCTGCGGGTGCTCTTCTCGGACTGGTTGGACGAAAATCCTTATTCGGGCTCTATCGTAATAAAGTGGAATGCATCAATTGTGGAAAATGCGAGCACGTCTGCACGATGTTTCTTATGACCAAAGTCCTAAAAGAAGATTTAACGGAAATCCCCAAACAAAGCTGCATTGGTTGTGGCCTTTGTGTCGATGCCTGCCCTAAAGGCGCTCTGAGCTTTGGCACCAAAACGCATCATAGCCTTCGGCATCATAATATGGTGAAATATATCCTCCTCGCCCTTACACTCTTCTTCGTAACTACCTACTTGCTTGTTTGTTTTTTGGGGTAACTGGTGCTATAAAATAATCACATAAAAAACAATGAAGAGAATAATAGAAATAACGCAACAAATGATATTTGCTGCTACATTTTTAGGTTTTGGGGTTGGTTGCGTGGTTCTTGGCTGAGCTAGAGTCTCTGGGGACTGCATTTCGGGTCTTCTTGGAACATAGCCTGGGGGAATTTCTTTTTCTGATTGGAATTGTTGCAATACGCGTTTTGCATAATTCGCAACTCTCTCATCTGAATCCTCTTTCATTTGATCTAGCTTAGAAAGAACTGAGAGCTTTAATTCAGGCGCTCGATAGTATAATTGTACCAATCTAGCAATGGCATTCTGCCGTACGCTAGGACTTACATCAATTAAGTCCGTCGAGATTTCATTATACCGCTCATATATTTCAAAACTGGACATTCTTTAACTCCCAAACAGTTAAATCAAATTAATTTAATTCTAGAACCTTATTTTCTTTTTCCAATTCTTAAATTTTTACATTATTTTTTATTATCTGTTAAAGATCTTTAAAAATTAGAAATATTCAAATTTTCCTCCCTTCTTTCTTCAATCAGAGAATATCACTGAGAAAAAAATTCAGGAGAAAATGGTTCAAAAGAAATTGAATTTGCTCGGAATAATGGAAGGATGAAAAATGGCTGTGAGTGCAGAAAACAGTTCACCTCAAAATAAATTGCAATTAGATATTTTCGTGCCCTTAAATGAATGTAGTTGCATGTATGAGCATTTTATTAATCGTATATTTTCCGTGATAATGGAATACATTCAATTTGTGGATTTCAAAACTAAATCTCTAGATTCGGATGAAGCCCGTGCCTTGAATCTCCATGAAAATTGCGTGGTCTTAGAAAAAACCAAGATTATTATAGAATCCTTCAAACTGAAAGATGAAATAGCAAAATTGCTAAAAGAACGAGGCTTATTGAAAAAATAATTTAAATTTGATTCTTCTATTTATACCAAATTCAATTTCAAATAATTTTCAACATGAAAAAACTGTTTCAAAGGCATAGCCCTTAAAAAACCGCCCTCTCGTTTCTCTTTTTTAGGAGGATAATTTGAGGCGATTCTATAAGTATCATCAACAAGACAGAATAGGATTACGAAAATTGCCCCTCCTGAATTTATATTCATAGTGAACACGTAATAAAATTGAGAGTCAAAATCTCCCCTATAAAAAATATCGCTTGAACCCAAAAATGTAGTGGGGTATTATTATTTTTCTGACTCTCCCCCACTACTATACTTGTTTTTACTAATTAGAATGCCCTTTTAATAAGAAAGGCCCCGTAACAATATTATGATTCAATGATTCCTTTCTGGAAGGCATTAGATGTTAAAAAATCGCGAAATAATCCGAATGGAGACCTCAATAAAAAGGGCAAGATAAAGCCGTAGTCGATTTAAAACTTTTTTAATATTCACATCGATCAACGGCTTTAATACAATGTTTATAATCATCATCAGAGTTGAATTGAGAGAATTGGCACCAAAAATTTCATAAGGAATATCGACATCAATCGTCGCGTCCTCAATTTTTCTTCTCCGTGTATCAATCCATTCCAAGGCATGTCTATTTGTTTTAATAATTGTACTCATAATGGGGCGTTGATTTATTTTTACCGAGATTTGTATTTTCTGCGAATCGATAAGATGAAGGAAGCGGGCCATCTCAATAAAGGTTTGAATTCGCATCTTGCTGGTTCGTTGACGAACATTTGGCGCCTCTCCAAACCCTTTAAAGAAGAAGTATCCATCCCGATTGAATTGATATTTACGCAGACCAAGACCTCCATGTGTCATATAATAAAGGCCATTGATGCGCGCACTAAAAAATTCAAGAAAGTGAATTTTTCTTCCCAATCGGCGTGATTCAATATATAATTGGTCGAAGATGGTGTCGGGGGTATAGAAGCGTCCGAGACAATAGGCGTTAAGGCACTCCATTTCTCCTTTTTTTATCCCATCAATGTGGAAGACTCCATGCATCTCATCAAATTTATTCCAATCTTTTTCGTAAATTAACCCTTTTTCATTCAGCTCATCATAGAAATCCGTATCTGGAAAGGGCGTTGCAATCCCAAAAGCCGCATACATTTGCCCAATACTTTTCCCATAATCGGGGAACTTCTTGATCTGTTCTTTAGTATGCCAGGGTAATCCAATAACAAATGTTCCTCCAGCTACGCCATTATTATTTCGGATAATTTGAACTGCATTCTGCTGGAGCTGGGTCGTGAGGGTAGCTTTCTTAGTTCTTTTTAGATCATCGTCACTTGGGCTCTCGATCCCCATGCAGAATTTGTTTATTCCTGCTTTACACATTTTCGCCATAATTTCTGGATATTTTGCAACCCGTCTGCAGGTGACCATTGCATTGAATGAAATTTTATGCCTCAAAGTTTCTTGAAATTCTAACAATGCATCCAAAATTTTCTCTAAATGTTGTGGATCGCCCATAATATCTGGATCGGCCACGAGCATGTGTAATGGACGATATTTATGAAATCGGACTATTTCTTTCAATTCGGCAACGATGTTTTCAGGTGTACGGAATCTAATATATGAATTCGACATCCTCGGTTCGCAACAGAATGTACATGTTCCGTAACAACCCCTTGAGAAAGAAATTTGATCAGCCGTTTTCTCTGGCGCATAGGAAAATCGGTACAGATATGGCTTCCAGCGCAAATGCCGTGCTGGAAAGGGTATGATGTCCAAATCCTCAATTAATGGGCGTTCTTCATTATGAATTACTTTTGTTCCCTCTTTAAAAGAAACACCCAATATACCCTCTGGGGTTACTGTGCCAGCTTGCACAATTTCTTGCATGGTAAATTCCCCTTCCCCTCGAACTACTAAATCTACCTGCGGATATGATAATAAAAATTCTGGGACCGCAGTCGGATGAAATCCTCCCATCACAGTAGCCTTGACCCCGCACTCTTTTGAAATCTGCGCAAGTTTTAACCCATCCCGATGTTCCGTCGCGGACATTGAGAACCCAACCACATCGGGTTTAAATTTTCTCACATAAGCCCGAAAAAAAGAATATGAGAAATGATCTACATCATGGTCAATACAATGCACTTCTTCGACATCTGGTAATTTTTCCAGACTAGCCGCAATGTATTCCATACCTAATGGAATTAACGCACCAACAATAATTCCTAACCCTGCAGCACCCTGCGGTTTCACCAATAAAATGCGTTTATATGTCATTTATATTGCCATTCTTTATTCTAATACACTATTAAAATTCAAGAATTATCATTTATCTTACTATTTATCAATCTTACTTTATTTTTATAAAAAGATTATATTGAGTCCGAAGGAATTAAAAATTATAGAAACCTAAAAATGATTACGATATAAATAGCAGATGCTAAAATTTTTACTTTATTCTCCTAAATTAGGAAGGTATTAATTATGGATTTTTCTTTTGATAAAGTAGCAGATGCCTTATATTTAAAATTTTCACACGAAAAGGTCGTAAATTCGGATGAAATCGAAGAGGGCATTATTGTGGATTATGGAGAAAGTGAAAATATTATCGGCATCGAAATTTTAAATTTTTCTAAGAGAAATATAAATTTAAACGAAATTATTTATATGAGTTCAGAAGAGATAATACCTGTGATTGTACAATGGCAATAAAATTTACCGAACATGCCCTAAAAAAAAGAAAAATAGAGGTATTACACACAAATACATCTGATTTTAAGTTATAGGTACCAATCTATGTCGGAAAAGATTCTTCAACTGGGTAATAGACTAATCCAAAAGAAAAAGGGTTTTGCAGCAATTCGGTATCTCCATTATGGGATAGTGCATGACCCGAACAATGCAGAGCTCTATGCTTGCCTCGGCGATGCGTTGAAGCAATCCCTTGAATATGACCTTGCTCTAAAGATATATCGAAGAGGGCTCTCCTTAGCTAAAGCAAATGGAAATAACGAGATTGCACAAGAAATAAAGATAAAGATAGATACTATTTATTCAATTAGTCCTCAATTTATCATCGAAGGCCCACAAATTGGCTTTTTTATTCGCAGCATCATGAAAATGCTGACTCAATTGGGGAAAAAAGATTGGTTTTAATTTTGCGACTTAGTGTTTGTATTAGATGTTGTTTGTTGAAGCCGTTTTTCTAATTCTTCTATGGAAATTGCTTTGAATAACCCTTTATGTCGTAAATCATCGATACTCCCGAGGATTTCTACCATGGGCGTGTGTCGTACTTTTTCAAGCATCGGAACAAGTGCTGGGAGGAAAAAGTACTGTTTTTCTCGCTGCATCGTGAGAGCTAAGGTAACTAAGCTACTTTCAAGGCTATTGAGTGCTTTCATCCGCTCTTCAGAGATACTCTCAATTACATGCGGCCAGAGCAGACTGGTTTCAAAAGTTTGTTCTATTAGCTTATCTGTTGTTTTGAAAGGAGCCATTGCACCCCTCCAATCGATCAGTTCGCCCTTATAGTTCACCTCAAACTTATCCACAAATTCGCCTAGGGAATTCCTTAGGCTCTCTGAGGGGGAAGCAGATAAGATTAATGCGGTTCGTATTAGATGCCCTACATTCAGTAAAATTTTAAAATTCGCATAACTTAATTCAAATCCTCGACTTGCTTCTTCTTTGTGCGGCACTTTCTCGCCAAAGGGTGTTTTGGATGGCATAGGAATCTTCAATTCACCTTCAAAAGCAGATAAGGCTGTAAGAAATCCACTTATCAAGTCCGGATCGAAGGTAGCTTCTCCAAATGAATGTTGATAGATGCAACTTCCAGTAGTGCTATGAATGACTAAAATGTGTTGTAAATTGATAAGATCTGAATATTTCGATGCGATCTTTTCAATGTGCGCTTGTCGCCGCCGCCGGCGAGGAACTGCCACAAATTGGCGATACGATAAATATGATCCAAGCACCACCGCAACCGCTGCAACTATATAGGGTAAAATACTAATTATAATTTTGCCCCAAGTCATTATAACAATGGAAGCTTCTGCGCTGTAATTCGCACTTTCACAAGTTGCCGATCCTTCGTATTTCAATTCAACGTGGAAGCTAGGGTAATTTGATTTATCATCTGGAATTTGAATTTCAATAATCGCATGTCCTTGTGCATCTGTTATAGCGGTTCTTTTTATAAAATCAAAAGCTGTAAAGATAATATAAAACTCGATTGTTTCATTTGCTAATCCTGTTTGTTTCTCCTCATTGGAAAGGGTAGCTTCGAGATGAATGGAGTCACCTACCATAACTTCTGTGGGCAGTTCTGAGGTAATAACGAGCGAGACATTATATTTGGGACCAATCGGAATTGTTTGTAAAGCGGCAGCTGGATCAATTTGTGGTGTGCCTTCGTAGACTGCGTTTATTCTAATCTCATCAATCTCGTTCGGAATTTCCCCATAAGAATAAATCGCAATACCAAGTGCGTTGGTAAAGCGCGAATCAGAAATACCCTCCTTCAAATTTCCCTGGTACCATAAAGTTATGTTAAAATCAACTCTTGTATTGACAAGAGGCGTTTTATTTTCAAAGCTTAAATTCGCATAGGAATTGAATCTGTTTCCAACTCGAAATTCTGTGTATGGTATTATCGTTAGAACCAATGTGGTATTTTCTTTGCTTTTCACATTTAAGGTCAAATTCTGTTCATAGGTTGCATAATCTCGTAAAGCAGTGGCACGTATTTTTAAGTTATATGTTTTAGTTCCCAGAATTCCCAGGGCTGGAAGCGAGATGGTCGCCTCGTACTGCCAGACAGACTTTTGTAAAGTTCCATTCGCAGCAGTGCCACTAATTTGCCAAGTTAAATTTCCCATCGTTGGATTTTCAAATAGGATTGGCGTTTCATGAAAATCATCCCAATAACCTACGGCAATATCGATGGTTTCGCCTTCATAACACGTGATATTCTCATAGGGTCCTGCATCCATCAAAAGTAGATTTACGGGAATCTCTATAACATTTAATGAGACATTGACCTTTTTGGTCTCAAAGTACAATGAATAAGCAATGATATCGACCCTTCCGATATCACCTTCATGCAATCCCTCCGTATCCATCACTATATCATAAAATCCTGGTGACGCATTTGTCGGGGTCCCATACCACAAGGCGGAGGTCCAATTCGGTTTTCCAACAACCTGGGAATATTCGATTCCTTCGTATGGAAATGTTCCATTCGCATAAAATACCGTAACTTTATGAGTGGCATCATCAAAATATGGATCCGGATTCACCCACCAGCGACCTACTTGCCATCGACAGCCCCCTGTCACCGTTAAAGTTGCATTTATGCCTATATGAAGTTCAAAACGGATGAATAAATTCGATGTATTATATCCTCTTCTAGTGGACTGTATTTTCGCCGTCCAATTCCCATTTATTAAGAGCGATGTATAAATGGTAAGATTATAATATCCAGGATGTAGAAGCCTGTCGTACTCAACCACTGAAAAGGGTGTAATGTTAACTGCAATATTGGCATAGGGAATTCCTACCTTATTGTCTGTATCATTGTAAAACACACCAATTTTGATGGGTGCCGTGCCCGTGAGGAGCCCAAGATTCGTATTTGCGTTTGGAAAATTCTTTATGAGTCGTGTGTGATAAACACACATGATTTCAAGACTCCGAATTCCCACTTCTGTTCCATTATCCCATGAGACCACAAGGTAATGCGTATCGTTCTTTGGGATCGTCCATAGAGCAAATTTCGCCCAATAAGCTATAGGAACTATGGTAGTATTATGCACAATTTTATTGGAAACATTATAAATAGTTAAATTGGATGCGATATTGGTTAATGTCTTGAGCTTTGCAGTGACATTTAAGTTATCCTTGACGTAAAATTGAGCGAGTTCCTTCGTCCCATAATAGGCATGCACTTCTTCGATATAGTTCGGACTATATGCCCTGATAAACCAATTTCCCGTAAGCCCGAGAATTACGACAAACTGCTTATCCCCCACTCGCGTTGTATTCCAAAAGACATAAGGAATGTTATTAAAATATATGCGATTTATAGAATAGTCCGTTGGGAGGGTAATGTTTATTTTCTTCGAGAAATATCTGCCAGATCCTTGAATGGAGCTATCCCATACTGGATAATTCGTGCTCAATGTCACATTCCATTCAATGGCATTGGCTAATGAATAGCCTTTGAAAGAGGCAAGTGCTTTAGTGTAATTATTATACTGGCATCTCCAACTCGCTTGATAATAGACCGTTAGGTTAGCCGTGGTATTAAGAAAAACCATTCCCTTTGATCCATCAAAACTTCCACTTAGAAGCTTGAATCCTCCAAATTTAAATGAGGGATAATCAGCCACATTTGTGGAATTTATTTTCAGATTCACATTTGACGGATTATACTCATAAGAAATTAACGATACATTGGCTAAACATAAATCTTGGGGGGTAGCAAATAACCCCCAAAATTCTGGCCTTTGCGATTGATTCCAGAAATAGGCTATGCCTTGATCTCCATTGGCAGAATCTCTTATAAACCCCCAATCAACATAATCTTGAATCAGAGGTCTCAAGCCTATTGCTTTCAATACTACGAAAAATGAATTATTATACGTGTTTTGCACATTCAAAAATGATGAATTGAGGGTTTGATCTGTTAAAAATCGAAAAGTTCTCCACTCCATAGTTTCTTTTGATGCGCTTGAAAGGGATATATTATCGGATTTAAATAATAATTTATGAGGGATTGGTTTTCCAGGATTCGAAGAACTACTTCTTGTAGCATTGTAAACCTCTGCCCAAACTGTTAATTGCCCTCGATATTGTAAATAGGTTGAAAGGTTGCTCAAATATGAATTCACATTAGTTTGAAATTGTTGCGCGTTGTCCTGTGTTTCAATAGTCCCTATTAGACTATAATCTAAGTAAACTAGTTCGTAATTATTTCCACTTGGAGTCGAAGATTCCACATTAAAGATATTTTGCCATGTCAAAGTTGAATATGATATATTTTCTAATAAAAAATCTATATTGGTAAGCTCAACCCAAGAATTTCCTGAAAATTTGTACACTAATCCACTATTTGGATTGCCAACACCATCTAAATTAAAACCCCAATGTAAAAATGATCCTTTACCCCCAGGTGTCGAGCCAGCCCCCAATGGAATTACACCAAGAACGACGAAAAAGGATTTATTTATTGTGTTTAAGGGATTCAGAAAGTCCTTTAAAGTCCTTGGATTGAATTTAAATTCAACCCATTCTGTTTTATTCACTGAACCGTACGTCATTAAACTTTTATATTCTGAAATGGCGGAGTAACCTGATCCAGGTTGTTTCGGGGTTGGACGCCCCCCTCCGCCACTTGTGGCGCAATAAATCACGGTAAATAATGAAAAATTTCCTGCATAATACAAGTATAATTTTAAATTGAAAATGAAGCTCGGTAAAGGCATTTTTAATTCCATCGCAAAGATATTTATTGTAGGTCCTTTCGTGCTGTTGTAAATCATCATAAAACTGTGTGGAGGAGTGACATTTTCGATATGTAAAAGGCTCTCCTTGTGAATATCTGTAAAATTAACAAGAATATCTGAAATATTCCAGTTATCAGTCGTGATTTTAATATCTTTATTTGTATTAGAGACGAGCGAACTAATACCTTGAAAAGAAAGCAAGGTATCGGCTTGTTTCTGCCCTGTTAAAGTAAAATTCTTTTGAAGTTGAGAAGGAAAGGGTGAAATAATATCATTCGAATTAAAAGATCGATCAATCTCTGTTTTTGTTGTGGAACTATTATTATTCAACCCAGGATTTTGATAATTGATTCCTATAACCAAAGATCCTATAAAAAATAAAATGAATACGGCACAAAAAATCCGTTTTTTCATAATTATCATAGCAAGTCACCCTAAGTTTATAACTTTAAATAGAAACAGTCCATATATATGCCTTATACAAATTAAGAAATTATTAATTTTTACCGTTTCTAAGAAAATAGGAATAGTTTTCATTTAAACGCATTCAATTACCTAAAAAAACTTGGCATAGCATTGAAAATTATCAATTAAAATAATATATTATTAAGAAAAGATAATTTGGATGGGACCTATTTTGTTTGAACTTATTAATCGAAATGAAACCCCAAATGATGTGAATTTTGTAATATTTGGCGTGCCCTCGGAAGCCACAAGTACCAGTTCACGCGCCGGCGCAAAAGAAGGGCCCTCAGCAATTCGAAAAGGATTTCAATATTTTTCGCTCCTGACTGAAAAAGGGATTGACATCTTCCAAAAAAACATCGTCGATATTGGGAATGTGGAGGTTTATCCCACTTTGATGGAGGAGACCATGGGCGCTATTGAAGATACGATTTTATTGATTCATGCTGCAAACTCATCTGTTCCTGCGGTTCCCATCGCATTAGGGGGTGACCATTTTATTACCTATCCCATTGTTCGTACACTTCTCAAAATATCGCCGAAATTCGGTCTCATTATTTTCGATGCCCATGTAGATTTATATGATATGTGGCTTTACAAAGAAAAGTATTCCCATGCTACAGTGTTTCACCGTATTCTCGAATTGCCCTCCGTTGAAAAAAATGATCTACTTTTTATTGGCACCCGCGATGTTGATTATGAAGAAGCCGAGTTCCTGAAATCAAATTCGATAAATTATGTCCCCTCCTACTCACTTCCTCAAGAAAACTTTGAATCATTTATACAGGAAAAACTTGAATCTTTTCACGACCACAATATTGAAAACCTCTATATCTCAATCGATATGGATGCATTGGACCCCAGCATCGCCCCAGGGACTGGCTATCCGATTCCGGGTGGGCTCTCGTACCGTCAGCTCTGGCATTGTCTGCAAATGATAGCGCGCGAATTTAAAGTGATCGGATTCGATGTCGTGGAAGTGTGTCCTACCTATGACCCTTCAGAAATTACTGCAATCACCGCTGCTCGGATCATTACAGAATTCCTTGGATTTATTATTGAAAACACTGAATAATAAATAAAAGTCTGAAAAAATAGAAATGGATTATATTCCTTATTTATAGACCGGAAAAACTTTATTTTTACGCGATTTGGATTCCATTCGACTGGAAATCGCTCCTAACATTATTGGGAGCGCAATTGTGGCGTCGCACATCACATCCACATGTTCAGCGCGTGCATCCACTTTCTTCCATGAAATCGCCTCTTGCAAACTTGCTCCACTAACACCCCCTGGTTCAGGTCTGTCTGTAGTAATTTGAATCGCATAATCAAGTCCTTTGGAGGTCACTTGCATTGCTAGTGCCACATAATGTTTCGGAGTACCACCCCCGACAATTAGGGCCCCTTTCTTTTTGGATTCATAGGCGATGTCAATTATTCGTTTTTGATCACCTAAAATATCCACTTTTAAAGGATTAGATTGGCTATACATCCAGAGTTGGAACCCTAAAACTGAATCTGCAATGGCAGGACAAAAGATCGGAATATCCCGGTCAGCCGCCACTTTCAATATGGATGGTTTATCCGGAAGCGACTTACCAAAATCGGCCAAAAACTCGGAACACAAAAATTCTGATTTTGAAGATTGGCTTAAGATGGCTTGAATGTTATCCTCTAACATTTCATAGGCTTCATTTGGAAGTAAGACATTATAGATGCGATTTAACCCTTCTTTGCTTAGGGCCTCATCATCGGCAATTGCACTCCCATGAAAATGCTTATACCCAAACGCCTCAATTAAATCGTGGGTGAGCGTCGCCCCTGTCACGATTAAGACATCCACAACGCCTAACTCAAGAAAATCAATAAGTACTTGCTTCATTCCTCCCGGAATCATGGCCCCTGCGACAGTAAAGAAGATGGTACAATCTTTATCTTGAACCATATCCATGAATATCTCTGTTGCACGAGCCAGATGCTTTGCTCCGAACCCAGCTCCCGTCTTCATCTCTTGAACCAATTGATCGAGTGTCATCTCGGGCGTAACTTTCACATGATGAATTTCTTCTAGCTTCATATTCTTCCACTTTTTTTCTTTCTCTGTTGATATGATAAGTGATTAAAATTATTTTAATTAATTTTTTAAAGTAATCTTGAACATAAGATTTATTGAAAAAGTAAATCAAAGTAGCCATTATGAAAAGTTCCTCCTTCACATATAAAATCCTATTAGCTCTTCTCATAGTTTTTCTCGCAATTTACTCAATTCAATTTATTTTCATAAAGAATTCACCCAAAACTTATTCTCTAAATCAAGTTTCAGAGATTAAACAGCAAACGACTAATCAAATCCCCTATTTCTGGAACTTAACTCAAATTCAAAGCGTTCCACTAAATATTAGCATTGTAGGTACGAGTTATTTTTGGGATTCAACTTATTCCAAGAATTTTACAATACAAGAGCTTTATTATACGAGCCAAATTTGGCTTAATAATACCCCCATGCGAATCCATAGCGAGCTGATTTTCCCTGATAACCATTCTGGGCAATTGGGGCGCGTTGCTGGAGTTCTAGCAATGCATGGTTTAGGAGGAAACTTAACTCAAATGATTGATTTAGGTTATTTTCTGGCAGCTCAAAATTACACCGTTCTCCTCATCGATTTTCCAGGACACGGCAAATCCAATGGTCCGCCCCCTTCGCAGGAATGGATTGTCCCCGATTTATCTGGGTTTGATGGCAATATCACAGCGGACATCTTGAATCATACACACTTCTATTTGAGTGCCCGCGCGGCTATTCGCGCAATAGATGTGCTATTAAATCAAACAGTGATTGATCAAGACCGAATCGCAGTTACTGGGGGCAGTTATGGGGGCTTGAATACGATGTTTGCGAGCAATGTATATTGGCAGAAGGTTCGTTCCGCTATTCCACAAATTGCTGCGGGTGAATTTAATGTAATAATCTCAACACCTTATTCATTATTTAATCTTATAGTAAATCCGGACGATTTTGATTTGACTCAGCCACCCCTTTCGGATTTGTTCCACTACATAGACCCCATAACTTACGTAAATACAAGTCATAATCCCTCTACTCTTTTTATTTGTGGGACCAATGACGACTTTTTTCCCTTGGAAGCATTCAATGACACTTTTCGTGCCACGCATAACACAACTAAAGCCACCGCAATATCTCCAGGTGGACATCACGGCTTTCTACTCAGGCCCTCGGAGGGCACAATCCTCTACTGGTTAAATTATACTTTATGGAATGGTCCTGCGCCCCCCTCCATTCAAGTTAGTAGAGCGGTCGAATCGACGCTTATTGGGCAGAAACTCAAAATTTCCGCAAATGTCAGTTGTGATGCCCCGATTTCGAAAGTCATTTTAGCATATCATAGGGAAGTCATGGGAGTTCCATGGTCTACACAAGAGATGACTAAAGATGGGCAGTCTATATGGACTATTGAAATCCCGAATCTTCCTTTCAATGCTGATGTCACCTATTATGTGATGGTAGAAATCGGGGGTACCTATTATACCATGTTTTCTTCCTATATCTGGCGAGATTCATTAACCACTTGGCTTGAAATCCCATTTTTCATTTTAATTGGTTTCGCATTGGGATTAACCATTTTTCTTCTTCTTCGCCGTGATATCAATAAAATAAAACCAAATATCACTTCTAGTAATCGCCGAAAACTATCTTATTTATATGCAACCCAAATTAGCGGTATAGCCATCACAGAAATTGGCATGATTATTTGTATCTACCTTCCAATAGTGGTTATTTTGCCGTTGGGCAGTTCTCTGAAGCTATCACTGGCGACTTTTCTCAATGAGTTCATCGACATTCTTCCACTGGCCTCAATTGTCGTCTTTGGCATATTAATTGCAGGGTTTATCTTATCCTTTAACCATCCGCTTCTTGGAGGTATAATAAACCTTGCTATACCCCTTTCAATCATAATAGTTGAGATTTTTGCTGCTTCACTCTTATCTGCTACATTTGGCGGGAATCAAGGCATTACTGTGGTCGGTTCATTTATGAGCATTGGAATCGGGGTTATTATCTGGATAGCAATGTGTATTATTCAGATTTGCTTCGGGATTTTTAAGAGGACATATAAAAAACGACATCTAGTCGTTTCTTCCTCTCCTTAATGCGATTCCTATAAAAGAAAAAAATTAGATGGAATTGAGTTTTTTTACCGCTTTATATAGTTTCCAAAATGGGATTTCATCTAATGAGGTGACATTGAACCAGTCTTTCAAGGTCTTTACTTTCACATCAAGAGATGAATGCCGATCCCATCTTTGATAAGCCAACTCATAATTCCCAACAAAATCTGTTGTCGTCATACTTATCACTTGAGGTTTAACATCAATTACAGATTTAAAAGCATTTTTCATCAATCTGATCAGATTAAATGCACACTAGTCAGAGAGATACCTGAAAGTATTATGCGCATTTATCCCTATCATAAAAAAAATCCCTTAAATTCATAAGAATACTAGTAGAAAAGTATAAGAGTATTCTTTTTGTAATTATGTTAAAGATTTTGGTGTGGAGCAAAATGACTACAACTGTAAAATTAAATGATCAAATGAAGAGAGAGATTGAAAATTTGCAAGCCCAAATATTAATTAACCAGCATAGAAAACTCACTCAACAAGAAATTCTGGAAAAATTAATCGAATTTGCCCTAAAATTCGCTGAGAATATATTTGGTGCGCTCGAAAAAAATGAATCAGTTGAGGGTGATTATGCTTGGAAAATGTTAGACAACCCCTTAAAATGGGGGATTAAAGACTCCTCAACCAGTATTGATGAAAACTTATATAGGTGAGCTATTTGGGCATCTTTATTGATACAGGCGGATTTGTAGCTACAAGAAATGAAGATGATGAAAATTATAATACTGCTAAAGAAATGATGAAATCAATTTTGAAGAATGAATATGGCGCTGTATATACTTCAGACTATGTTTTTAATGAAACTGTTACAATAGCATATATCAGAACTCAAGATAAAAAATTTTCAATAGATTTAGGTAATTACATTTTAAAATCAAAAATTATTAGGCTAATTTTTGCCACCATTGAAGATTTTAATACAAGTTGGGATCTGTTTTTAAAATATAAAGATAAGAAATTAAGTTTTACTGATTGTAACATTCTGAGTATAATGAATCGATTAAATATAGAATATATTTTTAGTTATGATTCTCATTTTGATGGGTTTAAAAAAAGACTTCTTTGAAAACACAAATGATATAATAAAAGATACAGACCAAAAAATTCTTTATTTTCTTAACAAAATTATTCATCAAAGAAAAAAGGAAAACTATCCTTCTAACGATTATATTTCAAAACTTGAGCAGTTAAGTGATTTTATGGCAGAAAAAATGAAAATCGTTGTTCCCAAAAGAAAGATTACTGCAATCTTAGAATTTTCAGAAGAATCACCAAAAACCGTTAAGGCAATATTAAAAGCTCTTCCTATAAAGGGTAAGTTCGATCGATGGGGCGATGAAGCATTGTTCGGCGTCCCCGTTAAAGAGAAGCTCGAACCGAATGCGAGAAGCGATGTGGAAATCGGCGAAGTCGGCTATTGGGATGTCGACCCGTCTATTTGCATCTTTTTTGGACCGACTCCAGTAAGTGTGGATGAAAACCCAAAAGCGTATAGCCCGATAAATGTAATAGGCCGGATTATCGATGCCGATCCGAAAATTTTTTCAGTAGTCGAAGATGGTGATGAAGTCCGATTAGAAAAATTCAAATGAATCTGAATTTTCTGTATTCAACCCTTGAATTTATAAAAAAATGAGGTATTTATTATGAAAACATTAGTCACTGCGATTTTTGTGGATGAATTTCTGGAAAAATTGAAAGATAAAGTAGAAGTTATTTATGAACCTTGGTTCGATGAGGAAGGCAAATTGCATATTTTGCAAGGCGATGATTTAGTCAATTATTTAAATGATAATAACATCGAGATTTTTATTTGCGAACCAGAAGTCCTCCGAAAAGATGTTTTAGAAAAACTTACAACTTTGAAATTGCTTGTCTGCGCAAAAGGAACAGAATTTTTTATAGACACTGATGTGGCTACCCAGCAAAACATTATTGTGGCATACACACCTGGGCGAAACGCTAACTCTGTCGCTGAATATACTATTGGCTTAATCCTCTGCATTACCCGCGATATTGCGAATAACCATAATCTTGTATCACAAGGGAAATGGCCGATCCTGTCTGCATTTGCTGATCGCGGAATTGAACTAAACCAAAAGACCGTCGGGATAATTGGATTGGGCGCCATTGGATTTCGCATCGGGACCATTCTGAAGACCTTCGGGATGAAAATCCTCGTCTATGATCCCTATGTAAAGGAAGAACGCCTAGAAGCGCTCGAAGCAAAGCAGGTGGATCTTGATACACTCATGCAAGAATCGGATATCGTGACAGTTCATGCACTCCTCACGGAGGAAACGACTGGATTAATTTCCAGAGAAAAACTAGAACTGATGAAACCTTCTGCGTATTTCATCAACACCTCCCGTGGAAAAATTGTGGACGAAGATGCACTAGCTGACATTCTGGAACAAAAAAAGATCCGTGGCGCCGCATTGGACGTATATATCCGCGAACCAATCAAACGCAAAAGTAAATTGCTTGAGTTACCTAACCTCCTTCATACCTCGCACATTGGAGGGAGTTCTGCAGATGTGCCTTTTTATAGCTCAAAGATGGCGTACGAAGAAGTTTTAAGGTACTTAGATGGGAGCCCTCCAAGTAACTGCCTTAATCCCGAAGTTTTAAAGAAAATTTCCAAAGAATAAATGATAAAAAGGGGTTCAATATTACCTTTTTTTATGGAATCCCACTATTTTTATGTATATTTCCTCGAAAAAGGTAGATTGAATTTTGGTCCTCCTCGTTTCAACGAACATATTGAATAAGGTCTTCAAATGAAATTTAATATTCCCTTAACCTTTTTGATAACCTCCGCATTAATCTGGGGAACCTCGTTCCCAGTTGTAGAGTTGAATTTGAGGTATTTGGGTGTCAGTTTCTATATACTATTTATTCTTCGATATTTAATTGCCTTGATCTCCTCTTCTATTATTATAATACTCCTTAAAAAATCGAAGGATTTTCTGATACTAATTAAAGATTATAGAATGATTCTACTTGGATTATTCAATATGCTTACGATCACTGTAGCATATCTAGGGCAATCTCTCACTGTTACAGGGAAGGCAGTTCTCTTAATCAACCTGAATATGATCTTTGTGGCGATTCTTTCGGTCTTCGTTTTCAAGGAGAAATTAGATAAATTTAAAATTATCGGAATTATTCTGGGTCTAATTGGAGCTTATTTCTTAACAATCGGTTTTAATTTTGAAGAATTGTTCTCCGGAGCAATAACCGGAGATATTATTATGTTGATTTCCGGCTTGATGTGGGCTTTCTACGTCATTTTATTGAAAAAGATTTATGTCGAAAATGAAAATTCGAAAATTTTCTCGCCCTTACTCATTAGTCATACTACCTTTTTTTATTGTTTTTTACTTGGGCTAATTCCATTAGCTTTTCTAATTCCATTTACCCCAAATCTGATTATATTGCCTAATTCTATTAATTCATGGTTTAGTATTATTTATCTAGGTCTCATTTGCACAACCATTTCCTATTTTTTCTATAATAAAGGATTACAAAAAAAGAGTGCGACCTTGGCGGCTATAATATTATTAATAGAAGTTCTTTCTGCAAATTTGATAGCTATTTTGTTTTTACCGAGTAACACTTACTTCACTCTGGATTTCTTGATTGGAGCTATCTGCATCATTACTGCAATCATTATAAGTAGTATAAAATAAAAATGAGTCAGGACCGTTACAGAACCAAACGAGTCAACTAACAACTTTTGATTAAATTCGGAATAGGTGTGCTGAGAAAATTATCCAATATTAAGTGTAAAGATGATAGCGATTAATGCAATTATGACAATAATCACAACAATTACATCGATATTTTCGGAAAAATCCATATTTACAACCGTTTGAGTTTTCTCAGCCCTTGATTACAAGTTGTTACTTTCAAAAAATTTATTTGTTTATTTTACATTAATCTTAGATTATCAATTTGAAGGATTTATTATTTACTTATATTCAAAAATCATGTAAATGGGAATGTTTCTAATGGATAAGGAAAGAAAGAGTAGATTTATTCTTTGGATTGGAGCAGGTTTATTGGGAACCACTGTAGTATTCGCAATTCTAGTTTTAACTGGTGTAATTGTCCCAAATATATTTCCTCCTACAGGGAACCTTTTAGATGTGAACCCATTAAGTTCAGGATTGCTCACTTTTTTAATGTTAATTATTCTGATCTATGTAAGCACTCGGGTTTTAGATTTTGGACTGAAATATCGAAAAGAACCTGATCAAAAAGAAGAGCCTGAAATGAAAGCAAAAAATTAGCGGTATATTAAATGTTCGTCCTCAAGAAACTTACAGAAATTTTATACAAGAATGCCGGACTAATTTGTTTTGTGATAGCGCTAGGTTTTCTATTTTTTGGCATTTTCAACCCAAACGCATTCCCAAATTTCTATGAGGCTCATTCTGGAAACCCTCTTTTTGATGGAAAAATGACAGTCCTTTTAAATGAGATTCTTTGGTTTCTATTTTGTTTCATTATAATGCTATCCGGTGATCTTTTATATTTCCATCGAAAAGATATCAAAAAACTTAGTACTGATAAGAGTCAGCCCGATGCACTTCATTTTTGTTTTATCGGCGTCATTATAATTATCGGAACTATAGTTTATCTCATCTTACTTTTAATGGATATCGTAAATCCCATCCAATTCTTCCCAAATGTGTTATTTGCTGGTGAAGAAACCCCCATGGACCTTTCAATAATCTTCAATGCACTTTTATTCTTCCTATTTATTTCAATCCCCTACCGGATAGGCGAAAAATTCATAAAATATGGTCTTAAAATTGGAGACTTAAAATGAAAAAGCATAAATTTGCTCTTCTAATAATTGCCGTTCTGATTATATACGCATATGGTAGTTTAATCGACACATCTCCCTATCAAAATTCCTACCAAACAATTTATGGTACGCAGTCCGCCAATACTCTCCATAAATTAAGCGCTCATCTCAGTAATAACACGCATAATATTTTCTGGTTCATTCAAATTACTGATATCCATATTGGTAGTTTTCGGTTAATGGCGGATACTAAGCAGAATTTCCGTGATTTTTTTAACAACATGAAATTTGTTCTGAATGTTAATAATGACTCTAATTTTATTGTGTCTACAGGTGATTTAACTAATGCACAAATCCCTCTTCCCTATAGGCAAGATATCCATGAATGGGAAGAATATAACAATACTGTTTATAATGCAGGACTAGCCAATACGAGTTATTACTATGATATTGTTGGAAATCATGATGGATATAATGATTCTCTCTCTTTCCACTACTATTTAACTTATAGTATCCAGAAAAAACTGCAGTACAGCTGGTATCGAGCTTTTCCATTCGGGAACTATACCTTTATTGCCTTAAATTCAGTACAAGATACCGGATCGTCATTTCCGGATGGGACATTGGGCTCTTTGAATCGGATGGAGCTGGATTGGTTTGAGCAGCAATTAATTGATGCCCAAAAAGCAGCTAAATTAACCTTCGTCTTTGCTCATCATCCTGAAGATGAAGTAGGATACAATACGACAACATCAGGAAAAACCCTTTTAGACCTTCTTGAAGAATATAATGTTTCTGCCTATATTTATGGTCATGGACATGAAACCCACGAGCGTAATCAAGGCGGGACTCTCTTTATTGAATCCGACTCTTTAGGAATGCCTTTGACTGCACCTGGTTATCGTATTTTTGCGGTGGATAATGATGGTATTTCAACTATATATCATCCCTTGAATAAATGGCCCGCCGTATTGATAACTTGCCCCATTGATCGCAAATTAACTATGCAAGCACCTGATATTCCTAACAATTCCAAATCTGTCCCGGTTCGAGCACTTGTCTTTGACGAGAATCCCCTATCATCTGTTCAATTCAAACTCGATAATGGTATTTTGAATCCTATGGCAATCATCCCTGATAATGCCCATTTGTGGAATGCCTCTTTTGATGCGTCAAGTCTCTCGGCAGGCGAACACACTCTCACAGTTCAAGCGTCTAGTTCTTCGGGAATCGCAACTGATTCGATTGTTTTCAGAGTGGGTAGCCCAGATACGCCTGAAATTGTGAATGGGCCCTTACCCAGTTTTTACCGCGTAAAAAATTGTGCTCCATGGACCCTCAATCTGTCTATGTATACCTGGGATAGAATCGATGAGAGTTTTCAATTGAATTGGTCCGTTAGTGGCGTTGATTCAAGCTTATATTCGATGATGTTTGATCCACTACATGCCTCTGTTACCTTTACACCAGTGAAGGATGCTTTTGGATCAGATTCTATTACCTTTACATTGAATAATAGCCGAGGTAAGGTAACTTCCCAAACTATTTGCATAACACTAGTGAATCGATTAAATCCTAGGGTTTCTCAACTTTATTTGGGTATTATCGTAATCGCTAGTGTCATAGGCGTGGTACTGCTCAATTATTTTATGGAAAAAAGAATTCCGCAATCCCAAAATAGTTCAAAAAAAGAGAATCCGAGATTTTGATAGGGTATCTATTAGAATTAAAAAAACCTATCCAAATCTCATAGCCTTAAACGTGTTCAAGCCATATTTAACGGCTTTCTCATCTATTATTTTGATTTTTCCGCCTAACAATGATGCCCATATATAGATTTGGGCCGTCTTTTCTAAATAATGGCAAGCTTCTAATGCAAAGTCCATTGTCTTTCCAATTCCAATAGCACCATGATTGCGAATGATAACTGCGTTTTTCTTACCTAATGCCGGAATGACTTGATTGGCCATCTCTATGGACCCTGAAACCGCATACTCGGAAGTGACCCCTATTTCACCACCAAGGAAAAAGACTTGATCATCGACCATGGGGGGGATGGACTCCGCAACGACACCGACAGCTGTCGAAAATGGCCCATGGTAATGCACAACTGCATTTATATTTTTCCTATTTTTATAAATCATAGAGTGTAATATACTTTCCGAGGAGGGCGTAAAATTACCCTCTAAGACTTTTATTTTATTATCTTCACTCGAGAAGTCAACTATATTGACATCATCTGTTGTCATCTCTTCGTAATTCTTACCACTCCTAGTAATTGCCATTGAAGTCGCTTGTTTACTTGTTCTCAAGCTCACATTTCCCGAAGGACCGACTGTTAATCCTTCTTTAAAAAACTTCTTGGCTCCTTGCAAGACTATATTTTTCTGTTCTTCAAACTCACTCATGTTAATCATCTTCTCATTCTTTTCTGTGCCTCAAACTTTGTTAAAATAATCGGTTCTAAACTATAAGGCGTAATTTTCTGTTTCTATTTATTAACTACAATTATCAAATAATTATTTTAATATTCCTTCGTGTTTATTTTAGATCAATTAATTATTCCAAAATCATTCGAAATTAAAAGGTATTTTCAAATGTGCGATACTTTCGTAGCGGTAGGGTCTGCATCAGTGGATGGGTCCACCATTTTCGGGAAAAACAGCGATCGCCCCTACCAAGAAATACAAAATCTTGTGCATATCACACATCAAACCCACGCAGAAGAAAATCTTGAGTGTACCTATATTGAAATCCCTCAAATCCCTGAAACTTACGAAGTAATTTTATGCCAGCCTTATTGGATCTGGGGCGCTGAGATGGGTGCAAATGAATGGGGCGTGGTCATTGGGAATGAGGCGGTTCACTCCAAAGAACCGACTGGTCCTCCCGCCCTCCTTGGGATGGATCTGCTACGATTAGGGTTAGAACGAGGCCAAACGGCTCGTGGCGCTTTAGAGGTCATAACTCAACTCCTCGAGAAATTTGGACAAGGTGGGGGCTGCAAGGTGGATGATCCTTTATGGTCTTACCACAATTCTTTTTTAATTGCTGATGCGAAAGAAGCATGGGTTTTAGAGACGGCTGGTAAATGGTGGATTGCCGAACGTATAATGGATAATGTACGAAATATTTCGAATTCCTATTCAATACGCACCAAATATGATCTTACTGCTGAAGGTCTGTTGGATTATGCGCTTGAGCATGGATATTGGGATGGCTCACAAAGGTTTGATTTTGCAAGTGCTTTTTCTCGTGATCCCGTGCCTGACAGACCATCTTCTTCCTCCCGCGAAGGAAGGGGTCATTTTCTCTTAGAAATCAGTAAAGGAACTATCACTCCTCAAGTCATAATGGAGATCCTTCGAGATCATGACACCGGAATTTGTGCTCATGACGATTATCGAACTACCGCCTCGATGGTTTCTCGAATAGCTGCAGAGAAAGATGTGCTATTGTGGTTCACTGGAACCCCCAACCCTTGCCAAAGTTTCTTCAAACCCCTTTTTATGACCCAGATTGCGATTCCCCCTCAATTCGTAGCTACAACCGATCCAAATCCTAATACAATGTGGTGGGCCCATGAGCTGATTCAAATCAAATCTCCAAATCGTCTTGAAGAGGTTTTACCTTCCTTAGAAAAGACATTTCTGCGTGCAGCCCGACAACTTCTCGATTCTCCTACCCTTCAGGACCAACGAAATAACCTATTTTCAGAAGCTTTTCAAGCAGAATGGGCGTTTTATCAAAAGGAATTAAATTCAAGTACTAATTAGGGGTCCAGACTGTCGATAAGCGGAATTAATTCATTGAAATCGGTGATATTATACTGAGCGCTTTGTATTACTTTTGGATTATGAGAATTAAAGCTGATACCGATGCATCGTTCAAAACATGGAAGGTCACTTGCTCCATCGCCGAGATGGACCAAGGATTCAAGTGGGACCTCCTCCTTTTGCGCGATTTCCTGCATAACTCTGACCTTATCTACGTCTCGATTGTCGTCTTCAAAAGGAAGATAGGTATCGTAGAATATATTGTTAATATCAAAGAGGGGAATCATCGAATACACATACTTAAAAGGCTGGGGCTCAAATCGCCTCAATACCGTCAGAATGGTAGGTCGTGGACCAGCCGAATTAATGCATAGGATATGGCCTCTCTGATATAACGCAATAATACTTTCATACACGTTTGGGTGAAATTCTTCTTGGTTCCCCGCTTGAATAAAATCATCATAACCTAAGTTATATTCTCTGAAAAGAAGATGCTCCGTATCCCGGAACTCTTTTCCATTTATCAACCGCTTTGCGTATTCATCCAGTCTCCCTTCTGGAATCCCCTTAATTTCTCTAATCAGTCCCCATGAATTCATCTGAGTGACGATCACTCCATCAAAATCAAAACTAATTATTTTTCTTGCCAAGACTTTTCATCTTTTCTTTATTATGAAACTGAATTCTCAAAATCTCGAATCACTTGATTTAATGGGCTTTCTTTTCGTAAATCAACCACTCGCTTTCCTTTCCGACCGATTTGTGGCAAATCTTTGACAAATTGGATTGAAGTGGGTGAAAATTTTGTACGAGTTTTCATCTCATCTATTAACAGTTTTTTTAACTTCTCGGATTCCTCACCTAAAACATAAAGGTGGACTACATCCGAATCTTGCTCTTTATCAATCACACAAAGAAAGCTCTCGATATCGTGATTGAACATCGCATCATCAATCGTATAAGGACTAACCAACGTTCCTTTCACTTTCATCAAATCATCAAGACGCGTTTCTATCAGTCTTAACTTCACATGAGTTCTCCCGCAGGAACACTCACGCCCTAAAAGGGCAGATTCATCGCCTGATTTATACCTTATGGCTAATGTCCCGGTTTTGGTTAGAGTGGTAAAAACAAGTTCACCTTTTTCCCCATCCTCGACAGGCTCTCCTGTTTCCGGATCAATTATCTCTACAATGACCTCATCCTCAGGCCAATGGTAACCATTCTTCTCGGTACATTCTGCACCAGCTCCGATTTCAGTTAATCCATAGCCTATTCGGCAATCCACGCCCCAAATCTTCTCTATTTTCTCCCTCACAGGTGCTGGTACTGGTTCACCTAAGACATAGACTTTTTTGAGCGTAGTTTGGGATGGATCTCCACCCGCATTTAGCCAGGTATGCCCCCACCGCAATAAATATTGAGCCAATCCGATAAAAGCTGTGGGTTTAAAAAAAGGGTTTTTAATGTTGTTAATATGCGCCCAGCCTGTCGTTAGCGCTGAGGCTGGAATTATAAACGCTCCAATTGCTTCTGCCCCATCATGTAACACCTGCCCGGCAAAAAACAAGCCGTACGGGGTTGCATTGTAAACAATATCGCTTTTTGTAAATCCTGCTGAAATTAAACATCGTGCGTTCTGCCAGACATAATGTTCCCAATCGTTATGCGTGAAATAGACGATCGTTTCCCCTTTCCCTGAGGTTCCACTTGTGGTATGCAATTTAAATAAGTGTTCTCTATCGCCTACTGCTGCAAATGGGTTATTCACTATATCACTCTTACTGGAGAAGGGAATCTTCTGCAAATCTTCAATTTTTTTAATATCATCTGGCGTTAAATTCGCTGATTTCAATTTATTATGATATAATTCGGTTTTGTCATACGCGAATTGAATAATCTTGCGTAATCTCTTTTCCTGAAGTTTAATAATCTCCTCCGGTTTTTTAAATTGCATTTGGAAGAATTCGTTAAATTCCATTGCAACCCTCTGTAATTTTTTTAACCAAATAATTTCTCTTGGGGAAAAGAGGTTGTATACCTAATAAAAAATAGAATTTTTTAAAAGTATTTTTATAAAACTTAAAAAAATGAGATCATCTCGAATTTGGTTGGAATTTCTGTTTATGGAATAAAAAGAGAGAAGAAAAGATATTTAGATATTTGCATTAACTTTGATTGGGTTGGAATGCTTCAGATAGTCCTCGGTAACAGGATAATTTGCCAAATTTATTGAATAATACTTATACCATTTATCCTCAATGTTTTGTTTGACTCGAGCTTCTAAATCTTCTGAGACTTTTGCATCCACCCAGTAAGTTCGACCATTTACGACTTGCACTACTTCACCATTCTTCACTACAATCACGCCATCTTTGATGGTATAGGCTGCCTTAGTGAACGCTTTTTCAATTTTTACAGGGTCTTTTTCCTCGAGCCCCAGATTATAGATGGCTATGTCCGCATCTGCGCCTACCCCGAGATGCCCCTTCCCTTGCTCAATTAATCCAAGACTCTTTGCTGTCCCTGCACGCGTGATAATTGCAATTTCTTCGAGGGTTAACTCCCTTTCGATATCCTTCAAGGAGGTGCGTTCTGTTGCTTTAATATCACTATCCGCTAATACCTTATCCCGAGCTTCTTTGCTCATTAGCCACGAAATAATCCTTGGATAGAAGAAGAACGGGCCACCATTCGGATGGTCTGTTGTCATAAAAACTCGCCATGGATCATTAATTAACAGAAGTAATTCAAGCCCCATCGCCCATTGAATAGCGTTAACGAAAACCTTAGGTGAGAAGATATAAGGCACTATACCGCTGCCACACTCTGCCTCGACATCCCCGTTAATCCACTTCATTCCGGGCTTTTGTCCCCAAGGCATTGTCGATCCGAGGTTTTGCAGATTAAATTCCCATGGGCCATCCCCTGTCATGGTCGTAGAATCACCGTAAATTACCTGCCCAACATCGACAGTAATGTGCTTGTTACTATTGATATAATCTGCAATTTCAGAAGCGCCTGAACTAAAATTGTTCCAGCCTGTCCCTGCATAGGCATTGAACTGGAGATGCGTCAAGTGCATAATCCTTTCCCGTTTATTTTCACATCCCTTCACACACTCAAATGTCTCCTTTGTTGTACTTACACAACCAGGATGACCCAAATTGTTTCCGTGAACGTGAACCGTGTGCGGGAGACCTAATTTCTCGTTCGCCCTGCAGAGAGCCGTAATGATCTGGCGCGGTGACACCTCAAACGAATAAACTGTGTCATCCAGATTCTCTACATTCTTCCCCCATTTCCAGTTCTCTACACCACCTGGATTGACCATTTTTACCGCGTAGCCCTTAGTGGCTCGGAGTAACCAAGCGATAAATCCCGCCAAGCCCTCAATGTCTCCCTCTCGCACGTAATCCATTACAAACCAATTATTTCCAAATAAGGGGAAACAGGCTTTATCAATATTCGGCATATCATTAAACTCTTCGTGCGTATGCCGGGTCTTCAAGGGGGGCGTGGCAGGCTCGAAGACCGTCGTCCACCCCATCTGGGAGTAACGATACCCAGTAACAAAGGTCGTAGGGACGCTATACCCAGCACCACTGTGAGTTATACTCGTTTTCTTTACAGGATCCTTCCGATGATCCTCGGGGCGAAACATCCGGCCGGAATTTACTTTTGCCCCAGCAATATGCGAATGAATATCAACGCCACCAGGCATTACTGCCATACCACTAGCGTCAATTACCTCTGCCTTTCCTTTAAGGGAGCTAGCATCGATAATTTTTCCATCTTTAATGGCTATATCCATCTTCTCGCCGTGAATCTCATTGAAGGGGTCAATCACGAACCCATTTTTAATCAAAAGCGGTTTTGCCATGTAAGTTCCTCGATAAGTATAAATTGATTTTCTAATATCCAATGAATAATTGGATTATAAATTTTCTTTTTGTAAGTCTTTTGTATCACAAAATAATAGTTTTTATGGATGAGTAGTCTAGCGTTGTGAGAAGGTGAAAACGGCGCTTCCTGCGATAACTATACCTAAAAGACGAGGGAAATCCATATCACTCGGTTTTAACGATAAATTTGCACCCCGTGTTCCTCTAATTCTCGCAGAATAGTCTGTGTGGGGTCGAGGGGATTCTCACCGATATCTATCTTTTTTAAATTTGGTAAATCTAGGAGCGTTTCCGGTAATTTCTGCAGTTGATTTCCGCGTAGACTTAAGTATTGCAGATTTCTGAGGTTCCCAAGGGATTCTGGCAGCGTTTTCAACTGTTGATTCTCTAAGTGTAAGTGTTGTAAAGATGTGAGGTTTCCAAAGGATTCTGGCAGCGTTTTCAACTGTTGATTCACTAAGTATAAGTATTGTAAAGATGTGAGGTTTCCAAAGGATTCCGGGAGTGCAATTAATTTACGATGAGTTTGCCATCGAAGGTTGTAATAGATAGGTTCTCTGGAAGGAGTATCGATTGTAAGATGCTGGAGGGCTGATATGTTGCCGATGGATTCCGGCAGCATGGTTAATCCTGTAGAATGCAAAACGAGCGTTTGCAATGATTGGAGATCGCCGAAGGAATCCGGGAGGCTGCTTAACTGATTCAACTTCAAAATTAATTTCTGGAGCATATAAAGTTGTCCAAAGGACTCTGGGAGCGCTATTAACGGATTACAGCTTAGGTCCAATTCCCTGAGGGCACATAGCTGCCCGAAGGACGCCGGAAGGGTTTCTAAATTGTTGCCCAGCAGGGATACGAACTCTAGAGCACGGAGATGCCCGATGGAATCCGGCAGGCTGGCCAAAGACCAATTGTAACAAAGGTACAGCTTCCGAAGGTTCTGGAGCTGCCCAATCGATTCCGAAAGCCGTTTCATCTCACTTTTGCCGAAAGCTAATCTCCGAAGGGATTTTAATTGCGAAATTGCCTCCGGAAATGCCTCTAAGGGGTAATTAAACCCTAATTCTATGGCATTTCCATCCCGATCAAATTCGACATAAAATGATTCCTCGTGCTCTTCGTGTTTCCCGTATTTATCAAATTCATTTTGTTCCTCGTCGTCATAAAAGTTGTATTGGTCTTGGATTCGCTTGATGATGGCTTCGTCGTGCCCCAACACCTTTTTACGAATTGTCAATGATCTATCACCTAATTTCTTATTACCTAATAATTAAGAATTCCCTACATAACCCCCAGAATTTTTTGAAAATTGCTATTAAGAATTTTTTCAACGTTGTATGAATGTGAATAAATAAAAACCTACTAGTTATTTAAAATCAATGAAATACAGAAATAAAGTAGAATTGTCTTTCTTATCTAACTCCTTGATACATTTTGATTTTCACCAAAAATCGGGTGCTATCGGAGGATATAAAAGTTGAGCAAACAAACTGAGTTAAAAGCGTTGTCCGATGTAGTGAAGGCTATTAAAAAAGAACTCGGGCGCCTATTAGGATCAAATATTACAGTTGCTATTGTTAGCGCTGATGGAACTATTAGTTATATCGATAATGAAATGAAAAAATTCAGCGATTTCATAAATTCATTCGCTAAAGAGAACTTCCAGCGTTTATCGCTGGGGGATCATAGCTTACCATTAAGCGGAACTAGCATCGCTTTTTTTAAAATTTCTCAGAAATCCCTAGTTATTTTAAATTCAGATAAAGGTCCTGTTGGCCAATTGCTTGCATTCAAGGGGCAAATGCAAAAATATGCCGAGAAGATAGATAAGTGTCTTGAAGCTGTAACAGAAGAGGAAGATACTACGGCTTCGGCAAGCGCTGCGGTTCGGGTTCCTGTATTGACCACCTCGATTGCAAATAAGAAATTCGAGATGGATGAGGCAAAGGTTTTAAATTTGATCAATGGTGAAAACACGGTTTCGGATATTTCCAAAAAGACAGGCATGATTCACCTGAAAGTTGATGAAATTTTACGTAAATATCAAAAAAAGGGATGGATCAAGGTCAAACGATTAGTTATTGGAACTGGCAAAGAAGAAGTACCTGGGATAAAGGCAGGCTCACAACCTACAGGTGTAATACCTTTACGACCTGCATTAAAATCTACCTCTGAAACACCACCTCCACTTAAAAGCGAAGTTCCGCCAATAATGCCCTCTAAAACCAAGGCACCTACCCCTATTACGCCTTCACCCCCTAAATCTGTACCATCTCCCGAATTACCTCAAATTCCAAAACCCACTCCAAAAGCACCCTCCTATACACCTCCTCAGCCATCTACGCCCTCACCTCTTGAACCAGAAGAAACTGTTCTGGTCGATTTATTTCTAAAAAAAGCACAGAAGCTTTTTAATGAAGAAAAAAGAAGATTAACTTCGACACTGACTATTAATGAACTTGTTCAGGAAGTAATTAACCATTTAAGGTCGACTACTCGGAAGGAAGTTAGTGACGAGAGTAAGACTAACCTAAACAAGATTTTAGACAAAATGTGCACCGAAGACAAATATTTTAGAAAAATACAAAATGAATTTATCATTTTTGATGTAAATGGAAGAAAAAAATTGAAAGAATTAGCCGCTAAGGGCTGAGAAAAGTTGATATTTCTCTAAATTCAGCGGTTCTATTTTTAATAAATTCATATAATAATGAAATTAGAAAATTAACGTTGTGAGAACGTGAAGACGGCACTTCCAGCGATGACTATGAACGGTTCAATTAAGATTCGGACAACGTACAGGCCTAAGGGATCAAGATAATTGCCAATAATGGATGATCCAAATAAAAACCCGATCATCATAATAACAAGTCCAAAAATTATACCTAATGATCGTTTCCGGGCTTCTCCAGATGATTTTATAGCGACATAAAGGTAGAGAAACACGACGATAACAAAGAAGGCAGGTAAGGCGATTGCGATTACAAATTGAAGAATTTGGTTGATAATGATCGAAAAAATAGAAGCAATCGATAATATGAACATTATTAATGCCAATGTCGTAAAAATATACCATGTATGTAAAAGATAACGTTCCAACATTAAAATTAACCATAAGGCTCCAAAAATGCCGAAGGAGTACGCTATTCCCACATAAATCGTATTCAAAAGGGTGGTTGGAACCCCCGCATTGTAAATCTCAATATCTGAAAATACAAAGAATATGCGCGTAGCTGCATAGGATAAAAGAAACAAGCAATACCCAAGATAGATATTGCGTTGTGCCGATTTCGGTTCTTTCTGGCGCATTTTTGAGAATAAAAAAGTAGCAAAAATAATTAAGGCAACGATTAAACAGATGTTGAAGATTTCTCGGAGGAGAAAAATCGCATATGAAACATCATAGATATTTGTCATGGGTCTCTCCCGTATATTGATGAAAAAAAATTAAATAAACATTTTTATTTTCGTAAATTTCACCCTTAAAAAATAGGGAATATTGGTGGAAAACCACCTCAACTTAACATCCCCACCAAGATAAAGCCTACAATTATTATAACCGCCATGTTAGAACATATAATAATACCCGCAATCCCGAGTTTTGAACGATTAGATGTAACGCCGACAATTGATAACACCAATCCCGCAATACTTACTATTAAAGAGACAATGATCAACGCCCAAGCTATCATAATACCTGCTCCCGCTATTGTTATCATTACTTCAGCGACAATTAGAGCTATAGATCCTGTTCCTAATAGCGATCCAATCAATCCACAAACACTACCTCGTTCCATTATTAATGCACCTCTTTTCAGTCCTCTAGAAATTTCAAAATAAAAGACTGGAATCAAAATATATTTGTTCGTCTATTTATAATTTTCATGAATTGCTAATATTATCTGTATAAAGAATGGCGGTCAAAGTGAATCAATAAAAAGAAAAATTAATGTTATGAGAACATGAAGACCCCATTTTCTTGGGAATGAAAGGACTGAGTAAAAATGGCAAATGAGATTGAGATCCAAGGATATTGTGATGAACGGTTCACGTCTGTAAAGGAAATTTTTGCGGAAAATTTTAAATTAGGGTTAGATGTAGGTGCTTCGTTTGCAGCGACATTAGAAGGCAAATTCATTATAGACCTGTGGGCAGGATATGCAGATGTCGCCAAAACGAGGCCGTGGGAACGGGACACAATAGTGAATGTTTTCTCAACAACGAAAGTTATGACGACGATCTGCACACTCATGTGCATTGATCGCGGCCTGCTTGAACTTGATACGCCGGTGGCACAGTACTGGCCAGAATTTGCGCAAAATGGGAAAGAGACATTGCCAGTTAGGTACCTTTTAAGCCATACGGCTGGGCTATCTGGATGGAATGAGCGATTCCCAATGGAAATGCTCTATGATTGGAATCTTTGTGTCACTAAGCTTGCCGCTCAGAAGCCCTGGTGGAAACCTGGAACAAAAAGCGGGTATCATTCGGTAACCTTTGGCTATCTCTTAGGGGAATTGGTCCGGCGAGTGACTGGAAAATCCCTTGGAACCTTTTTCCGGGAGGAAGTCGCAACCCCATTAGATGCAGATTTTCATATCGGGTTAGCCGAAGAAAATGATCCGCGTGTTGCAGACTTAATTGCTCCTAAAACGCCCCTAATCTTGAAAATTATCGGTAATACTTTATTTCAAAAGCTCCTATCCTTTCATCCCGCGATTAAAACTCTCACTAGACCTACTAGGCTTGAAATTATAGATGCAACTCGCACGCGCGCCTTTCGAGTAGCCGAAATCCCTGCTGGAAATGGGCATGGTAATGCACGATCAATCGCTCGAATAGGCGCTGCTTTGGCTTGTGGTGGAGAACTTGATGGCGTGCGTATCCTTTCATCCTCTCTAATAGAACAAGCCTTAGAAGAGCAATCTTATGGGAAAGACCTTGTCCTCAGAATCCCGGTACGTTTTGGGCTAGGATTTGGACTTCCATGCAAAGAAATTCCCTTTCCTCATCCGCGTACATTATTTTGGGGCGGATTTGGTGGGTCAATAGCGATAATAGACCTTGATGCAAAAATGAGTATAGGGTTCGCTATGAACAAAATGAGTGCGGAGCTTCTTCTGGATCCCCGAAAAACGAGGCTCATGAATGCACTTGCTGAAGCATATGATGCGCTCTAACTTTCGTACTCCTTCATTCCATTTTTTCCTCATCGTGGGTATAATATGACAATTTTCTTGGCGGCTTCTTCTACTAATAATACCAGCAATCCCGAGTTTTGAACGATAAGATGCAACGCCGACAATTATTAACACCAATCCTGCAATACTTACTACAAAAGAGACAATGATCAACGCCCAGCGTCTATTTATAATTTTCATAAATTGCTAATATTACCTATATAAGGAAGGGTGGTCAGAGTAAATCAATAATAAGTAAAAATTAATGTTATGAGAATGTAAGGGCCCCATTTTTTTGGAAATGAAAGGACTGAATAGAAATGAATAATGAAATCGAGATCCAAGGATATTGTGACGAACGGTTTACGAATGTAAAGGAAATTTTTGCAGAGAATTTTAAATTAGGATTAGATGTGGGTGCTTCGCTTGCAGTGACACTGGAAGGCGAATTTATAATTGATTTGTGGGGCGGATACGCCGATGCCGCCAAAACGAGGCTCTGGGAACAGGATACAATTATTAATGTCTTCTCAACAACGAAAATTATGGTGACGATCTGTACGCTCATGTGCGTTGATCGCGGACTGCTTGACCTTGATGCACCAGTCGCAAAGTACTGGCCTGAGTTTGCCCAGAATGGGAAGGAGGAATTGCCGGTTCGGTATCTTTTAAGCCATACCTCGGGACTATCTGGCTGGAGTGAGAAGTTTCCAATGGAAGGCCTTTATGATTGGAATCTTTGTGTCACTAAGCTCGCTGCTCAGAAACCATGGTGGAAACCTGGCACAAAAAGTGGGTACCATTTGGTAACCTATGGCTATCTCTTAGGCGAATTAATCCGGCGCGTTACTGGAAAATCAGTTGGGACCTTTTTCCGGGAGGAAGTCGCAGAACCCTTAAACGCAGATTTTCATATCGGGTTATCCCAAGAAAATGATCCGCGCGTTGCGGACTTGATCCCAGCCAAATTACCGCTCCTATTGAGAATCTTAGGAAGTCCTCTTTTTCAAAAGCTCCTCTGGTACAATCTGGCGATTAAAACACTTTCTAAACCTGATTATTCGAAAATTGTGGATGCAACCCGGACGCGTGCTTGGCGAGCAGCTGAAATCCCTGCGGCGAATGGACATGGTAACGCCCGATCTATCGCTCGGATAGGCGCCGCTTTGGCTTGTGGGGGCGAGCTTGATGGCGTGCGTATCCTTTCACCGTCCATTATTGAGAAAGCTTTAGAAGAGCAATCTTACGGGAAAGATGCTGTCCTCCTCAGCCCAATACGTTTCGGGTTAGGGTTCGGACTTCCATGCAAAGAAGTGCCATTTCCTCATCCACGGACTTTATTTTGGGGTGGTATGGGCGGTTCCCTCATGGTGATGGACCTTGATGCAAAAATGAGCTTGGGTTTCGCTATGAACAAAATGAGCGCGGAAATTCTCATGGATCTCCGTAAAGTGCGATTTTTTGATGCACTAACTAAGGCATTCGACGCACTCTAAATCTATAATCTATACACTAAAATTAATGATATCTATTTTTTTTATTGTTCTTATGGATACCCGAAAGATGAGGCTCATGAATGCCCTTGCTGAAGTATATGATGCGCTTTGATAAGCTTTAAGAGAGGACTGATTAATTATGGCAAATGAACTTGAGATTCACGGATATTGTGACGAACGGTTTTCGAATGTGAAGGAAGTTTTTACGGAA
>Ga0315279_10001538_pt1 | contig 38031 bp, 50 predicted proteins | sample YL17G06_20_MG_FD_203694 | JGI IMG/M metagenome (GOLD analysis project Ga0315279, IMG submission 203694) | Sediment microbial communities from Yellowstone Lake, YNP, Wyoming, USA - YL17G06_20 | ecosystem: Environmental > Aquatic > Freshwater > Lake > Sediment | place: USA: Wyoming | collected...
TGTCAACAAAAGTGCCCCAGGTTATTGGGAAGACAAAGGTAGCAAAGAAAGTGATAACAGTTGACGGTTGCCCAATGGAGTGTAGCAAAAAAGTCGTCGAAGAGGCTGGATTCGACATCGCTAAAAGTATAGTGCTTGTAAGGGATATCGGCATGAAGAAAAAGGCTTTACATGAGGACATAGGAAAAGACTTGAAGCCAGTCATGCAATACGTGTCAGAAGAAGACGTAAAACAAGCAAAAGAACTCATCATAAAATCAATTTTAGGCGAGAAATAAACCATCTACGACATCAGTATGAACAGCCGCAAATACCTTCAAGAAATAGTTGCCTTTTTCCTCTCTTTTTTCTTAGACTGTCATTTGTTCGATTGCAGGTTTTGAAAGGGCATTCACCAAATCTAGCGTAACCGCGTCGATTAATTCGAATATTCTCGGGTCTGTCACTGAATAGAGTGACCTAGTTCCCTCTCTTCGTTGTTTCACCAATCCGCCATCTCTCAGAATTTTTAGATGCCGGGAAACAAGGGACTGCATGATTCCAAAGTGCTGGCTAATATCACCTACGCATTTTTCTTCGTCACGCAAAAGATCCAAAATCTCCAGCCTGACGGTGACTGAAAGGGCCTTGAAAATTTTGGATCTGAACTTGTTCACGTTGCCCATATGAGCATGCCAGTTTAAAGCCTAGATTATAAGAATATTTAAATATTGTTATTTCCTTCTCTACTCACACAATCAGCTTCTAGACGATCCGTGAGAACATTGCCCCCGAAAAAACAGAAGAAGAAAACGTGGAAGGAAAAGCAACGTGAAAGACAGATAAAGCAGCAAAGAGCTCAAGAGGCTTGGGAAATACAAAGAGAAATTGAGGTTCAAAGAAAACCACGGAAGTGGCCGAAGGGCAAGATACTTGGCGCATTCTGTCTTGTTCTCTTGATTTTCGGAGCCTACGGTGCATGGCAGTACAGTCAGCCCTCAACAGCGCCGCCACCCATCAATCCCACAAATCCATTAGAGACACCATACGAGTTTACCATGAATGACGTCGATGGAACAAAGTTCTCGTTGACAAGTTACAAAGGAAGAGTCATTGTCATCCATCTCATGGCAGTCGGATGCCATGGGCAAATCAACCCCATTAATGACAACCAGCTCACGAAACTGAAGACTGTCTGCAATAGTTTTTGTGGGCATGAGCCTGTGACCTTGGTCACAGTTGCGGTCGCGACCTGCCCCAGCAGTGACCTTGAACAGATCCGTACCGCGTATGGAATCACGTGGCCACTTGGAAATGACTATGACGATGGAACAATGGACATAGCGCAGAAATATGCATCACAAGGCGATGGAACGATAGTGCTCATTGATAAGACATTCCACGTCTCAGAGTCTTACGGTACGGTTGCATCCTCGACACTATCGACAAAGATCAATCAGTTGCTAAGAGCATGATCAGAATGTTTGAAGAGCTTCTAGGTTTGTTCTTTCTCGAGATCGCAACTTTTCTTGCCAAGTTCAATCTCCCTCATGTCAGTTTATCTAACGTAGCGGCGTATAGGAATGTTTTTAGTATTGTCATCACTTTCTTTCTCATCATACTGCCGAATTGCAACCACCATGAGATAAAGTGCAAAGAGAGAGAAGCAGAAGAAGAAAAGTTGGAAAGGCAAAGCAGCAAGTAGCCTAGGAGGTTCACGAGAGGCAAAGAGCGATGGAAGCTGAAAAAAAGCCGCGGAAATGGCCCAAGGGCAAGATTATTGCCGGTATCTTCTTCGTAACAATCTTGGTCGCTGCATATGAAGCATGGCAGTACTCCACCATAGAAACCGACCGTCCACAGCCGATAGGTCCCGCGCCCAACTTCGGTCTGATGGATCCCTTCCAGCGCACCTATTTCACCTTAAAGCAATTCAGCGGAAAAGCAATTGCCATTCATTTCATGATCGTAGGTTGCCATGGCCTAATAGATCCCATAGATGACAACCAGCTTCGACAACTTAAATTAGTGTGCAACAGTTATTGTGGAAACAGACAATTCGTCATTATCACGGTTTTGTCGTCCACATGTGTAACGAGCAACCTATCACAGATCCGCGTGGACTACGGCATCACTTGGCACATGGGAAATGATTATGATGATGGAGTGATGGACATATTCGATGCTTACACAACATATTCAGTCAAAGATGGAACAATCGTACTCATAGACACAACATTCAATGTAACCCAAGTTCACACCGAAGCGACTACAGCTAACACGCTATCATCAGAAATTGAACAGCTCTTGGAGGCTTGAGGGAAAATGCTCAATGAACTTATAGGCTTGTTCTTCCTGGGAATTGCAACATTCCTTTCTCCGTGCTCTATCGCCCTTATCTCGGTTTACCTCACGTATTCTGTGGGCGTTAGCAGAAGCATACGAAAGGGGTTCATAATCGGTTGCAGCTTTATGGCGGCCATGTGTTTGACTTTCTTCGTTCTGGGTTTTGCGATATCTTCGCTTATTCCCATAAGCATAATCAACTCGAGGATTTTTTTCGGCATATCAGGCATCGTTATCATTCTTTTTGGAATGAGCAACCTTGGATTGTTCAGAAAAATCGGCCTAATCAGCGACATTGGAAGCTCTATAGCTGAACGAGTAAATGCAGCAAGACTAACGATGCTAACACGCTTTTCTGCATACAACTATGTGATAGGCTCATTTCTGTTCGGATTGGTCGTCTCAATCGCTTTAGGTCCATGCACATTATCATTGGTCCTACCGGCCATACTATTGACCATACTTACCACTCCAACGCCTTTTCACGGCGGCCTGCTACTGTTCATGTTTGGCCTGGGCCACGCCTTGCCAGTCATCATCTTGAGTATGGTGCTAGCCACCGCCAGAAAAGCGGCAAGCGATAAGATTACCGATGCAGGTGAATGGCTTACAAAGATCTTTGGACTGGCTTTTATCGTAATCGGAATCGTGATAGTTGTCTATGCACTAGGAGGATGGTAGGAATCAAGAAAGCCAAAGTAAAGATTGAAGTTTTCGTCCCATTAGGTTCGTGTGTCTGCAACTTCGCACCCTTCATGGAAAAAATCGGACGTGTAACATCAAGGTTTAAAGACGTGACAGAAGTCCAGATGAAGTCGAACAAATCATCAGAAGCTTCCAAGTACGGAGTTCAAGATATGGGAATCGTCATTAACGGGAAGATCAAGCTTTCAGCAAATTTTGAAGAAAAAGAACTTCAAGACGCGATATCTCAAGAAGAGCAGAGTCAACATTAGAACACGCGAGGGCAGGCCTACATCGTGGAAACAAGCTTCGATCGCGATCGATCGAGGGTCCCTGCAACCCTTTTAGACCTAAGAAACTATAGTGATACTTCTGTCGGAGGTTGAAACTATGAAGAAAATTCTGCTTGTACGCGCTGAGAACGCTGGCAAAGACGGGAGACTGAAGCTGTCGCCAAACGCTGGGGAAAGCGAAAAGGTGCTTGTAAATGAATAAGATGAAAGTCCTTTTCCTGTGTGAACACAATTCAGCTAGATCGCAGATAGCTGAAGGTTTGCTCAGGCATTTGTATGGTGACAAGTATGAAGTCTTCAGCGCAGGCTCAAACCCGACGCAAGTCAATCCTTTTGCCACTAAGGTTATGGCCGAGATAGGGATAGATATTTCCAAGCAGACTTCCAAGAGCATTGAAGAGTTCCGAAACAAGGAAATTGACTCAGTTGTATCAGTGTGCAGAAGCAGCGCCAAGCTAGTGTGTTCATTGTGTTCTTCACCGATAGTCATGGGTAGACCAGAGATAATCAACAAGACAATACCTAGAGCAAAACATTATATTCACCATGGATTCAACGATCCTTCTGAAGTGGACGGGAGTGACGAGGAAAAGACCATGGCCTTTCGACGCACAAGAGATAACATCAAACAGTGGATAATTGATAATTTTGCCGATCCAAAGACAGTAAGCTCGGAGAATGATGTATAGACGCGGGCGCTTTTGACGACCCAATGGTAACAATTAGAGTCTTTGAAGGACTTTTGAGCAATGTTGAAAGAATGGTAAAAGGTAACAAATCGTAATGCGCGCGCTAAGGATACAACGTCACCACCGACGAAAACCGCGTGAATGTGTATGTCCGCCAACCGTTGTTGTCAACAGACCTGAACAATGACGGAACAGTCAATATCCTCGACATCTTCATGGTGGCAAGGGCTTTCGGTTCTATACCTGAAGATAAGAACTGGAACGCTGTGGCAGACTTGAACACTGACAGCATCATAAACGTACTAGACGTGTACGCAGCGGCAAGAGACTACGGGAAAACAGTCTAGCTCTTGTATTGAATTCAAAAGAGTTGCCTAATCACAATGGCAATAAAAGAACGTTCCACAAATTCTATTCGCGAGCGCGGAAATAAGCAACAATTAACAAGACTACCAATTGCTGCTGATGTCGTGAACAAATAAGTCTCTACTCGATTCAAGTTTAGATTCACTGAGTTGAAACCGCCAGCAGAAGAATCAAAATCTGGAATTCATAAATCTTTTTTCTATGCATTAGTAGAAGGTTGTGAGTGTGATACGTGATGAGAGCACGGGAATTGATGGTTAAGAGTGTTATTACTTTGGAAAGAGATGTCTCTGTGCAAGATGCTGCAAGGATGATGAATGAGAACGGAATAGGCTGTTTGGTTGCTGTAGATAACGGTGAGATCATTGGAATTCTGACTGAAAGAGATCTGCTTAAGAGAGTCTTAGAAACATGCAGGAATCCGAAAGAAACCAAGGTTTCAGAAATAATGACCAGGAACGTTATAGTCGGAGATCCGGACATGCAACTTGTCGAGGCCACCCGACTCATGTTTGAAAACAAAGTTAAGAAACTGCCAATAGTAGAGGGAGATCGATTAGTAGGCTTGATCACGTTGACGGACATAGCTCGTGCTACACATGTTGATAAGAAAACCATGAACCTAGTTGAAGCGCTATCGAATATGCATATGGTTGGCCAATCTCGCTGGCAAAATCACATTTGAACAAAAGGTTTTAGCGCGCTAGCCGCTAACCGCTATGGTCACAACAATTCAGTAGCCTTTATGATTTTGAAGACCTCACAGTACTTGCCCCTTCCAGTTATGGCGCCTCTGTATTTAGACAAGCCCTCAGCCGCCTCGTCGTACCGCACATTCTTGATCTGCGATGCATGCTTCCTCAGCGCAGCAATCTTCTTGTCCATGAAGTCTGAAATGTCCTCTGCGTAGTTGAACTCGGAAAGCGGCGTCCAAACCTCATAAGCCAAAATGGTTCCAGTCACCCACGGCTTCCCCTTGCACTCCTGAAACCAAGGACCACCAGCTCTCCCAACTGATTCAGTCACAAGCTGAAAAGTCGTCCTGTGATCCTGATGGCCATCCGACTCGCTATGAACATAGACAACGTCAGGCCGCTTCTCTCTCACCAGCTCAATCAGCCTCTTCAGATTTTTCTCATTGTATTCCAAGTATCCGTCATGATTCCTCAAGAAAACTTGGTCCTTGAAACCGATCACTTTCGCCGCTTTGTTCGCCTCACTCTCTCGGACCCTCGTCAACTCCTCCTTGGTATAATCCAGACTCCCAGAATCCCCAGAAGTCAAGTAACAAACAGAGACCCAATTTCCCAGCTTCACATGTTTCGCGAGGCTACCACCGACCCCGATGATGTCATCATCAGGATGCGCTGCAAAAACCAGTATACGCTTCACCATAAACTCGCCTTAGACTTTTTCTCTATTAAATACTTGCGGTTAGCTTCACCAGGTGAATCGACATGTTCAGGACGATCTGAAGCCCACGAAGCCTGGACAGGAATAGACTTTTATTTGATAACAAACAACGTTGAACAGATCCAAAATGCCCAAAGAAAAAATAGTTATCCTCGGGGGTGGAAGCCCGTTTGTCCCTTCCCTAACCTACATAATGCTTGAAAACAAGGAAGCTCTCGAGGGAAGCGAAGTCTGCCTCATGGACATCGACCCCTCGCGTCTACCATTACTGACAAAAGTGGGAGATCAACTGTCCAAAAGAGCCAAAGTGAAAATGAAATTCACCAAAACGTCCAACCCCAAAGAAGCCTTGGACGGCGCCACCTTCGTCATGCCCAGCTACAGAATCGGCGGAGAAAAGCACATGCAATACGACTTCACGATCCCCACTAAATACGGAATCGCAGGCGACGAAACAGCCGGACCCGGCGGCACATTCATGGCCCAGTGCACCATACCAGCTACCCTCGAATACTGCAGACTCGCAGAAGATCTCTGCCCAGACGCATGGTTCATCAGCTACATCAACCCCGCCAACTTCATCTCGGATGCCGTGCGAAGAGAGACGAAAACCAAATTCATCTCCATATGCGACTGTTTCGCAGGCTTCGCCATGAGCTTTCTCCCCTACATCCTCGACATGCCTCCAATGGACAGGCGATACTGCGTCAACGACGACCTAAGACCCAGAGGCATAGGCGTCAACCACTGCACATGGCTCGTCGACCTTCTAGTCAACGGACAAGACGGCTATCCCCTGCTCAAGAAGAAGATAAAGGAGAAGAAGAAAGAACTCGCCAAGGATTCCGGCATGGAATTCTCAATGCGCCTGCTCGAAACTTACGGCTACCTGAACCTGTGCCCAGACCACTGCTGGATGCTCTGGGAACACAACGAAGTTCTCAGACAGAGAAAAGCACTGCTCAGGAGCGAAAAGAAACGCGCCTCAATACTAGGCTGGAGCGAATCAGCCTGGAAATACGTCAACAAAATGGCCGAAGGAGCCAAATACGACCCAACCCGCCACGAATACTGCTTCCACCTTCACCACTCCAGACAAGCCGTAGGCATAATGGTCAGCATCATCGCCAACGAAGGAAGAGAATGGGGAGGCGTCAACTACCCAAACAAGGGCGCCATCACCAACCTACCACAAGACGCCATCGTCGAAGGACCATGCATAGTGGACAAGAGAGGACTCACCCCCATAGCCATGGGAGACCTCCCAAAAGTCTTCCTAGGAGTCAGCCTCCACATCCTAAACTGGCAACAACTCACCGTAGACGCCGCACTCACAGGCGACAAAAACCTACTCTACCAAGCAATCCTCACGTCCCCATACGTCCACGACATGAAAGCCGCCAAAAAAACAATGGACGAACTCCTAACCGCCCACGCCGCATACATGCCACAATTCAAATAACAAACGACAGCGCCAGTCAACAAAAACGCAACTCACCACCGAAGAAAAACAATCAGCCTCAGAGAACCCTCTTCTGCAAAAACACGTGCGAAAAGACCAGCTAGCCCACGAACTCTGCCAGCTTTCCTCCCCGTGAAATTAACATTCACCAAGGGCCCGCGTAAGAGCCCGTACACTCACCCCGGTTCAACCTGTGGCACAACAACCTCCAACATAAAGGCAACATAGCCGACTGAAAAAATACGGGGGGGCTACGACTGATAAAGCCTATCCTACCCTTTATCAGGAACATTCAGCACGGGCCCGCACTACACCGCAACGAACTGAAAAAACGAGGGGGGACTACGAACGTTGTGAGCTTATCCACCCGACAAAGTTCCCGTTCAACAAGAACCTGCGCGCAACACGCGCGAAACAACAACCGAAGTAAGGATTTAAATCACGACACCAAGATATGAAACCTAACAGAGGCTGAAACGCAGTGTCATACGTTTTCAACATACCCTCCCGAGACAACAAAAAACTCGAACAAATCATCAACCAAGTAAAAAAAGACGCCAAACTACAAGCACTATGGAAATGTTCAAACGTCATGGCCATCGACCGCATGGGCTACACCGACCACGGCCCAACACACGTCAAAATCGTCGCCAACTCCGCCCTCAAAATCCTCAGAATCCTAACAGAAAGAAAAGTCACACCCAGCATCGTCAAAAACTACAACATGAAAAACGAAGACGCAGAAATAGTCGTCGTACTCAGCTCAATCTTCCACGACCTAGGCATGACAGTAATCAGAGACCACCACGAACAATACGGCGCACTACTAGCCCTAGGCTTCATCGAAAAATACCTGCAACCCCTCTACTCAGAAGAAGAACGCACCACAATCTGCTCCGAAATCCTACACGCCATAGTCACCCACGAACAACAAATCCAACCCCTAACCGTCGAAGCAGGCATCGTCCGAATCGCAGACGCCCTAGACATGGAAGAAGGAAGAGCAAGAATCCCATTCAAAGCAGGAAAAGTAGACATCCACTCCGTCTCCGCACTCTCAATCGAAAAAGTAGAAATCCAAGAAGGCGAAAAGAAACCCGTAACAATCAAAATAACAATGTCCAACTCCGCCGGCATATTCCAGATAGACGAACTACTAAAACCACGAATCGAAAACAGCGGACTCCAAAACTACATCCACGTCCTCGCAGAAATAACCGGAGAAAAAGAAAGAAAAATAATAGAAAAATTCGAAATCTAACAGCGACACCGTCACTCAGCCGCAAGCACAAGAAGGTTTACATCGGAAAAACCAGTTCTTACAAGACCAGCATCGAACCGTCTAACGGGACAAAGTGCAAGGACATGAACACCACAACCAAACACATAGCACGTCAACGAGTCCACACACTCCTGAGCCTCGCAAACCAAACCTTTCATGAAAACCCAGCCCTAGCCCAACACTACGCCCAAACAGCCAGAAAAATAGCCATGGCTGCCAAAATTCGGTTACCAAAAGAATACAGACAGCAGATATGCAGACACTGCAAAAGCTTTATCCTACCCGGAATCAACTGCCGCGTACGCACACAGCAAAAGAGAGAACCACACGTCGTAATCACATGCCTCAAATGCGGCAAACACACGAGAATCCCACTAGCAAGAAAAGAGGAAAAACCCAAACCATGAACGAGCAAACAGCTGGAAAGAAACGACGCATCAAACGCAAACTGCGCGAAGAAAAACCCACAATACGGATCGGCAAAAGCGGAGCCTCACAAGATCTGCTAAACGAAATCGAGAAACAACTGGACAAAGAAGAGACGGTCAAAGTCAAGATGTTGAAAAGCGCCCTCGCCAAGAACGAAGCCAAACAGATCGCCTCCAAAGTCGCAGAGCAAACAGCCGCTACGCTAGTAGAAGTTAGGGGCCACACCTTCATACTTTATAAGCACCGCAAAAAGTGAAAGCCTTTATATGAGGCTTCATGATCTTACTGCAAGAAAAGTCAAGAGGAAAAAGAATCTTGATAACCCCCAACGACGTCCCAGCATCCAGACTCATCGAAAAACTAGCCAAATACCTAAAAGAAAACGTGGACGCAGTAACCCCACCCGCATGGGCGAACATTTCAAAAACCGGTGTTCACAAGGAAAAACAACCGCAAGACCCAGCATGGTGGTACACCCGGTGCGCTTCAATTTTCAGAAAGATCTACACCCACGGACCCATAGGTACCGAGAAATTGAGGGCTGATTACGGCGGAAGAAAAAACCGTGGTGTCAAACCGAACCGCGCAGCAAAGGCAGGCGGATCAATAATCAGAAAAGCACTGCAACAGCTAGAAACCGCAGGTTACATTGAAACACTGAAGCCTCGAGGAAGAAGAGTAACCCACGAAGGAAGAAAACTCTTGCAAGAACTCACCGAAGACCTCAGCAAAGAATTGGTGAAGGAGCTTCCAGAACTGGAGAAGTACCAGAAAGGTGAGTGAAATGTCAGATGAAGAGCTGGAAGAACTCCGCAGACGCAAACTTTCAGCGCTACAGAGGCAAATGACAGAAGAGCAGAAGAGCGCTCAGCTGGAACAACAACTAGAACAGCAGAAACAAGCATTACTCAGAAACATACTCACACCAGAAGCCAGACAAAGGTTGACAAATCTAAAAATGGTCAAACCCGAATTCACAGACCAGCTGGAATTGCAGCTGATCCAACTGGCACAACAGGGTAAACTGCCCATTCCCTTAGCCGACGAACAACTAAAGAAGATACTCATCCAACTTCAATCTCGCAGGAGAGAAACAACAATAAGAAGGATCTGAACATGACTCGCAACAAACCGACAGCCAAGAAACGAAGATTGGCAAAGGCAGGAAAAGAGAAAAAGGCAGTCCCAACATGGGTTATAGCCAAAACATCCGGGAAATTCAGGGCGCACCCCAAGAGAAGACAGTGGAGACGAAGCAAAATAAGGGCTTAGGAGGAAACCCTTGATGGAAAAAGAAACGAAAGAAGCACAGAATCCCGAAGAAGTGGAAGAAGAACAGGTTGAAACTGCCGAAGCAGCGAAGACTGAAGAAACACCTGAAGAAGCAGTGAAAGAAGAGGAAACGCCAGAAGAAGAAGAGGTCGAAGCCAAACCCGAGGAAGAGGTGAAGGCAGAATCCAAAGAAGAAGAGATGCCAGAGCCTGCTCAGGAAGAAGAAGCTGAGGCGCCCACTCGGAAAAAGAAGGAAGAGGAAGAAGAGATAGTTGAGGAGAGAATTTACACGGTTCCATTGGGCAAAGCGCGGATCATGCCGCCGAGAAAGAGGGCCCCGAGGGCGATGCGGATGCTCATGAGTTTCATGGTCAAGCACATGAAACTAGAAACACACAAAGAAGCAGAGGACGAAGAGGAAGAAGAACCCAAGAACCTTGTTATCAGCAATGAAGTAAATGAAAGGATTTGGGGGAGAGGCATTGAAAAACCTCCGAGAAAAATTCGAGTCAGAGCTGCAGTAGACAAGGATGGGAATGTTACTGTTTATTTGGCTGAAGGAGATTAATCCTTGGCCATTTACCTGTCGAGCATTGTTGGAAGCGCAAGCATAAGCTGCTACTCACTGGTAACAGATAAGATTCTAATAATTCCAAAATCGGTCCCGCTCAAAAAGGCTGAAAGACTCAGCCAATGGCTTAAAACCAAGCTGATACACACTACAATTGGCGGTTCAATTCTTGTTGGCGCACTGGCATCCGCAAACTCAAACGGAATCCTACTTCCAAGCTTCATCAGAGAAGAAGAGATTGAAACCATAAGACACGGCTTTCAAGGAAACATAACCACAATGGACACCAAAATAACTGCGTACGGCAACCTAGTTCTAGCAAACGATTACGGCGCAATCGTTGACCCGCGACTGAAAGAACCAGAATTGCAGGCGGTATCTGAAACCCTATGCGTTGAGACCGCACGCGGCGAAATTGCCGGTTTGCCATACGTCGGTTCATTGGCCGTGGCCACAAACAAAGGCGTTTTGACGCATCCGCTACTGAAGGATTCGGAAAGAAGGCTCTTAGAAGATCTGCTGAAAGTCCCAGTCGATGTGGGCACGATCAATTGCGGGATACCATATGTCGGCACGGGCCTGATTGCCAACCGCCACACCGCCATTGCGGGTTTGCAGACAACTGGACCCGAGATGTTTATAATTGGGAACGCCTTGGATGTTGTAAAAGAGGATGAGGAAATTGAAAGTTTTCAGAGTAACAGGTGAAATCCTGAAACCAAACCTAAAGACTTCATTCAGCAAAGAGATAATAGCAGCAAAATCTGAGCACGCGGTGGAGAAAGTCTACGCCGAGTTGGGCAGTAAGCACCGCGTTAAACGTTTCCACATAAAGATAGTCAACGTTGAGGAGATACCTCCTGAACAAATAGAAAACCCACTGCTCAAGAAAATGATCTCTGGGGAAGAACAAGTTGGCCAGTAAGAACGAGGAAGAACTGCGAAAAATTAGCGTTGAGCTACGATTTCTTGAGCAGACAGCCGAAGCCCTCCAGAACAGAATCAACATGATCAACGCTGTCGGAACAGACCTGTCATATGCGAGCGCAACGTTGGAAAGTCTGGAAAAAGAGAAGGAAAACAGTGAACTCCTCGTTCCGATAGGGGGCACCTCCTACATCATGGCGAAACTCGACAATCCGGACAAGGTAATCGTTGGGATTGGCGCAGGAGTCTCAGTGGAAAAAACGCGGCAGGAAGCAAGAGACATCATAAAGAAACGTCTGGAGGACTTAAACAAAACAAGGCTGTCAATGCAACAGCAATTCACCCAAGTTGCACAAAAGATTAATGAAGACAGAGAAAAATTGGATGCGCTAGTCGCCACGATGAGAGAAGGGAAAGCTTCATCAAATGTTTGAGAAACTCAAATCCGGGCTGAAAGGGCTAATAAACAAGGTTACGACAACCGAACTCAAGCCCGAAAATCTACATCCACTGCTTTCTGATTTCAAGATGAGCCTGATAGAAAATGATGTTGCCTTTCCCGTGGCAGAACGAATATGCGATGAAATGGAGAAGCGCTTGGACAAGGTTCAAGTCAAGCGACTGGAAGACCGAAGGAAAATCGTAGAGAAAAACCTCAGAGAAGTGCTTTTGGAAACCATGCTTACGAACAACAAAATTGACTTGCTGAAGACCATCGAGGAGAAACGCAAGAAGGGCGAACCGTACGTCATAGTTTTTGTAGGAATAAACGGCACAGGAAAGACCACCACCATCGCCAAAGTCTGCCGATTCCTAAACAAAAAGGGATACTCCGCGGTCATTGCCTGCAGCGACACTTACCGTGCAGGTTCAATTGAACAACTGGAGGAGCACGCCAGAAGACTTGGAATAAAAATGATCAAGCACAACTACGGCGCAGACCCCGCGGCCGTGGCATACGACACAATCAGTCACGCAAAAGCGCATGGAATCAATGTCGTTCTGATAGACACCGCCGGAAGAATGCAGACAAACCAAAACTTGATGAACGAACTCGCAAAAGTCAAGCGTGTGGTAAACCCAGACTTGACAATTCTGACTTTGGATTCGCTTATTGGAAATGACGCCGTCATGCAAGCAGAAGAGTTTCACAAGTGCGTAGGAATCGACGCGACCATATTGACCAAAGTGGACGCTGACGTCAAAGGAGGCTCAGCGTTAAGCGTCACGTACGTCACAAAAAAGCCCATCCTATTCATCGGAACAGGACAAGCGTACGATGACTTGCAAGAATTTGACCCGGAAAAGTTCGTTCAGATGATTCTGAGGTAACAAAGCAAGCGAAGTTCACCTGGACAGATACGTTTATTTCGCGAAGTTTTCCCAATTAACTCAACCCAATAATGAACATTCATCCTCGGAGAAAGCTTCCATGGAAGTCGCCGTTGACGTCAAAGCCCTAGTCAAAGTCTATAACAGCAAGGTAAGGGCCTTGGATGGTATCGACTTGACAGTCAATGCGGGCATAGCCTTCGCCCTACTAGGTCCGAACGGAGCCGGCAAAACCACTCTGATCAGAATTCTGACCACACAACTTAAGCCGACCTCAGGTGAGGCCTACGTTTTCGGCTTAAACGTCACACGTGAAGGTGGCAAGATCAGAAGGCTCATCAGTTACGTTCCTCAAGAAATGAGCGTCTGGACAGACATAAGCGGCTATGAAAACCTTCTAGTTTACGCCAAAATCTTCGGCATTCCTTCTCACGAAAGAAAGCAAACCATCGACGACGCATTAGAGAGCATGGAACTAGGCCAAGTTGCTAACAGTCTCGTAAAAACCTATTCAGGCGGAATGGTAAGAAGACTGGAAATCGCATGCGCCATGTTGATCAAGCCCAAAATCATGTTTTTAGATGAGCCAACAATCGGATTAGACCCTTCTGCAAAGAAAATCGTGTGGGAGAGACTCACATCGTTCAAAAAAGAATACGGAGTAACCGTGTTCTTTAACACTCACTACATGGACGAAGCGGACCTCTATTCAGACCAGATCGCGATTATTGACAAAGGAAAAATCGTCAGGCGAGGCTCAGCAGAAGAGCTTAAACATTCCATCGGGGGAGAAATCATCTCATTCAGCCTAGAAGGAAACAGCATCAACGAAACATCCATTCAGAAAATAAGAAAGTTAGATGCCGTCAGAGACGTCATAATCAGCAAGACCGAGTTGAACGTCCTCGTCGAAGACGCGGAAACCGCACTTCCAGATGTTATGGAAATTCTGAGAATCGAAGGCATATTCGCGCAGAAAATCTCCGTAACCAAACCGACATTGGACGATGTTTTCCTGAAGTACGCGGGAAGCAGACTTGAAACAACTGGAAGGATCAGTGAAGTCACTCACGTGAGAGACATGATCAGGAGAGGATGATTTTCAGAGACTCTGTCCGAAACTTTTTCGTCATGATCGAGCTTGAACTGAGACGGCTCAGACATGACAGAACAGAACTCTATTTCAGAGCAGTCCAACCAATTCTGTGGATCGTCATTTTTGCCCCAGTTATGAGCGCTATAAGAGCGATACCCACCCCCGGAGGCATTCCCTATATAGACTTCATGACTCCAGGAGTGCTAATACAATCAACAACCTTTCTCAGCATATTCTACGGCCTAATGATGGTTTGGGAAAGAGACTCCGGAATCCTCAAAAAACTTCTAGTCACACCAGCCTCCAGATATGCGACAGTCATCGGACGCTCAATGGCCTCTGGCGTCAGAGCAATATTCCAAGGCCTAATAGTCATTCCGGTTGCGTTGCTTATGAGCGTCAAATTCATCCCAAACGCGGCATACTTCGTGTCCGCCTTCGTGATCATATTCTTCTCTTCCGGAGGCTTTGCAGCCATATCCATCATCGCAGCATCCTTCATGAAAACCAGAGAAAGATTCATGGGTATAGGTCAAGCCATCATAATGCCCCTCTTCTTCGCCAGCAACGCACTCTACCCGGTTGAAATGATGCCGCAGATCCTGAAGGATTTCTCGGCAGTTAACCCTATGAGCTATGTAGTTGACGCTGTAAGAGGACTTCTAATAACTGGAGACCTTTCAAACCTTCCAATCGATCTGGCGGCAATAGCGATATTCGATGTGGTGCTTTTCATTCTGGCTTCAATCAGCTTCAAACGAATAATCGAATAACCTAGTGCTTACCTAAAAGCTTCAGCAATATAGTCTTCGCCGAGTAAAGCCTGTTCTCGCTCTGCTCGTAGATCACCGACTTTGGACTCTCAATCACATCCGCACTTATTTCGTATCCTCGATGAATAGGCATGTCATGCATTACAAAGGCACTGCTTCCCTTTAGCAGTTTCTTGTTGATTTGGTACGGCATCATCTGTTTCACGCGCTTCTCCTTTTCGGCAGCAAACTTCGGATCCGTGAAGAACTCCATGTCAACCCAAGTGTCTGTGTAGACAAAATCCGCGTCGTTCACAGCCTCCTTGACGTCTAGCGTGGTTTTCCAAAGCCCGGTCTTCTTTGCGTTCTCCAAAAGTTCATTATCCCGAGTCGGTTCATTGAATAAAGGCGTAACCGTGACTATTTCAACACCTGTCTTGGTACAACCCTCAACCAGTGAGTTACAAGTGTTGTTGTGAACACCAATGTACACAACCTTTGCACCCTTCAACTTTCCCTTTCTTTCTTTCACTGTGATCAGGTCCGCTATTGCCTGGCTTGGATGATACTTCTCATCGCAACCGTTGATCACGGGGACACGGGAAGCCTTGGCCATAGCCTGCAGGTCAGCATTTCTCAGAAGCCTGGCCATTATACAGTCCACGTTACGGGACAGATACTGCGTCTCATCACCTATATTCGCCAAGCCAAAGTTGGTCGTTCTCCAATCAATGAAAAGCCCGTGACCGCCGAGTTGAGTCATGGCCACTTCAAAGGAGACCCTCGTCCTCGTGGATGTCTTCTGAAAAATCAAAGCCAAGGACTTACCATCCAAAGACTTGCGATACTTCTCAGGGTTATGTTTGATCTCAATACCTTTTTCAATAATCTCTGTGAGTTGTTGGCCAGTCAAATCCTTGAAATTGATTAGATGCACAATCCCACTCTTCACCAAACTTTTAAGCCTTCAACCAACTTCAAGAATTATAAACTTTATGCAAACCTTTTTCCTATTGCCTACTATCTTCCATTTGGAAGCACATCACATGATTCTGGTTGCTGTCTCAAGCAAGGATGTGGCAGGCCTGAACATTGCAAAACAGGTCCTGCAGCATTATGCCTTCGGGGAATTGACGGAGAAATTCCAAGGCAGCACAGCTTATGGCACTGAAATCAACGGCAAAAACGTAAGACTTATAACGTTGAACGAAGAGTCGACGAATGCACAGAACTTAACCGATTTCTTTCCAAAAGTGGAGTTGGTGGTGTTCATTTCGCGACACAGCAGTGTCAGCGGAACTCCCACGCTTTCGGTTCACACCCCTGGCAATCTTGGCTCTGCACAGATTGGCGGAATTGCTAGGAAAGTCTCGATTTCTCCTGCCAATGCGATGCGAGACGCTCTAGGGGCTATGATAAGACTCAGAATGGAAATGCACCTTGATTACGAAGTCTCTTATGAAGGCACCCATCACGGACCATCACTAGATGTGCCTACGATGTTTGTGGAACTGGGAAGTTCTCCTAAGCAATGGGCCGATTTGAGAGCAGCAGAAGCCGTTGGACATGCAGCGATGGAAGCGGTCTCAAAATTCGGCAATCCTACAGTCAAGGCAGTCCTAGGCATAGGCGGACCGCATTACAGCAGCAAGTTCTCTCGCATAGCACTGGAAAGCCAGATAGCATTTGGGCACATGATACCGAAATACTCTATTCCGAGAATTGATGCTGAAATCCTCAAACAATGTATTGAAAGAACGTTGGAAAGAGTTGAATCAGTGATTTTGGATTGGAAAGGAATAAAAGGAGAAGACAAGCAGCCTCTCATTAGAATGCTTGTGGAAAACGGAATATCCTTTGAGAAAATGTAGCATAAAATAGCCCCTGCTCGTGCTTAACAGAAAAGGAAAGGTTAATAGAAATGTGTGGGTTTATCTACCAGCGCCTACAGTAACATTTATATCAAGTCAGGATGTTGAGAAGGCGACGAAACATGGGCTTAAGAGATTTCCTAACTCAATGCGCAAGAACCTTAAAACTGGCTGTCAAGCCGGGAAGAAGCGAACTGTGGCTATCGATCAAAATATGCCTTCTAGGCATAGGCGCGGTCGGACTGATCGGTTTTGTAATCAAGATTTTGTCTTCGGTTCTGCAGCCGGGCGTGGCTTCCACGACATCCTAGAAGGAAGAAACCTTTATGGAGAAACATGAAGAGTACCCCACAAAGATTTTTGCCGTGAAAACAACAACCGGACAAGAGAAGAATGTGGCCAGACTTGTTTCAGCTAAGGTTGAAATGAACAAGATACCGATAGAGGCCATACTTGTGCCAGAAACTCTCAGGGGGTACGTTTTCATTGAAGCTGAAGGCCCGCATTTCGTGGAGGAAGCGATAGCAGGCATAAAACACGTTCGGTCAAGGATTCCGGGCATCGTTAGTTTTGCCGAAGTTGAGAGATATATTGTCAAGAAACCAATTATTGAAGAGCTGAATGAGAACGACATAGTGGAAGTAACAGGAGGCCCGTTTAAAGGCATGCGTGCAAAGATAACTAGGATTGACAAAACCAAGGGAGAGGTTACACTTGAGTTGCTGGAAGCAACCTTCACGCTGCCAATAACTGTGAACTCAGATTACGTCAAGCTGGTTGAAAAAGCAAAGGCCGAGAGTGGCGGTGAAACGTAGAATGGCCGATAGAAAAGTTGTGGAACTGCTCGTCAACGGAGGGCAAGCGAACGCAGGGCCGCCGTTGGGCCCAGCGCTTGGTCCTTTGGGCGTAAACGTCATGGCGATCGTGAACAGAATAAACGAGGTGACGAAGGATTATTCTGGAATGAAGGTTCCGGTTAAGGTTATCGTTGATCCAGACACTAAACAGTTCGAAGTGACTGTTGGAACCCCAACCGCGTCTGCTTTGATCGTCAGTGAGCTGAAGATCGAAAAAGGCTCAGGCACGCCGAGCACAGCAAAAGTTGGAAACCTCACCATAGACCAGGTGATGCGCATAGCCAAGATGAAACGTCCCGAGCTGCTGGCGAAGACCTTGAAGGGAGCAACAAAAGAGATCTTGGGAGTGTGCGTGAGCATGGGAGTGACTGCTGAAGGCAAGGATCCCCGAGAAGTGCAACGGGAAATTGATGAAGGCAAGTACGACGAGATATTTAGTAAGAGTTGACGGCGAGACAATATTTTTATAACTGCGTTATATTCCCTCATTGGCACGAGGCGTCTAAAATGCCCTTAGACCAAAAAACCATACTGACTGCGGTAAAGGAAGCAAGGGAGAAATCTGAGAAAAGGAAATTTAACCAATCAATAGAGCTTATCTTGAAACTGCAGGATATCGATATGAAGTCGCCCGAGGCCAAGATACAAGAAGTTGTAGAGTTGCCTTATGCATTGGAGAAACCTAACAAGATATGTGTCATTGCCTCCGGAGAAATGGCGTTGAAAGCGAGGAAAGCAAACGCTGACCACGTCATTGAGAGAAGTGAGCTTGAGGGATTGGCGGGCAAGAAGCAGGAACTGCGGAAAATAGCTAACGGATACGACTTCTTCATCGCTGAGGCCCCGTTGATGCCGTTAGTGGGTAAGACTCTTGGTTCTGTTTTGGGTCCGAGGGGAAAGATGCCTGTTCCTGTTCCTCCCTCGGCAGATATAGCGGGCTTGATTGTGAAGCATCGCAAAACGGTCGTTGTGAGGATGCGTAGTCAGCCGATCATTCAGTCGCGCATTGGAATGGAAAACATGAAGGATGAGGAGATAACTGACAATATTCAGGCTGTGCTGAGGGTTCTGGAGGGGAAACTTAAAAGGGGGAGCAAGAACATCAGGTTTGTCTACATAAAAACGGCTATGGGCGCACCTGTTAAAGTGAAGCCGTAAAAGAGAGGAGACTGATGCCGTCACAACAGATTTTGCGGGAAAAGATCAAGGAAGTCGAAGAGATAACGGAGTTGATCAACCGTTACAAGATCGTTGGGATCGCTAGCCTTCAGAAGGTCAGGGCGGCGCAGCTGCAAGAGTTCAAGAAGAACTTGGCGGACAAGGTGTTCATGAGGGTTATGAAGAACACCTTGATGAAGTTGGCGATTGAGAACTGCAAGGAAAGACCGGATTTGAAGAAGCTTGAGGAGCATCTTGTGGGGTCTAACGTTTACGTGTTTACAGATCTGAATCCGTTCAAACTGGCGCTGATCTTGGAAAAGGGGAAGGTGAAGACGACAGCCAAGTCCGGTGATGTGGCCGCTTTTGACGTTGTGGTTCCTGCGGGAAACACGGGTCAGACGCCTGGTCCGATAATCAGTCAGTTGAATGCTGTGGGTTTGCCTACTAGAATTGAGTCTGGGAGCGTGTGGATTAACAGGGATACGCTGGTTGTTAAGAAGGGCGAGGTGATAGATGAGAGGCTTGCTAGTGTGCTTTCCAAGCTTGGAATCAAGCCGGTTGAAAGTGGGTTGGCGTTGAGTTTTGTGTTTGATGATGGTTTGATAGTGACTCAGCAGGATCTCAAGCTGGACGTGGATGCGATGAAGCAGGAGGTTGAAAGGGCTTATGCGGATTCTTTCGCGTTGTCTCTGAGCATTGGTTATCCGACGAGGGAGAACATTGTGGCTCTTTTGCAAGTCGTTCATAGGGAAGCCTATTCGCTTTCGATAAACGCGGCTGTGCCTACGAAGGAGAACATTGAGGATTTGATTAGGAAGGCGCACATGGAGATGTTAAGCTTAAGTAGTAGGTTACCCACGTTAGAGGAAAAGGCTGTGCCTGCTGAAAAAAGTTAAAATAGTTGATGTGAGAGGTGAAAGGGTATGGAATATGTTTACGCTGCGATGCTTCTTCACAAGGCGGGAAAGGACATAAATGAGGCGAATTTGATGCAGGTCTTGACAGCGGCGGGCATTAACGCTGACGCGGTGCGGGTTAAGGCGTTGGTGGCTTCGTTGGCTGAGGTCAAGATTGACGAGGCGATCAAGTCTGCGCCTACGATGATGGCTGCACCAGCCGCGGCGCCAGCAGCAGCTGCTCCGGCGGCGGAAGCGAAGCCGAAAGAGGATGAAAAGAAGAAGAAGGAAGACGAGAAGGCGAAGGAAGAGGCGGCGCTCGAAGGTTTGGGTGCGCTGTTCGGTTAGAAGCGCCACGCTTTCAGTTTTTTATACTTCTTAGTAAAGATTTCATTTGTGGTTCGTTAGTTGTTGTTTTGACTGGTCTGGGTGGTCCGGGTTGAAGGTTACTGCCGTTGCGCATCCGATTCAGGGGCTGGTGAAGTATCATGGGTTGAGGAATTCTAGGCAGAGGATTCCTTTTCACGACAGTGTATCTGTGTGCGTTGAGGCTTTGAGGACTACGACGACGGTTGAGGCGTTGCGCGGGCTGAGGAGGAACGAGGTTAGCGTTAATGGAAGAGTGCCGGATTTGAGGGAAGGCGAAAGGGTGGAGGTTGTTCTTGGCAGGTTGAAGGAGCTGGCGGGGTTTTTAGGCGGGTTCAGGGTTGTTTCTGAGAACAGTCTTAAGGCGGGTAAGGGCTTGGGTTTTTCTGCTTCGGGTTTTGCGGCGCTTGGTTTGGCGGCGTCGAAGGCTCTTGACTGTGAGCTCGACGCGGTTTCTCTGTCGGAGGTTGTGAGGTTGGGGGCTGGATCTTCGACGAGAAGTTTGGCCGGAGGCTTTGCGATCTGGTATGCTGACAAGGGTGGTAGGTCTTTTGCTGAACGGTTGAGGGCTTCGGTGGACATGGATTTTTCGATGGTGATTGTGCCGGTGCGTTCTGATGTGAAGACTGATGAGGCGCATGCTGAGGTGCTTAGCTCTTGTCTTTTCAGGGCGAGGTTGAGGAGGGTTGGTGGTTTGGTGGAGGCGATGAAGAGGGCTGTTAGGGAAGGGGACACGGCGGCTATTGGTAGGCTTGCGGAGGAGGACACTTTGAATCTTCATGCGATAACGATGACGGGTAAGTCGCGCATGGTTTTGTGGGAGCCGGACACGGTTCGCGTGTTGAAGGAGGTTGTTCGGATGAGGGAGGAGGAGGGGGTTTTGGCGTGGTATTCGATGGACACTGGGCCGTCGGTGTTCGTTAACACGTTCAAGGAGAACGCTGGAAGGGTTGCTGGACGTTTTCGTGAGATGGGGTTTGAAAAGGTAATAGTCAGCCGAGTGGGTGGGAAGCCTTTTCTGACTGAGAAGCATCTTTTCTAGATTGTGTGGGAACTCGTGAAGGCGGGCATGGAGTGAGCGTGTGGGCCTTTGCTGAATGAGAACTTTGTCAGGTGGGTGAGCCCACAACGTTCGTAGTCCCCCGTCGTTTTTCGGGTTCGTTGCGGTGTAGTGCGGGCCCGTGCTGAATGTTACTGATAAAGGGTAGAGTAGGCTTTATAATTGGTAGCCCCCCCGTATTTTTTTAGCACGCCATGTTGCTCGTATGTTGAGGACGCTTCTATTTGAAGTTGAATTCAGGTGAAAGCGCGGTCCTTCACGCGGGCCCATGACCAATGTTTGATTTTGCTAGTGACGAGAGCCCACGCGTTTTGGAACGTGTGGTTGTTTCTCAGGGTCTTGTAGAGAACCAGGGGTATCCATCCGCAGATGATCATCAAGGTGCCTGGGAAGGCTCGCACGTTGGAGTTGAGTATGAAGGCTTCGAAGATGGAGAACGATATCGCCATCGCGATGGCGGATAATATGGCGTAGCGTTTCCCGTATTTTTTGAGGGTTTGTATGGCGAGTAATCCCGAGAAGAAGAAGTCTCCTAGGCCCAGGCTCATCCACAGCATGCCCTTTTCGGTTATTACGAGCGGCAGGAGGGGTACGGAGACGAGTACTGGGAGGCTGAGGCTTGTGGCGGCGCTTGCCGCTTCAACCATTGTCTTTGTTACCAATACGAGGATTATGTCCATGACGGTTATCAGGGCGCCGAAGACGGCCGTGGTTTTCCAAGTGTACAGGGTTGCCAAGTAGAGCGTGATCAGGACGGCGAAGACTAGACCGTAGATGTCGGCCAAATAGAGTCGCCATATGAGAGTGTCTCTCAAAAAAACGTATAACAGGATGAATACTGCGGGGCCTATGATTCCTATGTACCAACGGTTTTTTGAGAACATGTAACCAAAGATGAAGAGGAGCATGGAATAGGAAAACAGGAAGAGCACCATCAAGACTACGCTGATCTGCTGAACAAAGACTATGACTGTGACCATGACTGCCATCATGCCGACAAGCAATGCCGCATCCTGAACGCGGAGCTCCCTTTCTTCAAAAGCTCCCTTCAACTTGTCCTCGGTCTTCCGGTTCAAAAACATGGATAACAGCGTGACTAGGAAAAGCGTCAAGGGCATGGCAAAGTCTAAAGTCATACACGCACATAAACCGAACAAACATTTATTCCTTTATCCGTGGGAACGCCACTTTTGCGTTTGATCTCGAAATTCATCTGGAATTTGTGGAGGAATGCGAGTTTGTGCTTAGCTCATCGACAGATCTCTCGTCTGTTCCGAACTGCAGGATCTTTTCGTGGTTCTTTTTGAGAAAATGTTCCAGCTACTCATTCCGAATTGAAAAGGGAAACGAAATATTCTTGCACACAAGAAACGCAGGAGTGCGGAACAGTGAGAGTGGACAAGACAATTGCTGCATCAGGGCTTTTTTTCCTTGGGCAATTCTTGGATCCATACTTGCGCCTGTGATTCTACAGGTAGAAAGTTGGAACAAACAGAAAGTTTGTGCCGTCGATTTTTGTTTCGCTCCAGAAGTCTTTGGTAACAACAAGTGCTCTTTTTGCGTTGTAGGATTTGACGAAGTTTCTGAGGCCTCTTGAGATTTTGGGTGCCTTGAAACTTTGATATTTGACCTCTACTGGTATGATTTCGTCCTTCATTCTGAGTACAAAGTCGACTTCGGCTTTTGCTATGGTCCTCCAGTAGTTTATGGTCGCTTCGGGGAAATTGTTCTTCAGGGCTAGAAAGGCATAGTTCTCGATCAATGCTCCGCTGTCTGTCCTTTTTTCGAGGGTGTTGAAATTGTCTATGATATAGTTTCTTAAGCCTAGGTCGAAGAAGTATATCTTGGGGATCTTTCTTAGTTCTGTTATGGGGTTTCTGTGGAATGGTTGAATCAAGTTTATTATGTAGGTTTCGGTCAGTATTGAAATCATTCGTTTGAGTTCTTTGTAGTAGGTCTGGGAAGCCGAGCAGATCTCATTGTAGTTGATCAGATTCCCAGCCAATACGGCCAGAGTTCTGACAACGTGTCTGTATTTCAGAGAGTCAGTGACCTTGATAAAATCTATGATGTCTTTCGAGATGTACGTGTCATAGATGCTCTTTAATATCATTCTTTTCGTCTCGAAATCTTCTGTTTTTACGACAGCGGGGTAGCCACCGAAAATCACGTACTGATTGAGGAATGGGGTGAATTCCTTGATGAAAATGTCTTTCTCGACTTTGACTTCGCCACTCAGCAGAAACTCCTTCACCTTTCTGTTTTGTCCTTCGTATATTCTTGCAAGTCTTGGTTCTTTTGCCACTAGGAATTCGTGAAAACTGAATGGAAACAACTCGAAGAAGAACACTCTCCCGACCAAGAACTTCGCCATGGCTCCGCTCAGTTCTAAGGACGAGCTGCCGGTGATGATGAACTTGGCGTTCTCAAAGGTGTCATACAAGAGCTTGAGCTTTTTCCCCGGGTCTCTTACGTAGTGATACTCGTCCATCAAAAAGTAATACTTGCCCTTCCTTGTTAGAAAACTCTTGATGTATTCCTTGGGGTTTGTTTCGAAGGCTTCAAGTATGTCAGGGTCTTCAAAATTCAGAAAAACCGTGTTCACTCCTTTCTTCTTCAAAGAATCCTCCAATATTCTTAAAAGAGTTGTCTTGCCGCTTTGTCTTGGACCTCTTATTGCGAAAGCTTCTCTTCTCTCCAACCATTTTAGCAGGTTTGTCTCGATATCTCTTGGTAGAATTGACTCTTTTTCCATAATAATATTAGTGATATTAACAACTTTTAAATTTTACTAATGTAGTGCATGGACGTTTCCGTCACGAATTCATTTCTTCACAATCTGCGTGATGTTCAAAGCTGCAAGGGACGCGATCACCGCCTCTTCGGTTCTGACCGTTTCTGTTCCCTGCATGGGAATGGTGTTGACGATGAAATCTACCGTGTCTTCTAGTCGAAGCTTTTCAAGCGCGACTATTTCGTTGAGCCCCTGCGATGGAGCTCCAAAGGCGACAAAAATCGTATTTGCCTTTGCCAATTTTTCAGCAAGCTTCGCAGCTGCATCAGCGATTGGCACGCCGTACTTGGAGGTTGCAATGGTCAAGTCGAAATGCCGATTTCTCATGATTTTCCATACAGAATCTTTTTCCGCTGTGACCGCATAGCCCCAGTATTCAGGCACTTCATTGCGGTTCGCGGGTTCAACCTCTACGCGCTTGTCGGTTTCAGAGATTTTCACTGTGACTCGTTTGCCGGTAGGCAGTTCTGTGTTTCTCATGATTGCGGGTTGTTCTACTCCAATGTCTACCAGTGTGCCTTCTCTTGTTTTGGACAGTGTAGCGCCTTCGCGGTACTCGCCGACTTTCAGGCTCTTCGCTTTACGGTTTAACGGGTGGTGGGGCGTCCGTAAGGGAGGAAGTATTCCGGCGTACTGTAGTGCTGGTTCGAGTTTGAAGAGTCTTTTTCGGAGGTACTGCGGCGTCTCCATGTATGCAAGTAGTGTGGCAACGAGGTTTGTGTCAGCCGTTTGGTTTGTTCGAGGGTTGTCTGGATAGATTATGATTTCGTTCACTCTGAAGATTGCTGCTGCGCGTCCGATCAGACCTATTTTTGAGGTTTTTTCCCGCAGGTGTGGCGTGTCAGAAACGACAGAGGCAGGTATCGCTATGCAAAGTTTCTTCTTCTTTTCCATGTCAATTTTCCGCCTTGATCTTGCAGCATCACTATTGCGCGCTTTTCCTCGCGACGAGTTTCAGCAGTTAGCGCGCTCTATGTGGGAATTATGGCTATAGCCTCAATTTCGACTTTAAATCCATCATAAAGGACGACTTGAACCGTGCTGCGCGCAGGTTGATTGGTTGGGAAAAATCTCGCGTAAACTTTGTTCATTTCCTCAAAATCCTTGAAGTCCGATATGAATACGGTTGTCTTGACAACATGTTCCATGGAGCTTCCGGCAGCTTTGAGGATATTGGCCATGTTCATTAGAGCCTGTTCTGTCTGTTCTCTGATTGAACTACCTTTTAGCTTACTGTTTGCTGGGTCCACGCCAACCTGTCCTGCGATAAACAAGAAATTTCCGGCTTTCACGCAATGTGAGTATGGCATGCCCGGGTTTGGAAACTTATCCACAGCTATGACTTCTTTTCTCATATTCAAGTGGCCTCCGCTTTTGCAACATATCGATAAAGAGGACTATTGTTCTTTTTATAAGTTTAGCGCGTTTTTGTTTAAAAGCTGAAGGCGCGATATAGTTTTGACGACAGAACTTGAAGGTGAAAGGATTGCCAAAACCAACAGTTTTGGATGATCTTGAGAAGATTAGGAAAATCGACAAGAGCAACATGCTTTCGTTCTGCACTGAAACGTCAAAGCATTACGGCGACGCTGCCAAATTGGTCAAGCGTGTCACGATTGATTATCCCAGACCACGCGCGATTGTGGTTGCGGGTATGGGCGGGTCTGCTATTGGCGGCGAGCTTTTGAAGGACTGGACTCGGGATAGAATTGCGGTTCCGGTTGAAGCTTGCAGGGAATATTCGTTGCCAAAGTACGCGGACAAGAACACCCTAGTGTTCGTTGTGAGTTACTCGGGAGAGACTGAAGAAACCCTCAGTGTTCTTCGTGACGCCATAAAAAGGAAATGCATGATCATCGGCGTAAGTTCAGGCGGAAAACTGCAGGAGTTTGCCGCAAAAATGGGTTTCCCACATTTGCTCGTTCCTTCAGGCATGGCTCCACGGGCGACGCTTCCTTACCTGTTCATGCCCTTGCCCAAGATCCTGGAGAAGCTCGGCTTGGTTTCTGAGGTTGACGTTGAAGTTTCAGAGACCATCAGGATTCTAAAACAGACCACGGCTGAAAATTCTCCTGAAAGGCAGGCTACCAGCAACTTTTCCAAAACGTTGGCGTTGAACATCAACGGAACTGTGCCGGCAGTTTACGGGTTCGGGATATACCGGGCTGTGGCGCAGCGCTTTAAGACGCAGATCAACGAGAACAGCAAGAGTCCAGCGAAGTGGGAATGTTTCCCGGAGCTTAACCACAATGAAATTGTAGGCTGGGAAGCAGGGAAGGAATTTGCCGGTTGTTTTTCAGTGATCTTCATCCGTGAAGCTGAGGAACCGATTGAAATTAGCGAAAGAATCGAATTCACAAAAGAAGTAGTGTGTCAAAACCATGTGAGACTCTTCGAGGTGTGGAGCAAGGGCAAGAGCAGTTTGGCCAAAATGTCATCCGTCATCTGTATGGGAGACTTCACAAGCGTGTATCTGGCGGTACTGCGCGGAATAGATCCTACCCCCGTGAAAACAATAGTGTTGCTGAAGGAGAGATTGAAGAAAACCGGAGTGAGGGAAAAAGTGGTTCGTGAACTGGAAAAGCTTGCTAAGAAATAAGGGATTTGACTATATGCTTTCAGTCACGAACTCAGAGAACATTTTCTCGGCGGTTTCAAGCGGCACCAGCGTCGGTGGATGTTTAAAGGCGTAAGCACAGATCGGCACGATTGGCCCCTTCATTTTTCTTTCCATAGCCATCTTCACGGCCCGTATGACGTCGAGCAAGACTGAACCGGCGTTCGGCGCGTCTATTGTCGAGAGCTTGAGGTCTATCTGCATCGGCACGTTGCAGAAGTGAACTCCTTTGATCCAGAAGTAGCTGTCCCGCCTGTTCTGCAGAAAATCCACGTAATCCGTGGAGCCCGCCACGACTGCAGCCGGATAGGGCAAGGAGGCTTCGACTGACTTCGTCTTGACAACGCGTTTAACGTCCCTTGTTCGCCCTAGCGTGTCCAGCGATTCCGTTCCGCCGCCCACGTCAAGCTGATAAGTCTCCGTGATTCGAACGCCGTTCATCGAAAGCAAATGCAACAGCGTCTTGTGCAATGTGGTAGCGCCCACCTGATCAATCAGGTCGTCACCAGCAAGTGGTAATTCGGCCATTGCGAACCGTTGAGCCCAAGCATCATCGCTAGCAATGAAGTTGGGCGTAGCGTTTATGAAACCACAACCCGAGACGAGCGCTTGCTCAGCGTACGATCTGGAAGCTTCAGTCGCACCGCTTGGAAGCAGGTTAAGCAAGATTTCTGCATCGCTTTCCTTCAAAGTCATAGCGACATTTGCTTCAGCGTGATCGCTTATCTGAACAACGTTCTTTGTGTACTCACCAACTCCGTCTAAGACTGGACCCTTATACACTATCACGTTTGAAACCGGCAAGCCAACAAGTTTTGGAGCGTTGTTAGGCTCTGCAAAAATGGCTTCAGAAAGGTCTTTCCCAACTTTCCGTCCGTCAACGTCGAACGCCGCGACAACTTCGATGTCTCTGGGATGGAACCCGCCGAGCCTGAGGTTGCGCAGTCCGACGCACTCTTTCTCTTCAGGGCAATCAGCATAGTAACGTAGGCCTTGAACTAGTGCAGATGCACAGTTTCCGACGCCGGCTAAAGCGACTTTGATCTTTGGCAACTTTGACACCTGTTTGGAAGTTCATATTTGCCGAGTGGCTTAAAAAATGCTCCGTTGCCCTTGCACAAATTGAGGATCATTACAAATGGGAATTTATGCTCCAGTTTGGCAGTCTACTGGGTATTTTTTCAGTGCGCGCGCGGCAGAACTCCAAGCCTTAGGCGTCGCAATCGTGTTCTTCATCGACCTCTTGAGTTCAAGCCTAGCGAGAATAATCACGAAACAGGTCTCCTGATCAGACGACAGGTATGTTGCCTTGGCTAATCTTATTCCCTTTCTTTGTAACGAGTAGTTTCGGAAGTCGTTTTTGGCAGATCTGGCGAGATTGATGATAAAACACAAATACTTTTTGAGGACAACTGGTTGCAGGTGATTTTATGGTTCGCGGATTGGCCTTGTTTTTCAGACTGGTTGTCGTGTTGTTTCCGCTTGTGGCCGGGTCGTTTCTGTTTTCTTTGGGAGCTGACAAATTGAATCAGGCTTATTTCCAGAAGGAACAGTGGATTGCACCGAATGGTCTTCTCGCATTTAGCTCTATACCCGCGACATCAGACTTCGCGCATCTTGGATTATACACTATGTCTCCGAAAAATGGTTCGGCTGAAACCTATCTTGACTACGAATTACTCTTGCAAACAGGATTTGCCCTAGGAGAACAGACAGTCGGTTTTCAAGTCCCATATGGCGTCACTTCTGTCAATTTCACAGTCACGGCCTCATCTGGACATGGAGATAGTGAAGCAGTTCCCCTTTTTGATCAGCGTACGATTATAGTAGAGGAGCCCGCAAAAGCCACGATATTGTACAGCAAATTTCAGGTCCCTGCTAACACGGCCGTTTGCCATCTCTCTTTGCACTTCGTTTGGGAGGGAGTATTCATCCGAGAAGGATTCTCAAACTATGCCCTGATAATTCCTTTTGCCAACGCTAACGAAACAGTTCACAGCAAAGTCTACGAATGCTGCCCACACGCCGTGGCACTGTTTGACAATGTACCCTTCATGATAGAGATTGGCATACCGTACGATAGTGAGTTCGAAGGAAGCTTCCCCGCACCTGACACCCAGGAGATTACCACGGGAAAACCGCAGGGAAACCTCGTTTGGTATTTCAACAACACAGCCACAAGATGGCCAATGCCTTCTTCGAATCAGTTTAGAGTCAACTTTGAAGTGCCTTCAGACGCAGAGCTAAGAAACCGCCTTTTCTTTGATTCAGGCCTCTACATGGGTTTAGGAATAAGCCTAGTTTTCAGCGGCGTGTATGAAGGATTGAAATCCGTCGAGGAACTGATGAGAAGGCGAAGGGAAAGAAGAGAACGAGAAACGGAAGCAAAGTCTACTTCATAGCGCGCGCTTGACGATGATCGAAAAACATAGAACGATAGACAGTGCTACAGGAATCAATGACCAGAACGGAGACAATCGACAAGAATGAGATATGAAGAGATCGATCCTGTAACAGACAAGGTTTTCTTGGTCAAGGGAGAAAATGAAGGCAGGTTCCCGTATTCGCATTCCATTCTCATATTGGACGACGAGACTGGACTTATAGACACAGGCTGCGGTATAGAAATTTTGAAGCGCCTCAAGAGAGAGTACAAGGTAGACTTCGTCATAAATTCTCACACGCATCCGGATCACTCAGCCGGCAACTGGGTGTTCAGAGATAAGCCAATTTATGTCCCAGAAGAGGGATTCGGCACAAGCGGTGACATAAAAGCTCTCTCAGAGAGACTGGTGAGTAAAGACCTTGCTTCAACATGGCGGAGATTTGTTAGAGAATATATGGGATTCAAGAGTTGCAGGCCGTCGCTCACATATGATGAAAAAACAGTTTTCGATTTCGGGAAAACCATGCTTGAATCGATCTACACGCCGGGACATACGAGAGACCATTATTGTTTTTACGAGCAGAAAGAAGGGATCCTTTTTTCATTTGATTATGATCTATCATCATTTCCCTGGTACGGTCACGTGGAGTCAAGCATTCCTGAATTTGAAGAATCAGTGAACAAGCTCAGGACTTTGTCTCCAAAAATCGTCGTATCGTCTCATAGGGGAGTAATCACCGAAAACATTCCAACTGAGTTTGAAAAGTTCCTCAAGATACTAGGCGAAAGAGATGAAAAAATCCTTTCCCTGCTGCAAAATGAAAAGACAATCGATCAACTTGTTGAATGCGCTCCAATCTATGGAAAATTCCCTTACGCTGAATCATTACTTCAATACTGGGAAAGACAGATGATCAAAAAACACTTGGAACGGTTAATAATTGCTGGTAAGGTAGCAGAGACATCGAAAACAGGCTATTACAAAAATCTACGTTAGCGCGCGCATTACAACTTGTTACCTTATACCATTCTTTGTCCATACTCAGAAAAGCCAAAAGAGAGTCCAATTGTTACATCAGCCGTGGTCAAAAAGCGAGCTAGACTGTCGGTGTGGTGACCAGAGGTGTTGTACGACTCTGTTCAGAGGCATCTTGCAATAGAGAAACTAGTCACCAGACCCGGTACTGGGGGACAAGAGAAGAAGTATTACCGGTTCAGGCCTGCAAGATGGTATGGTGGAATAGTTACAGCAGACTGTGCAGGTTGTGGGCTGTTGTGCAGGTTTTGCTGGGTTAGAGATTCTGTTATGCTCCATCCTGCTGACACCGGAGTATTCTGTACGCCTAGGCATGTGGCAGACAATCTGACTGCTTTGGCAAGGAAATGCGGCTTCAGACAGCTGAGAGTCAGCGGCGGAGAACCTACAATTGGAAAGGCTCACTTGCTTAAGCTTCTCGATCTGCTAAAAGACAAAGGATTTTCATTTGTTCTGGAGACAAATGGGATACTGCTTGGATATGACGAAGACTATGCAGGAGGTCTTGCGAAATACGATTTCGTTCACGTGAGAGTATCACTGAAAGGTTGCAACAACCAAGAGTTTTCTATGCTTACAGGAGCAGACTCAAAAGGCTTCGAGCTCCAGTTGAGTTCGCTGGGGAAATTGACTGAAGCAGGCGTCAGGTGCCATCCGTCTGTGATGGTGTCCTTTTCAGACAGGGAGAACTTGGGGAAACTGAAACAGAAGCTCAGGCAAATAGATCCTGATCTGGCCGAGCAGGTGGAGGTTGAAGAGTTGATTCTCTATCCTCATGTTCATAAGCGCCTTGAGAAATATGGATTGCGTCATATCTCTGGGTATGAGCCAAGCAAAGTCCCTAGGAAGCTTATCTGACTCATTATCCGCGCGCGCTGGACATAGGCGCAATTGCCAGGCATTACGGAGATCACTACTAGGAATACAGTTACGCGCTTGCAGGGACAACCAAGTATAATTACTGTTTAAAGAGGCAATGCCACAGTCAACAAAAGGCGCGCGCGGTTGTGCCCGTTGTCAGCGCGCGCTAGTGAACTGGTTGGTCAAAAATTGCGTAGTAACTGCTTGTCTTGTATTGGTAGAGGACTTTACCTCGGCTTTTGACTGCAATTGGCTTGCATTATGTGAGGTCGATCTTCATGGAAAATCGACATGCTGTTCTTAGGTTTCGGCTTTTGTTAGGAGTTCTTCGGCGTTTGTTAGCGATAGCTTATAGAAAGCAAAGGTCAACACGACTGTGATGATTGCGCTGATTCCAACGGCAAGGTAAAGGTCAATGAATGGGTTTAAGCCAAGCATAACTGGAAATTTGTACAGGATAAGAGGAGCCAGCACTCCCAAACCAGCGGCGAGACAGGCGGCTACGTTGAATAAGCTCCGACTTGGGCGTATCATTCTGGGTCTTGGAACCTCGGTGAAGTCAGCGCCCTTGATGCCGTTTGCCAGTGACAATGCGCCTAAAGCGAACACTATGAAAATAGACTCTAAAGCCAGCGTAGTTATAGCTTGCAGTGTCGGGTGGTAAATGAAGAAGCCAACGGCTCCTGTAATGGGCAAAATTATGAGCGAGAAGAAGAGGATGAAAGCGTATTTGCTACGCACCAAGTTTTTGGCTGAAACCGGCGAAGCGTAGATTCGCCATATACTGTGTCCCTCTTCGCCTATCATGAGGCTGCCCAAGCTTATAGCCATTATACTTGCTGGGAAAAGCGTGGTGAAAACCATGAAAAACGACAACATCGAAAAGGGCGCTGATCCTTGGGTGGACTGAGTCATGTTTAATGACTGCATTACGGGAACTATAAGCACTACTATGGGTATTATGAAAGCGATCATTAGTTCTCGTCGGCGCGTAAACGCTTTGAGGTCTTTTCTCAGGAGTGCTACCTCAACTGAGGAGAAAGGCAGCCTACCAAGGAAACCAGTTTTGGGCGCGTATTTTCCGCGCGATATGGTTATGGCAGGCGGCTCATAAAGCCCAAAGTGTTTGTTCAGCACAACGCCGAGGAAGACAAGACCAGCGATAAACAGGAGCGAAAGCACCAAGAAAGCAGTTCCTTGTAGCAGGAGCCCAGTCATTAACGAGGAAAGCGTCATGCCGAGCCATACGAATGGCACGAACCAAGCGCTGGTCTGGACGGAGGCAACGGTTTGAACAAACGTAATTGCACCCGTGCCTGTGGTTATGTAGAAGTAAATTATGTAGAAGACCACGACAAACAGAATGAAGCTGAGTGAACGCACCCAAACTGCTGCGCGTCCAGTAGACTTGTAAACAGCACCGGTGAAGCGCACTAGGAGGATTCGAAAGACTTCGGTTATGGCGCTAGCCATGAAGGCAGCAGCCACCATTGTTAAGACAGCGCCAGCGGCTAAGAGAGCTTGCCCAACGAACAGGGAGAACACGAGGATAGCTGAGGAGATGAACGTTACTGAAATCAGAGGAAAACCCAGTAGTCCCGCTAGAATAGATGCTAAAGTGTGTTCTTCCCAGGTGACTGGTAACCAATAGGGTGCTTGGGATGTGAAGCGAACGCCGCTGCGTTGAATCTGCTGAAGCATTGTGAAAACCAAAGTATAAACCAAAACCATGGTTGGCAGCGAGAAGAGGAAGCTGAAATAGCCTTGATTGAAGAATAATTGAAGCCCTGCGTCACTTGCCAAAGCAACGTAATAAATGTATTGTGCTAGAAAGCCAACTCCTACGCCGATGGCTAAAGCGACGCCGTAGATTACGTAGTTGAAGAGTCTATTTCTGGTCACATTGTATTTGGTCTTTTTTTGTCCTCGGAGGAGCCTGCCTGACTTCATGTCCACCCGAACGAGGTATAGGACTGTTCGCCAGTTCATTTGACGAGTTCCTCAACCACAGCCTTAATGTCACCCGTTCCCGTCAGCTTCAGGAAAATATCCTCCAAGCCAGAGCCAGGCATCGAAGCCATCTTTCTTAGTTCATCCATGTTCCCCAACGCCAACAGCTTACCTTGGGACATGATCCCAACGCGGTCGCAGACAGCCTGAGCAATTCCCCCTCCCCTTGCTCTAACGAGTTGAATCATTTAGATAACTCTTTCGCAGAGTTTTTCCCCACCATATCTCAGCTTACAACATACCATGCAGCACAAAAACCGCGCTATGTGGCTTTGACTAGAGTCTGAGTTTGTCTTCCAGCCGTCTGATGAGCTGCGGAGGGAATTTTCTCTTCTCCACCATGGCAACAAGCTTCTGCAGCTCTCTTTTTGCTGTCTCATACAGTCCCTTGGAAATCCAGCCGTTCTTCAACGCATCTTCTAGTTCTTCCTCATCGAGCACTTTGTACTTGAGATCAGGCGATACCCAGAGATCCAGAAACAGGTCAGTGAGCTCAACTGAGCCATCTTTCAAGAGTTTGGGGGGAGTGGCAATGTCACAATAGTATCCAGTGTGCCTTCCCCGCAAATTCCTGACTTTGACGACATTGAACCATTTCCCTGTGAGTTCGAAATACGTTATTGGAAAACCAGCCTTCAAGACCGTTTTGCCGTCAAACATTATCGAGTGTGTAGAAGTGACTTGAGATCTGCCGGCGATGACCCTTTTCGACTTGAAGACTAGCTCATCATACATTTCTAGAACTTGAGCTGGCAATCGCAAGTACCGCAGATGAAGTCTAGGAGTGGCGAGGGCTTTTGCGACTACTGACTCAATAAATGATGTTTTGGCTTCAGTGTAACCTTCTCGATTCGACCTGTATTTTTGACTTAGATCTTTCTTCAGTCTGTGATATTTTCTAGCCACGTCTCGATGACAGCGCAAATAATCTCGAAACAACAAATGCCGCTTCCAGAAATCCCCGTCTCGTTCAACCATGTGTAAATGAAAATGCTTGTTGGGAATTCCTTCAGGGCCTTTCCGAAAGTAACGTCTTTCCGGAATTGTCTTCTCATACTCCGGAACATAGTCGTAACCAACGCTTTTGAGTGGCTCAACACAGTCTTTCGCGTCTGAGAGCTTTTGTACGCCAACCATTACATCTATGATCGGCTTCGCCCCTAAGCCTGGAACAGCTGTGCTTCCAACGTGTTCTATGCCGACGACCTTGGCGGCAATTACGCTGAGAATCAAGTCTTTTTCTCTTGCATAGATGACTGGCCACTTTGGGTTATAACCCGCAATCTTGACAGAGACTTTCACAGCAATTTCCTCCATGGTCACGCTAACGAGTTGTTGACGCTCTTTTCCTTGAGAGCCTGTTTGTAACATGTCCTTTTTTCATGATGAAATCATCATCTGCTCTTATCGTCGGTTTGTAGAGAATGAAATCTATGTGTATTGATGCTTCATTGGTTCCGCCGAGGTGCTTGTTATTGCCTATGGCTACGTGTGCCGTTCCAAGCGCTTTTTCATCGTAGATGCGGAGCCCTATCGGTTTCATTCCGTGATTTATTCCCATGCCAAATTCGGCCACTCTGTCTTTGTTTCCTCGTGCTTTATCCAAGAAGCTTTGGAATGCAGTCCTTCCTTTGTCAGCTCTAAGACGAGTTATCTTTCCCTCTTCGAAATCTATCGTGAGCCCTTGGACGTTGAAGTCTCGGAGCTCGTCGGCCACGAGTCTTCCGCAAGCTGAACTCTCTATGGGAGCGATATACACCTCTCCACCGGGAACTTCAACTTCACACTCCCTTCCAGTCGAATAGCAGTCTTCGAGGTTCCCAACTTCCATGCCCACTCTTCTGTTTTCTATACTCAGCGTCAAATCAGTGCCATTTGGATCGGTAACCTCAATTATGTTTCTTCCTTCCAGACTCTCAACGAAGCTTGAGCCAGTCTTTCTCAGCCTGTCATAATCCACGCTCACAGCATTCGCGAACGCCTCAAGAAAGGTCTCATATTCTATTCTCATGGCTTCTACGCATTTCGCCGACAACAGGCTTACGTACAGAATAGGTCTGCCCTTCAAAGTCTCATAGACTTGATCCCAATATGAACAAACGCCCATTCCAAGATCATCTGGAGCACTCTTGGGATTCTCAAATTGGGTGACCCACATAACTAGATCCGAGTTCTCCAAAAGACACCGTGTATGTCCAGGAAGCTTAGCCTCCGCGTCTTCATCAACGATTTCTGCTCTGTTTGGTAACAAATTCTCATCCCAAACCCACAGATGAGGGTACGTGTGTTCCACATAGCACTCTCGCATCAGACGTTCTGCAAAAACACTGTTGTGCTTTCCACAGATGATGAGGATTTCTGATCCTTTTTTCAGACGTGCACCACGAGTCGCGATCAAATGCGCGGCTTCCGTCATCAAACGTTCCAGACGCAAGTTCATCACAACCAGCCTCAAGATAGAGAAGAATCAGGCTTTTTTTGTTTTCTCAGTCGCCAAGCCCATACCTAATGCGCAGAAGGGCAGCGGTCGGTCATATGAGAAGGAGAAAAAGAAGAAACACAGTCTGGGAACACGTCTCCTGGGAATTCTGGATAACTGGGACTCACACAAAGAAGACATAGCCAACAAACCCGACCCCTATCTTTATCAACTTGAAGAGTTTTTCAGAAAATTTCATGTCTAGCCAGTTTTTGATTTTCCGGAAAAGTTATAGCTGAACCTACTTGCCTAGAATTGTGTTCAGCTTTTCCAGGGCTTCTTTGTTTTCTTTCCAGTGCAGCAATTGCAGAGCCTCTTGGATACGGCACCATCTGTATTCACTGTGCTCTTTTCCATCAAGCACTACCTCTTCTGTGGGAGACACTTCTACGCCATAAACGTATTCCGTGTTCAGGTTAGGGTCTGAAAATTCGAAACAGTGTAGGTCTTCTATCACTCTAACGAGATTCTTTAGTCCTGTCTCTTCCCTTATTTCTCTGTGTAAAGCTTCCATTCGGGTTTCTCCTTCTTCCAAGCCACCTGTAACAGGTTGCCAGAAGCCATTTCTATCAGGAAGTCTTTTCAGGAGTAGATATTCTATGAAGCTGCCATTTCTTCGAAAGATTACTGCTTCAACCTGTATTGGCAATCTCATGGCAGAGAGAGTTGCGTCTGAAATTGAAATCTGTTTTGGAAAGTGTGTGAGCGAAAAGCTATAGCTGAACTGAAAGTAACTGTGTGGATTGGTGAATTGAGTTGCTTGAAGGGAAGAATGTGAATTTGAGGGTTATGGAGAAAGAGGATGTGCCATTGCTTGTGGACTGGTGGAGCAACCTAGAGTTCTGGGGGGAATATTTCTCTCCAATACAGAGAACCAAGACAGAGATGGAGAAGTTTCTTGAAAGCAATCCTCTGGAATATAGGCAATTCATTATTGAGAAGGAAGACGGAACCAAAATCGGTGGCATAGCACACTTCAACGTGCTTGCACCCTATGGGAAAACGCTGGAAATGGGCTATGCATTGCTTCCAAGCGAAAGAGGGAAAGGCTATTGCACGGAAGCTGCACAGATAATGGTGGACTATTTGTTTCTTTCAAAAGACATAGTTTGCATTCAAGCCACGACAGATGTTGGAAATGTTGCTTCACAAAAGGTTCTAGAGAAGACAGGTTTCCAAAAAGAAGGGACAATGCGAAAACGATTCTTCAGCAATGGAGAGTGGAAAGACACCGTCATGTTCAGCATTCTCAGAGAGGAATGGAAAGAACCAAAGATACTGACAAGAACCATTTGAAGATATTCAGTTTTTGACGTTGCGGAAAAGGTGTAGTTGAATCGACTTAACTTCGACAAGTCTTTTAACCGCTAACACAGACACAGTTGAATTGAGAAAGAGGTAGTGCTAGTTGATTAAGAGAGTTAACTGGCTTGAAATAAAGGTGACTGACATTAAGAGGGCTATCAGTTTCTATCGTGATGTTCTCGGCTTGAAGATAAAGAACGAATGGTCAAACTATGTTATTTTTGATTTGGCTGGAACGGCAACTTTGGCAATAATGCTCGGCGGCAAGAAGGGACGAAAAGAAGGAGCACCAAATATCTATCTGGCGGTGGAAAACGTTAACGAGGAATACGAAAAACTAAAGACAAAAGGCGTCAATTTCGTGGAACAGCCAAAGAAACAATACTGGGGTGGTTGTGCCGCCTTGTTTGCCGACCCAGACGAGAACCTACTCTATTTGACGCAGACAGAAGACTAATCAAACACCGTTGAATCGACACTATCATCTGTGACAGTCTTCCATAAGTCTTTTCTAAGCCAGTTTGACCCGTTGACTCGGTTTCGATTTTGCGGAAAAGCTATAGCTGAACCGAGAACACATATGCGTTTTGGCTTCAAAGGAGGTGATAGGTTGAAGTTTGGTGATGTCATTCTGGCTGTGGCTACTGTTGCAGTGATTGATGTTTTGGTTTACTTTGTGTTGGGCATAGCGTTGATTCCGTCTGTGGGTTCTTATTGGGGGCTCAATTCTGCAGCCATTTTATCTCTGTTAGTCGCTGGGTTAGTTGTGGGTTGCGTTTTTGCAGGAAAGATACAAGAAGAATCCAGAATAGGAGCGGTTGGGAAAATAGCTGTTTTGTTTGGAGCGGTTACGTCGTCTGCTGTGATGCTATCTAATTCTGCCAATGGCTACTATAACGCTTGGGTTAAGGAGACCTTGCAGAGTATGTATTCTACGGGTGCGTGGACAACAACGGATTGGTACGTTTATGAGCAGTTGGCGCTAGTTGAACAAGTGGCTCTCAATGTCCTATTGGCATTGGTGTTGGGTTTCATCGGGCTCTATGCTGGTTCGATGCTCAGGAAGCCAAAGAAGAGTTAAGAACAGCAAAAACATATCATGCCGCCACTTTCTTTTCTTATCTTTTCTGAACGACAACCAAATCCAATGATTCTTTCATCTTTGGGAGAGAACAACGAAAATAGAAGACACTTCTATCAGTTCTTTTAAGCCAGTTTTTGGTTTTGCGGAAAAGTTATAGCTGAACAAACTTTTTATTTATAGGTGAGCAATAATGTGAGCGTGATAAAGCTCATAATTTTTGATGCAGGTGGCGTTCTCTACATTGGGAACCAGAAAATAATAGATAAGGCTGTAGAGAGATTTCTCGAGAAACATGGCGTCTATGATTTCGACAGGAATGACAGGGTTTGGTCCAAGATTGAAAAACTGGTGTCTG
>Ga0315279_10001539_pt1 | contig 38011 bp, 27 predicted proteins | sample YL17G06_20_MG_FD_203694 | JGI IMG/M metagenome (GOLD analysis project Ga0315279, IMG submission 203694) | Sediment microbial communities from Yellowstone Lake, YNP, Wyoming, USA - YL17G06_20 | ecosystem: Environmental > Aquatic > Freshwater > Lake > Sediment | place: USA: Wyoming | collected...
TGGCGCGGGCCTGCTGGAAGGTGGGCGCCAGCGGCTTTTCCATCATCACGTGGATCTTGCGCGCGGCGCAGGCCCGCACCACCGCCAGGTGCTCGAGGTTGTCGCCGAAGCACATCACCGCCTGCGGTTTGGCCTCCTCCAGCATCTTCTGGTAGTCGTCGAAAAAGCGGACTTCGCGCCCCATCGTCTTGGTGGCGCGCTCGCGCAACTCGGGAATCTTTTCCGCGATTCCGACCGTCTCTATATCCGAATGCTTGGCCACCTCGCGCAGGATTCCCCAGGCGTGATCGTGGGTCAAGCCGATGACGGCCAGCCGGAAGTGGTCCTGGGCAAAGCCGGTTCCGGCGAGCGGGGGAACAAGGGTCAGGGCGACGAGCAAAAGGGCGAAACGACGCATATTGACTCTCCTAACTTGCGCGCCAATTGTATCCCGGTTTGATCCCCCTCCCAAGCTTCAACGCGACAGGCGGCGCCGGGAAGGCTTCCGCGGGCCGCCCGCTGATGGCAGGCTGGAGACCGGAGCGCTTTCGGCCTCCTTGTGATCCGTCTTTGCGGAGAAGCAAATCGCATTTATAATAACGGCACTTCGGTGGGGAGAAGGGAAGAGCCATGCGGGAACGTGTATGGATGGGGGTGGCGTGCCTGGGCGCAATGCTGATCGCGCCCGCCGGCCTTCTCGCTCAAGCACCGCTGCAGCGCGCCCGCGCAGAGCAGCGACAGGGGCGGATGGCGGAACTGCGGGCGGCCGCGACGGAGGCCCTGGAACGCGCCACCGACCCGGCCACGCTGGCCGCCGCCGCGGCCCTGCTGGACGAGACAGGGGCACGCCGCGGGATTGAGGCCTACCAGCGGGTGCTGGCAGCGGGGCCCGCGGCGCGCACCGCCGAAGCGCAGGCGGCACGCCGGCGCCTGGTCCTGCTGTACCTGGAGGCCGGCCAGCCGGAGCAGGCGGCGCGCCTGCTGGAGGACTATCGCCGCTACGGCGGCGACGACCTGGCCCTGTGGTCCGCAGCCGCTCCCGGCATGCCGGCGACCGGCTACATCGAGATTCCAGGACCGTTGCTTGGGTTCGAGCGCATGGCGGCCCTGAAGCCCGCCACGCGCCCCGAGGAACTGGTGCGGGCGCTGGCCCGCAACATCGTCACCTTCGGCTACCAGTATTCGTACCGCAGCATGCGCGTCACGCCCACCGAGTACCTGAAGCTGTTGAAAGCGTATCTCGGGCATGCGCGCGAGTTACAGGCGCTGGCGGGCGCGCCGGGAGTCCTTCGCGTCAGCGCCTGCGAGCAGGCGGGTCCCCTGCTGGCGTTGCTGGGCTACCGCCGCCGCGGGCCGTGCGTGGATGGCCGAGTCGACTCCCAGGCCCGCGACCGCAAGGCGCCGCCCCAGGCTTTGCCTCCCGCGGCCATCGAAGTGGACAACAGCACCCGCGCCTTCCTCGCCGCCGACTCCGGTTTTCCGTTGGTCGAACTGGAGGAAGCCGTGCAGGGCAAGCAACCGTTCGAGCACTCGGTGCGGCCGGCCCGTATCCCGGTGCTGTTCGGACCCGAGGCCTGGCTGCCGTCCACCGAGAACTGGATCGACGGGTTTGTCGGCGACCGCGACCTGGCGCGCCTCTACCTCGGCCTTTCCCAGCTCGACAGCGCAACAGCCGAGCTGTTGTTTCGTTCCATCGGGCCGCAGAAGCTGAAGGCGGTCGCCCATGTTCTGGACTTCTTCGGCTCGTCGCTGCGCGTGGAGAACGGGCGGGCAGTGGCGCCCGGCGGGCCGGCGGCCGCCCGGGTCTGGGGGCAACTGGCCGGCGCCAACCCCGATCATCCGGCCGCCTTCTTCGCCGCCTTGCTGCAGAAGGATGAGGGCTGGTTGGCGGCCTATTTCGATGCCCTGGGCCGGGCCAGCCCGGCCGCACAAGCCTATCTTTGCGAGCCGAACCGCCTGGCCCGCTTCTATCGCGCACTCCGCGGCCGCACAGCGGTTCCCGGGCCGGCGCGGCCCATTTTCCGCTCCAGCGCGCAGTTGCTGCTGCTGACCGCGCGGCTGCGCCTCCGTCCCGACGGCGCTCCGTACCTGCCCGGCGGCGTCAACACCTGGAAGGCCGTGTTCCGCCTCCGGCCGGCCCGTCTGCCGGGGTTCAAGAAACCCGGAGACACCTCCACCCCCCAGACCGCCGACCAGGTGGTGGAAGGCTTGTTCGCGCGGGTGCGGGACGCCGAGGAAAATGGGGCGCTCAACGTCTTCCTGGTGGTCAACGAGATGGACCGCCGCAGGACGCGTCCCCTGGCGTCGGACACCATCCTGCTGCTGACCGCGCAGTACCCGCGCTTCAGCCAGCACTATCACCTTTTTGTCGACTGGCCGCAGCTCAGCGACGCGGCCATCGAGCAGACCATCGACGTGTTCGAGTCGTTGGGCCGCATCCGCGATCCGATGACCCGCGCCGACGCCATCGGCGCGCTCCAGGCCGCCGTGGCGTTGTTGGACATCCAGGCCCGGCAGAATGAAATCCCGGAAGCCAAGCTGGATGAGGTGTACCAGCGGCTGCTCAGCTACTACGCGAACGTCGAGGAGGCCGAGCGGGTGTTCACCGCCTCCCGCGAGGCGCTGCAACTGCTGCTCTCGTTTGCTCCGGCCGGCACGGGTTCCCAGCAGGAGCGGATGATCGGCATGCTGGCGGCGCCGCCGGGCATCGCCGAGGAGGCGCGCCCGGTCCGCGACGAAGTGGCGTCGCGCATCCGCACCGGCCTGGAGGCGCAGCGGCTCATCCCCCTCGACGTCCTGTTCGAGCTGGCCGACCAACTGGAATCGGCGGCGCGCACGGGCACGCCGCCGGGGGCCGAGTTCAGCCGGCTGGCCGAGCTCATCCAGAATTTGAGGCTGCCCAATCTCTTCCCGAGCACCTTGGAAAAGCAGGCCGCCTTCTTCGGTTACTGGGCCGAGCGGCACATCATGGCGGAACGGGAAAGCAACCTGGACAAGATGGTGCGGAAGGAGAAGCCCGCCAAGCTGGCCGAGCTGCGCGGCCTGCTTCTTCCGCACCTCCGCGACACGCTGGTGGGGCTGGTGTATGCCTACTACGCGCCGCCCGGTTCCGCGCTGCTGCTGAACAACCCCCTGTTTGTCCGCTCCCATGATTTTCTCGGCATTTCGGGCCGCGGAACCGGGAACGAGATCTGGGGACCGGGCCGCGTGTCCGGCCCCGGATGGCCGCTGAGCGCCGGGGGCCGCTTCTCCGGCTCGCTGGCCGGAATCGCTTACGCGTTGGCGGACGCGGAAAAGGATTTCCTGGTGCCCCAGCAAACGCAGTCGCTGATCTGGGGCGAGCTAGTGCCGCAGTTGCTGCTGGGCTCCAGCCTGCCGCGTTGGTGGCACGTGTCTCCGCGGACGCAGCATTGGGCGGCGCTGAACCTCAGGCTGGGCCGCGACCTGCTGGCGGAAGCCGCCGCATCCCCAGAGGCGCGCCGGGCAGTGGTCAGCGGGCTGCGCCTGTCGCCGCTGGGGGGCGAGCAGGTGGAGCGGGACTTGGCGCGGGGAGACCTCCCGCACGCCCTGCGGCTGGTGACGCCGGCGGAGTTGTACCGCCTGTCCCGCACCGCGCTGGCGGGCGCGCCCGCCGGCGGGCTGAAGGCCGCCGCGCTCCGCGCCGGCCCGCTGGCCGCCGTCATCGAGCAAATGGAGCGGGATTTCCCGGCGGAAGCTTGCGAAGCGGCGGTGAGCGCGGCCTACGGCGTGCCCCACCCCAAGCTCACCCGCTACTATCGCCCGGAGTTGTTGCAGGTGTCGTTGTTTCCGGCGCTGATGGGTTACTCCAGCCGCCTGCTGGCCGAGACCTGGGAATCCACCAACCTGTACTGGGCCGAGCTGGCGGACGAATTGGCCTTGCATCCCAGCGAACTGAACCGGCTGGCCCCGCAGCTCACGCGCCGCAGTCTGGAGCGCGTTTTTGCCAACGACTTGGAGGACTGGCCCGCGCTGCTCCAGGCCATGCTGGCGACGGGTGAGGAATTCCGGGCCCAGGTTGCCAATGATCGATGAGGAGTCCGGCCGGCGGTAGGGCCGGGCGTGGCAGGGGCGGGCCCGGCGCCCGCCCGTGGATATCAGCAATGGGTGACCCTACGGGTCGCTCTTACGGGGGTTCAATGTCGCGTGTGATGGCCGCACTGCTGTTGCTGGCGCTGGTGCCTGTTGGCGCGCTCGTCCAGGAGCGCAGCCGGGAGCCGGTCTACCGCATTGAGGTGGACCTGGTTTTGCTGAACGTGGCCGTGACCGACCGCGGCGGGCACTACGTGCGCGGTTTGCGTCCCAACGACTTCCGCATCTTCGAAGACGGCATCCCGCAGAAGCTGGCGGTCTTCAGCGAGGGCGGCGGCAGGCCCGAATCGCTGGCCGAAGCCGGCCGGGAGCTGCCCAAGCTGCTCTCCGGTTCCAGCGTCTTCATCCTGTTCGACACCAGCAACTTCATCTACCGCGGGTTCGTGCACGCCCAGGACGCCATCGCCGAGTTTCTTCGCGGCATCGATCCGCAGGATTCGGTGGCGCTCTATAGTTTCAGCCGCAACCTGCTGCGCGCCTGCCCGCTCACGGCCGATCGCCGCCAGGCGCTGCTCGGGCTGCGGCAATTGGTGGCCGGCGACGACACTTCCCTTTACAACGCCCTGCTGCTCACCCTCCAGGATGCGGCCAAAGCGCCGGGCCGCAAAGTCGTGGTCGTCTTCTCCAACGGGCCCGACAACGCCAGCATGGTGTCGCCCGAGGCGGTGCGCGAGGTGGCCGAGACCGAAGGCATCCCCATCTACGTCATCAGCACCCAGGACCTGGAAAAAGACCAGATCACCTCCATCGCCTTCCGCCGGCTCACGGCGCGCACCGGCGGCCGGAGCTACAACGCGCGCAACTGGCGCAATGAGTCAGAGGCCTTCCGCTCCATCCGCGAAGATCTGGACAACATGTACCTGCTGAGCTACTATCCCGCGCCCAACGCCAACCTGGGCTGGCGCAGAATCAGCGTGGAACTTGCCGGGGAAAACATGAGCAGATACCGCATGCGCACCCGCAGCGGCTACCGCCCCCGGGTCCGCCTCGAGTAGCGGCGCGGAGCGGTCTTCTGGCAGGCCAATGGGACGCGCCACCGTCGCTATGCCGGCATGTCATCGCCTTCGCGGGGCGGCTTTCCGCCGCGCCGCTTCATGATTTTATCGAAAGCTTTGAAATCAGCCCGCGCCTTCCGATCCTGGAAGAAGCGGGCCGTTTGCAGAGCGGAAACCTTCTCCGCGACTGCTGTGGCCACGAACTGGTTTACGCTCGTTCGGTCCTCCCTGCTCAGCCGCTCGACCGCCTGTTTCAGCGAGCGCGGCAGCCGCAAAGGGTACGTCTTGGTCTCTGTCATCGTCTGATCCTCGCTATGGCTTCCCGCGGGAGCAGAACCTCCACCCCGAATCGAGAAGGTACAGCGCCAAAATCCCGCATGTTGAATGTCACCAAGGCATCCGCCCGGCCGTTGACCGCCGCCTCCAGCACCATCTCATCTCCCGGATCGCGGAGTTGTGGCCGCCACAGAAAATGCGTTTCCACTGGCTCCGCCATGGCGATCACGGCGCTCAGAAAGACGTCGACTTCCCGATCCGACAGCCCTGCCGCCAGCCGATGTTCCGCCCGGCAGCAGACCGCTTCGTATTCCATGGCCAGAGAGACGCTCACTAATAACGTCGTCTGGCTCTGGCGCGCAGCCATGAGAATCGCAGCCAACGCCCCAGCCGGGCTGCGCATCGCGGCTACCACCACGTCTGTGTCCAGCACCAGCCTCACATCACCCATGATATCACATTGGAACGACCCCGGAACGGACCGATGCACGGGGACAGGTTGCAGGCGGCGGGCGGCAGGTGGTAGCTTGCAGGTTGCAGGCAACCTGACACCTGGCGCCTGACACCGGACATGAGGCCAACAACACGACGCGAATTCCTGCGGAGGACCGCTGCCCTTCCGCCGGCCCTGCACGCCGCCGGCCGGGCGCTCTCGGCGGCAGCGCCGCAACCCAATTTCCTGTTGCTGTTTCCGGACCAGCTTCGGTTTGACTGGATCGGCAACCCCGAGGTCCCGGTGCGGACGCCCAACCTGGAGCGCCTGCGGCGGCGCAGCGTGCTGTTCCGGCGGGCCGTGGCGCCGTCGCCGCTGTGCGCGCCGTCGCGCGCCTGCCTGGCCGCCGGCAAGGAATACGACCGCTGCGGCGTCCGCAGCAACGCGGACAACTATCCCCTCCGGCAGACCACCTATTATTCGCTGCTGCGCGCCGCCGGCTACCACGTGGTCGGATGCGGCAAATTCGATCTGCACAAGGGCACCGAGGATTGGGGCCTGGACGGCAGACACCTGCTGCCGGAATGGGGCTTTTCCGACGGCATCGACAACGCCGGCAAGCAGGATGCTGTCCGCAGCGGCGCGGTCGAGCCGAAAGATCCCTACATGGCCTACCTGCACGCCCGCAAGCTGGCCGCTGTGCACGTCGAGGATTTTCGCAAGCGCGCCAAGCTCGGCTATCCCGCCACTTTCCCGACTCCGCTTCCTGAAGAAGCCTACTGCGACAACTGGCTGGCCAACAACGGGCTGGAACTGATGAAGCGCTTTTCCAAGGGCCAGCCCTGGCACCTGGTCGTGAATTTCACCGGGCCGCATCCGCCCATGGACATCACCGCCGGCATGGAAAAACTCTGCCGCGACCGCCAGTTTCCGCAGCCCAACCGCTGCGAGCAGTACACGCCGGAGACGCATGCAGCTATCCGGCAGAACTACGCGGCCATGATTGAAAACATCGACCGCTGGGTGGGCGTTTTCCTGGAGGCGGTCGAAAAGCGCGGCGAGCTGGAAAACACGCTGGTGGCCTTCAGCAGCGACCACGGCGAAATGCTGGGCGACCACACGCGCTGGGGCAAGAACCTGCCGTGGCAGCCGTCGATCGGCGTGCCGCTGATGGTGGCCGGTCCCGGTGTGCGCCAGGGCGTGAGCAGCGATGCCCTGGTGAGCACGATGGACCTGGCCGCCACTTTCCTGGATTATGCGCGCGCCCCCAGGCCGCCGGAAATGGACAGCCGCACGCTGCGTCCGCAGCTCGAGGGCAGAACTTCGACGCACCGAGAGTACCTCCGTTCCGGCCTGGGGCGGTGGCGCTTGGTCATGGACGGCCGGTACAAACTTGTGACCGGCTTTGATCCCCAGGCCAAGCGGTCGGAAGGTGGCGAGGAGCCCGGCGCGGGCGCTGCGCCTCCGCCCATGTTGTTCGATCTCAAGAACGATCCGCTCGAGAATGAGAACATCTCTGCCCAGGCGCCAAAAGAGGTGAAGCGCCTGTCGGCGTTGCTGCCTTGATGCCACTGACGGCTGGCAACTGCCGGCCGGCGGTCGCGGAGAGGCCGGAAGCGGTACAGTCCTTTTCGGGGAAAAATCCTGTCCGTGACCGATACCGCCCGAAGGGGCGTTATCATACACTGCGCACGGCAGGCGTGAGGGGATTATTGTGTTTCCCCGGATGGTGAGCGGGGACCCCCACCCTGTGCCGGTTGATTCATGAGCACGGTTCGCAGAACCGTGGTGTTTACCGCGGTCGAGGACGCGGTCCTGGACCGGGCCACGCGCTCGTTCGAGCGCGCGGCGGAGGCGCTCGACCTGCTGCGCGACAAAGGGGTGCCTCTGGTCTTGTGTTCCAGCCGGACACGTGCGGAAATCGAGCTGTTCCAGCAGGACCTGCGCATCCGGGCGCCTTTTGTCTGTGAAGACGGCGGCGCCATCTTCATCCCCCGAAAGTACTTTCCGTTCCATCTCCCGGAGGCCGTCGCCGTCGGCGGTTATCAGGTAATCGAGCTGAGCGCACCCTGCGCCGAACTGGTCGAAGCGCTGCGGCAGGCGGCGCAGAGAGAGCGGGTGCCGGTGGTCGGCTTCGATGAGCTTTCCGTGGACGAGGTAGCGGCCGAGCACAAGATCTCGCTGCTGGAAGCGCGTCTGGCCAAGTTGCGGGATTACAGCGAGCCCTTTCGCATCCTCGATCCCAACCCGGCGGCACGGACGCGATTGTTCCACAGGTTGCAGCGGGCAGGATTCCGTTGCACGCCTCACGGACGCTTCTACCACCTGACCGGCAACAAAGACGAGCGGCAGCCATTCCGAAAGCTGAAATCGCTGTACCGGAAGGCCTGGGGCGAACTGCGCACGATAGGGGTCGGCGTCCGCCTGGCCCATCTCGCCTTTCTCCGGGAGGCCGACCTCCCAATTGTGCTGCCGGCTGGCGGTCAGGAGGAGACAGCCCGCCTGCTCAGCGAACTCCCGGCGGCCCGCCTGGCCGGAAGAGCCGGCCCGCCCGGTTGGAACGAAGTGATCGTGGAACTGGTGGGGCATCGGACCTTGCAGGCCGTGGGGCGCTCCCTGGAGGGATGAAGTGAAAGTGGACGCCCGCACTATTCACATTGAATGTGCGGCCCACTTGAGCTATTCCTTGGTCACCACCGGAACCAGGGAGGGGCCGGAAGATCCATGCGCCGTTGTCCGATGTGCAACAGCACCCGGGTAACCCATTCCCATCGCAGAGGCTTCTGGGAAGGCTTCGTTCTGCCCTTCATGTTCCGGCGCCCCTTCGGCTGCCGTGAATGCCACCACCGCTTCTACGGATTCTCCCTCGGCAAGAGGACGCGAATGCGGATGGGTCTCGTTCTTCTCGTGCTGCTCCTGGCGCTGTCTACCGCCTGGGGCGTCTGGCGCATGATTGACACTCTGACCACTCCCCAACCGCCCCAGCAAGCCGCACCCGAACCCCGACGCTGAACCCACAGGCGCGATGGCGCACGCGCCGCGCTCGGTTATGCTGAAGGTGCATGCTGCGGCTGCCGATCGACCCCGCCATTCCCCGCATACAGGAACACCTGCGAACGCGCGGCAGCCTGCTGGTGCAGGCGCCGCCGGGATCGGGCAAGACCACGCGCGTTCCCCCGGCGCTGCTGGACGTGCTCCCGGGCCAGGTGTGGGTGCTGGAACCGCGGCGGCTGGCGGCCCGCCTGGCGGCCCGGCGCGTGGCCTTCGAGCGCGGCGAGCCGCTCGGACAGAGCGTGGGGTACCAGGTGCGTTTCGAAGAAGTGGCCGGCCCGCGCACCCGCCTGCGCTTCATGACCGAGGGCGTGCTGACCCGCCGCCTCCTTTCCGATCCGCAATTGCCCCATGTCAGCGCCGTGGTCCTGGATGAGTTTCACGAGCGGCATCTGGAGGGCGACCTGGCGCTGGCGCTGCTCCGCGGCCTGCAAAGGGGCGAGCGGGGTGACCTGCGCCTGGTGGTGATGTCGGCGACGCTCGAGGCCGGCCCGCTGGTTCGGTTCCTCGGCGGTTGCCCGGTGGTGCGCGCCGGGAGCCGGATCTTCGATCTGGACATCTCCCACGCGCCGTATTCCGGCAAACCGTTGGAGGAGCAAGTGGCCGGCGCGCTGGCCACCCTGTATGACGGAAGCTCGCCCGGCGATGTGTTGGTGTTTCTCCCCGGCGCGGCCGAAATTCGCCGGGCGGCCCGCGCCTGCGCAGCCCTGGCCCGGCGCGCCGGGTTGTTGCTGTTGCCATTGCATGGCGACCTGTCCGCCGAAGAGCAGGACCGCGCCGTGGCTCCGGCGGACCGTCCCAAGGTGATCCTTTCAACCAACGTAGCCGAAAGCTCGATCACCATCGAGGGCGTGCGGGCGGTCATCGACAGCGGCCTGGCGCGCGCCGCCAGCGACTCGCCCTGGACCGGCCTGCCACGCCTCCAGGTGTCCCGCATCAGCAAGGCCTCTGCGGCGCAGCGCGCCGGCCGCGCCGGCCGCACCGGGCCGGGCAGGGTGATCCGGCTGTACAGCGCCGAGGATTTCGCATGCCGCCCGGAACGCGACGCCCCGGAGATTGCGCGGCGCGAGCTTTCGCAGACCCTGCTGGAGCTGAAAGCCATGGGGGCCGAAAACCTGGAGTGGCTCGAGGCCCCGCCGGCGCCGGCCGTCGAGGCCGCCGAGGAACTGCTGCGGCGCCTGGGAGCCATCGGCGCCGGCGACAGCCTGACCGAAACCGGCCGGCAGATGGCGGCTTTGCCACTGCATCCGCGCCTGGCGCGCCTGGTGATCGAAGCGCGCCGAAGGAAGGCCGGCGAAGCGGGCTGCGCCGTGGCCGCGCTGCTGAGCGCCGGCGAGCGAGCAGGGGCGGGCCCCAGCGATCTTTTCGTCTTACTCGAATCCGATTGGTCGCCGGGGGCCCGCCGCATCTTCGAGCAGCTTTCCGCGCTGCAACAGAGCCGCGACCGTAAGGGAGCGGGTGCCCGCGCAGCGCCTCCGCCCGGCCCTGCGGCAGCACCCGCTCCCTTACGGTCGCGGCTCGGTTTCTCCGGCGGCCGCCGAATGAACGTGTTTTCAGAGCACGCACTGCTGATATCGGTCCTCACCGCGTTCCCCGACCGTGTCGCTCGCCGGCGCACACCGTCCGAACCGGAGTTCGCGCTGGCTTCCGGCCGCAGCGCCGTGCTCGATGCCTCCAGCTCGGTCCGCGGCGAATGGATCGTGGCGATAGACGTCGAAGAGCGGCCCGACCGCGGCCTGCCCCTGATCCGCATGGCCAGCAGCATCGAGCCCGAGTGGCTGCTGGACCTGTTTCCCGAGCGGGTCACCGAAACGCATGCCGTGGAGTGGAACCGCGCGGTGGAGCGCGTGGAGGCGATCAGCGCCCTGGTTTACGAGGGCCTGGCGATTGAGCAGACGCGCAGCGGCGCCGTCGATTCCGAAGAGGCGGCCCGGCTGCTCGCGCAAAAAGCCTGGGAAGCGGGATACGCCCGCTTCGCCGACCCCGGCGAGGTCACCGCGCTTCTCGACAGGGTGGCCTTCGCCGCGCAGCATTCGCCCATCCGGCCGCTCGGCGAAGAAGACGTGCGTGCCGCGCTGGCGTCGCTCTGCAGCGGACTGCGGAGCTTCGGCGAACTGGCGGCCGCCGCCGGGCACGGCGGTTTGCGGCGCGCCCTGGAAGAACGGCTGGGCGATTCCCGCCGCCTGCTCGAGCAGATCGCGCCGGAACGCGTCCGTTTGGCCGGCGGTCGCCAAGCCCGCGTGAACTATCCGCCCGGCACCCCTGGGAGCGCGGCCGTCCCGGCCGCCCTGCAAAGCCATGGAGTACCGGGGCGGGCGGGACGCCCGCGCTCCCAGGGCGGCCATTTGCCGTGGATCGCTTCGCGCCTGCAGGATTTCTTCGGAATGCGGGAGACGCCGCGGATCGCCGGCGGCCAAGTTCCGCTTGTTGTGCACCTGCTGGCGCCCAATCAGCGCCCGGTTCAAATCACCAGCGACCTGGCCGGCTTCTGGGAGCGCCATTACCCGCAGGTGCGCCGCGAGCTGCATCGCCGCTATCCGCGCCACCGGTGGCCGGAAAAACCAGTGACGAGTGACAAGTGACGAGTGACCAGGGTCACTTCTCCGTGCGGCCGCTCGTCACTTGTCACTCGTCACTTGTCACTTCTGAAACCCCGACGATGTTTCCCGGCCGGCGTCGAAGATCGCGTACTGCGAGTAGAGCAGCGGCCACGTGCCGGCCAGGCGCACGGTCTCCAGCGGGCTGTTGCCGGCCATCACCAGCACCGCGTGCCGCTGGTCCAGCGGATTGGCGGCGACAAACATGAGCGCTTCGTTCTCCGAAGCGTGGTCGCGCCCGTCAATGCGGAACGCCGCCTGTTCGTACTCCAATCCGATGCGCCCGGCCCAGGCGGCCAGCGCGGAGTTGGTTTCGGGGCGGCCGATGAAGACCACCTCCTTGCTGCGCAATTCATCCTCGCTCACCTCGAAGTCCTTGCGCACGGGCGCCGCGCTCTCGAACGAATCCAGCAGCCGGCTCTGAAACTGCTCGGCGGCGTAGCGGTTGGCGCCCGCCTCGGCGACGGTGCCGTATACGATCACCGCCGAGCCGGCGCGGCGAAGCATGACCGAGGCCCGGTAGATCAGTCCCGGCTTCTGGTCGGGCAAGCCCGAATCGGGCAAGCCCGAACCGGGCAAGCCCGGGCCGGAGAGCCATTTGTCGAGCACGGGTCTCCCCTTCTCGCCCGCGGTAGCGAGGAACTGCGCGGTGGTCACGCTCTTGGTGGTGTTGGCCTCGAAGAAATCGCGCATCATGGCAAAAAACTGATCGTCGCCCAGTTCGCGCCGCAAGGCGTCCAGCGCCAGCGCGCCTTTGGCCCACGCGATGCGGAACCAGGCGTCGGAGCGGAGGTCGAATCGCAGGGCGGCCAGGGATTGGTCACGCTCCACGGCGGCGGCGCGAAAGTCGGCACGGAACTCCTCCAGCCTCTTCTCCAGGTCGGCGCCCGACAGCGCGCGGTAGTAAGCAGCCGAGCCGGCGCTCAGCCAGATATCGGCATCGGAGGCGGGCAGAATCCAGCCCTTCCACAGCCGGTCTTTGTAAGCGCCGGCGCTGTCCGGCCTCGGGGAACCGCGTCCGCCGGGCGCCGGTTGGCCGGAGACCGCCGCGGCGGCGGCTTCCGGCCGGGCGGGCGGTTGCGCGCCTTTGCCCGCCAGGCGCGCCTTTTCGTTGTCGGCCACAATCACGCGCAGCGACTCCGAGGCATTCCCATCGATCAACCGGTAGCCGGAGGAGTACAGCCCCATATTGCCGGCATATTGCTGCTTGGCCGAGGGCGGCGCCACCCACTCGCGCTGGTTGGGCTTGCCGAACACCGCCCACATCATCAGCCGCGAGGCCATCTCCGCCGTGGTTACTTTGGCGTCCATCGACGACGCGGTCACCAGCGGCGGCGTGCGAAAAGCCAGGAAAGCAAACTGCTCGTCAATCCGCCCCTTGTACTCTTCGTACAGCTCCTGCCACTTGATGTCCCGCACCGAAGGGACGAAGGGGAGGTGTTCCGGCGCGCCTTTGGGATCGAACGCGTACTCCAGCCGCACCTGCAGGTCCTTGGCGTTGTTGCAGCCCCAGTAAAAGCCCTCGGTGCCGCCGAACCAGTCGTTCTTCGAGCTGCGATACAGGCGGGTCTTGTAGGTGCCCAGCTCGAACATGGCGATTTCGTTGGTGCGGGAATCGCCGATCAGCCATTCGTTGGCGTACAACCCGTTGTTTCTTGTGGCCAGGTGCTCGACCACCTTGTCGATGCTGTCGCCGTACTGGATGGCGCGGCGGGCGCGGTAACCGACCGGAGTGCCCTCGATGTTGAAGGGGCCCGGGCGGATGGTGGTTTCCGTCAGCACCACGCCGGCGTCGTTCTGGTACCAGTCGGTGCCGCTCTGAATCCCGCCGGGGTAGCTCTGGATCAGCACGCGGTGGCCACGGACCGGCTGGATATCGAGCAGGATGTTGGTTTGCTCGGCCAGCGTGAGGGACCACATGGTGATATGAGCGATGACCATGCGGCCGTCGCGCGCCGCCTTGCCGGTGGCGGCAAACGCCGAGCAACGCTCGCCCGCTGCCGCGTCGCGCCGGGGTTCGGAATACGGCGGGCGCACCAGCTTCAGCATCTCCAGGCCGCTGGGGCTGACGTCCGCCGCGCCGCGCAGCGTGCCCAAATCGTCCATGGTGTTGGCCACCAGGATGTCCGTCAGGTCCACGGGCCGCTCGTCGTGCCTGGCGCCCGCCGCCGCTGCGCCGTCGGCAATGCCCTTCATCTCCTGGAGGATCTCCTGGTCGAAGCCGCGGAGGAACATGGCGTAGGCCGCCATGCGCCCCTGCTCCCAGGCCCGCCGCCGCGATTGCGAGTCCAGTTGCGAGGCGCAGCGGTCCAGGTAGCGCTCGATCTCCCGCGCCATCAGCCAGCCGTGCTGGTAGCCGCGCTCATACGGCTCCCCTTCGATGTGCAGGTAAATCCAGCCGGCGATGGGGTAGCGGTAAGCGGGCCCGAAGGTTTTGACCGCGGCGCGGGACGGCCAGGCCGCGGCCCCCGGCGCTTCCTCCAGGCTCACGCCCTCGAACCAGGCCTTGCCCCGGAAGGCGCCGCCCGAGCCGGCGATCAGCAGGATGCGGTCTTGGGAGCGGGTGGAGGTGAAGCGCAGCGCCAGGCGCGTCCAGTCGCGCGTGCCCGCCACCGCTTCCGAGTGCACGTCGAAGGGCATGGACTCCATGGCCAGGGCCGCGCCGGTGGCGATGGGCGTGCGATCCAAGTCGCGCACCTCCAGCTTCTCGGTGCGCACCCAGCCGCTCAGCTCGTACTGCCGCCCCAGCGTGAGGCGCAGCGGCGCGGAGCGGGCGCAGGCATCCGAGTCGCCGGCCGGCTCCAGGCGCAGCGAACCGCGGTTCTGGCGGGTCACGGCGTTATCGGGAGTCAGGCGGCCGCGCACCGCCTCCCAACTGTGGCCGGCAGGCGCGCCCCACGCCGCCAACTGCATCGAAACCAGGCAGATTCCCATCAGACGCATGTATCCTCCAAGGGTCAGTCGGCCTACTTTATCGCGGGAACAGCCGGCGGACTGGATAATTCACCACGGATGAACACGGATGAACCCGATTCGGGTGAACACGGATAGGCGCGGATGCCGCAAAACATCGTGGGATGATGTGCCTGGCGTTCACACACGCGGGTCCAACACCCTGTCGGAGCTTGAGTGTTCCACTGGTCGTCGTCCGCCTGGTGAGGTGCTTGTGCCTGGTGAGACGGCGTGTTGAAATCATCCGTGTAGCCGTCGTACCATTCCTTGTTTTTTTAGCAGCGAATCACGCTGCCGTAGGTTGTCCGTCGCCAAAACCAGATCAGCGCGCCCAGGCGGTGGGTCGCAGGGCGCCGCAACGTCCTCACTTTCTGGGAGCGGGTGGTCGTGAGCTTCTGTGGTGCCTCCAGGCCAAACGGCGGATCGCCATGTTCCCGGCGGCGAAACCGATTCCCGGCGGTGGTGGCCACCAATGTTCCGATCTCCGTCACTCACATGCAGACCCGTCCTTCAAATGCGCTGACACCAGCGCCTGACAGCGCGCAATTCGGTCGGACGCTTAAGCCGCATTCGGCCAGCCGTAGCGGTGGTGCAAGCCGCCCACGCGTGGACCTGCGATCACCGTTGCCTCAGCAGATGGCTTCTTCTCGGTGGGCCGGCGATCTGGCGTTTCCTTGCCCAGGCCGTCGTGGGTGCGGTCAGCATGGTAATAGCGGATGTAATCGAAGGCCAGCCGTCGAAGGTGCTGCTCATTCAGAGCGGTGACGTGGTCCAGCAAGTCACGCCGGCAACTCCCTACCCATCGTTCCGCAATGCCGTTTTGCCAAGGTGCCCGGATGCTCGTTGGCGTGGGGTTCAGACCCGTTGCCTTCAGGAAGGTCATGACCTCAGCGTCAAACTTCGCGTCGCGGTCCAGGATGACGTACCGATACGGGGTTGCCTCGGGAAACGCTTCGCGCAGTTGTTGGACGACCCACTCTGAAGTCGGGTGTCGAGTAACGTTGCAGTGCAGGATCTTCCGACGTCCGTGTGCGATGACGAAGAAGCAGTACAGCAGCCGGAACGTCACGGTCGGTACCGTGAAGAAGTCGAATGCAGCAATGACCTCGCGATGATTCTGGAGGAACGCCAGCCAGCGTTTGCCTGGGTCACCTCGGCGCTGGATACGTCGCAGGTACCGAGATACACTCCGTTCGGAGACGAGGAAGCCGAGCTTCTGAAGCTCTCCGTGGATCTTGGGCGCACCCCAGTCTGGGTTTTCGTCTGCCACACGGCGGATGAGGGTTCGAATCTCATCGGTGATCCTCGGTCTACCGCCGCCAGGTCGGGAACGCCACCGCCAGTAGAGCCGAAAGCCTGCCCGATGCCAGCGGACGACGGTTTCTGGCTTCACGATGAGCAGCACGTCGGCCCACCGGGGCCAGCGGCCACGCAGAAAGGTCCAGAACAACCGGTCGTCGGCACTCAAATTGGGGCGCGGACGTTTCCGTTTGAGCACGGCAACCTGCTGTCGCAAGGCAAGGATCTCAAGAGCGGTGTCGCCCCGACTGCGGAAGAAGACGCGGAGTGCGGCCAAGAGCGCAAAAATCGACTCGATCACGAACCCTTGTAACACACGTGAGAACGTTCCAAGTGGTCACACGACCCGTGGGCTGCAAATCATTGATTACACGACATCGCATGGTTTTGGCGACACACAGGGGAAGGCAAAGCAGGGCAAGCGCAGCAAGGCCGAACGGAAACCGAAGCCGGAAGATGGCAAGAAAATGGCAACGCCGGAAACCGCCGCTTCAGGGGATCTGCAAGTTGCTGAAGGGATTGGCTCCTCAGGTAGGACTCGAACCTACAACCCTTCGGTTAACAGCCGAATGCTCTACCATTGAGCTACTGAGGAGCATGGCCGGCGCAGGGCCGGCGACTTGTGCAGTATAGCACAACCGGGGCGGCGGCGAGGCGGGCAAATGCCGAGCGCGACGTGGGCGAACCCTGCGCGACCGGCGAGTGCCACCACTAGTCGCCACAGGACAGGCGCGGTACGAATGAGGTTGGCTGCGACTTGTCTTTGGGATAAGCTCTTCTGCTTTCGGAGAGAGGGCTGATGCGCAACCACACGCTCTTCTTGCTGTGTGTTTTTCTGGCCAGCTCGCAAGCCCACTTGCAGAAGACGGCAGCCGAGCCACCCAAGACCCAGATCGTGTTGTTGGGTACCGGCACGCCGTATGCGGATCCCGACCGTTCCGGCCCGGCAGTGGCCATCGTGATCGGCGGAACCAGCTACATCGTAGACGCCGGCCCGGGAGTGGTGCGGCGCGCTGCCGCCGCCGCGCAAAAAACGAAGATGAACGCCTTGGCGGCATCCAATCTGAGATTCGTATTCCTGACCCATCTGCACTCCGACCACACGCTGGGCTATCCCGACCTGATCTTCAGCCCCGTGGTGTTGGACCGGAAAGACGCGCTGGAAGCTTTCGGGCCAAAGGGATTGCAGGAGATGACCGATCACCTGCTGGCGGCCTGGAAGAAAGACCTGGATGTGCGCATTCACGGGCTGGAGCATGGCCACGCCAGCGGGTACCAGGTTCACGTGCACGAAATCAATCCGGGTGTGATTTACAGGGACGAGAACGTTACGGTGAAAGCTTTCCTGGTGAAGCACAGCTCCTGGGACCAGGCCTTCGGCTACCGTTTCGAGGCGCGGGACCGGACCGTCGTCATTTCCGGCGACACCGTTCCCACGCCCAGCGTGGCGGAGGCGTGCAGCGGATGCGACGTGCTGATCCACGAGGTTTACTGCCAGCGCGGCTTCGAGAAGCGTGACGCTGAACGCCGGAAGTACCACTCCACCGCCCATACTTCCTCGCTCGAAGTGGCGCAAATCGCCCGTCAGGCCAAGCCCAAGCTGCTCGTCCTCTACCATCAGCTTTTCTTCGGGTGCTCAGAGGCCGAGTTGTTTGAAGAAGTGCGGAAGGCCTATTCGGGAAAGGTTGTGTCCGGGCGGGACCTGGACGTGTTCTAGCGCCCGGCGCCGATTGAAGCTGCCTACGGTCGTGATTCCACACGCACTGTATACAGCAGGCAAGAGGAGACTCACGGAGCGCTTGTGGTCGCGCATCAACTGGTATTCCTGGCAGGGTTGTGACGACGGGCTGGGAAAACGCTTCTTCGAGATTGACGGCGATCCGCTCTTGCTGTATTCTCCCCGCATACCACGGATGGACACGGATGAACACGGATAAAGCCGGATTCAGCGGCATCATTCCCCCGTTGGCGACGCCCCTGGACGCGAACGGGCGACTGGATCGAGGGGCACTCGAGCGGATGCTCGCACACGTCGTGTCGGGCGGGGTCTCGGGCGTTTTTATCTTGGGCACCACCGGCGAGGGCCCGCACCTGGATTCCGAGCTTCGCAGCGAGCTGGTGCGTAAAGCCTGCGCCATCTGCCCGCCGCATGTCCCTGTGCTGGTGGGCCTTTGCGACCCCTCCGCGGGCAACTCAGAACGCCTGGCTGCCGAGGCGGCGGAGTGCGGGGCGGCCGCGCTGGTGTTGACGCCGCCATTCTACTTTCCGCTTAGTCAGGAAGAATTGCTCGGCTATCTGGATCGCGTGGTGCCGCGTCTGCCGCTGCCCGTCTTTCTCTACAACATCCCGTCATTGACGGGCATCGAGTTTCGGCCGGAAACCGTGAAGCGAGCGGCCGCGAATCTGCCGATTGCCGGCCTCAAAGACAGTTCCGGAAACATGGCCTATTTCTCGGCGGTGCGCCGCGCCGTACCTCATCCGTTCCGGCTTTTCTGCGGTCCTGAAGAGCAATTGCTGGAAGCGACGCTGGCGGGCGGCGATGGCGGCGTCTGCGGCGGCGCCAACCTTTTCCCCCGGCTCTACGTTGATCTGTATCAGGCGGCCACGCAGGGTGCCACCGAGCAGGCGCGCAGTCTCCAGGCGGTGGTGCACCGTGTTTCCGCGGCCATCTACTCGTGCACCGGCGAAGCAACCGCTTATCTGCGTGGCCTTAAGTGCGCGATGAGCGTGATGGGGCTGTGCCAGGAGGTGTTCGCCGAGCCGCTCGCTCCATTGCCGCCGGCGGCCAGAGCGGAAATCAGCGCTTTCCTCAGCGCTTTTTCAAATCGATGAAAGAACGCTCGAAGTAGTAGAAGAAGCCGTCTTCGCAACCCACGATCAAGTCCGGTTTCCCATCTCCATTCCAGTCGGCGACGTTGGGCGTGGGGTTGTGGCCGCGGATCTTGGTGTCGAGCAGCGCGCCGCGCGGTTTCATGACCGGCTTCTGTTGCGTGCCGACGTTCTCGTACCAGATCGGGCCGTCCGCCGAGTCCGCGATCAAATCGAGGTCGCCGTCTCCGTCCCAGTCGGCGAGTTCAACCTTGCGTCGCCCGCTGCGCCCGCCGCGCTCGGGCGCAAGATTCAGGAAGCGCCCCTGTTCGTCGACGAAGATTCGGGCGGGCGGCAGCAGGACCAGCGCGCTGCCTCTGCGCTCTCGACGGTAGAGCGAGAGATAGCCTCGATAGTCGAGCATGACGAGGTCAGGCAGGCCGTCGCGGTCCCAATCCACCGCCTTCGGCGTGGTGCGCCACTGCGTCACGAGCTGTTTGCCCTTCGGCTCCCACCACACCCAATCGGGCTTCGGCGGGCGCGACGGCCATTCCACCTCGATGGGCTGCGCGGCCGCCAGTTCCGGGTTGCGCGCGGTCCCGATGTTGCGATACCAGACGACCGCGCCGGTGATGTCATTGACCAGCAGGTCGAGCTTGCCATCGAGGTCCCAGTCAGCGACCGAGATATTGGTGTAGCCCCACTTTTCTTCCGCTGGTCCCTGGACGGATCCGTTAGGGCCGGCCGTGTGGCGGATGGTTTTTCCCGCCGCTTTCAAGTAGCCGCGATCCTCGAATGCCGGCGCAGACGCGGCGCCCACGTTCTCAAAGTACTGGATATATCCGGCCGAGTTGCCGGAGAGCAGGTCGAGTTTGCCGTCGCCGTTCCAGTCGACGGCGACGGGGCGCGAAAGAGCGCCGCTCTTCAGGTATGGGTCGACTTGTTCGAAATAGCGAGGCGGCGCCAGATCGGGTTCGCGGCCGCGCGGAGCCCGGTTTTCGAGCAGTGCCACCCTGCCATCCTCCTCGCCGACGATCAAGGACACGCGGCCATCCGTGTGCCACTGCACGACGCGCGGCTGGATCATGCACAGGTCCATGTGCAGCGGTTTGCCGTCCACCCGAAGCGTTTCTCCGGCGGCCAGCCGGGGAGCGGTGCGCGTGCCGGTGTTGCGGAAGAGAGTGATGGTGTCAATAAAGTTCGCGGAAATCAGATCGAGCTTTCCGGCGCCCATCCAATCCACGGGGTTCGGCACGGGGCTGCCATACTGGTCGAGCGTTCTGCCACCGGCCCAAAGCAGGACCGGTTCGGCGTAGCGCGGCTGGGCACTCGTTCCGATGTTGCGATGAAAGTAGACGTAGCCGTGCAGCGGGCCGCGGGTCCACTGGCCCTTTTCGTTGAAGGCGTCGTCCCACCCATAGTCGCGCCAGTCGCTGACGCCGGCCAGCACGTCGATTTTGCCGTCGCCATCCCAATCGACCGGATACCAGAAATCGTCGCGCCCCACCCAATAGCTGCGGGGCAGTTTCACGGGGACAAATGCCGAGAGGCGGTTCTTGCGGACATCGCTGTAGTACCCGCCGCTGATGACCAGGTCGATGGCTCCGTCGCCATTGAAATCGGCCGCCGCCAGTTCCTTCCCGCGCGGCCCAAGCCATTCCCCGCGGTCGAAGAGCGGCTCCTGGTTGCTGCCCAGATTGCGGAACAGGTAGGTTCCGGCGGATGGGCCGGCGCTGGAGACGACGAGGTCGATGTTGCCATCGCCGTCGAAATCGAGCGCCGCTGGATGGCCCCACAGTCCGACTCCCAGGTGACCTCGGACGCTCGCGCGGCCGTAAGAGATGGGGTCGCCCGTGCCGATCATTGCCGGCTCCGCCGGTCGCGCCGTTTCACCGGCACGCCCGATATCGAAGTAGGCGCGATAGGCGCCGGGGCCTTTCGAGAGCCAGCTCACTTTCACCTGCGGTACGCGCCATTCCACCTTCGCCGGGATGACTTCCGGAGACGTGGAGCGGATCACGCGCACCGAGTCGGGATTGAAGCCGGCCGGAACATCGTGCGTCAGCAGAACCGGACTTCCACTCGGCAGATCGACCTGGACAGCAATGCGCAAGTGATTTCGCGTCGGCCAGGCGGCGTTTCCGCGCTGTTCAATCGGCGAGGCCTGCGCCAGGCAGGCGGCGGCAACGAGAAGACAGACTCGACGTAAAAGCATAGGGCTTTAAAAACACGCCGGCGCTCCATAAAACCCAGATGGGAGATGACCACGCCATCGTGGCCATCTTCATGGCGCAACATGCGTGGCCCGGCTCAGTGCAACGCGCAGTCCCAGACCGCTGTGAGCGCGCGTCGGCGGCGCCCGGTGCCTCGCGCCGGAACGACAGGCCTCCGCGTCGGCCCACCAGGCACCGCCACGGATCACGTGGGCGTCACCGGTGCCGGGGCCGGTTGGGTCGACAACTGAACCGCCGGGATATTCGCCATACCAATCGAAACACCATTCGGAGACGTTGCCGTGCATGTCGTAGAGTCCCCACCGGTTGGGTTGCTTCTCGCCCGCCGGGTGGGTCGTCAGGCGCCAGATGCCTGTCGCGGGCTGGATCGCGCCGGAGTTGGTTACGAACCAGCCCATCTGGTCGGGCTCTCCTGCAAACGGCGTCGTGGTACCGGCGCGGCAGGCGTATTCCCACTGCGCTTCGGTCGGAAGAGTGTAGGCGTAGCCCTGCCGCAGACGGCCGGCGGCCCGTTCGCGCTCGCTCAGCCTCCGGCAAAACTCCGTGGCGTCGTTCCAGTTGATGGTGTCCACCGGCAGAGCGGGATTCCTGAAGTCGCTGGGATTGGATCCCATGATCGCTGACCACGCGGCTTGGGTGATTTCGTGTTTTCCCAGCCAGAAACTGCTGAGAGTCACTCGTGTCGGCGGACCTTCGTCTCCGCGTCCAGGCCCGCCGCCCGCACCACCCATGGTAAAGCTTCCGGGATGGATCGCCACCAGCGTCAAACCAAGTTCCGCGACGGTGAAATCGCCGCCGGACGCGTCCTGCTCAGCGGCAACCGCAGTCTTCTTCGCCCGGTTGGCGCTGACGGCGCCGCTGAGGGCCGCGCGCGTTCTCTGGCCCGGCCCTCGCCTTGGCGGCGGGAAAAACACGCCGTCGTTGGTCACCAGCACCGTGGGGGTGAATATGTCCCGTGCGACCTTCTCGCCGCGAAGCACCGAGACCATGGTCTTCATGGCTTGATAGCCGATGGCTACCGCATCTTGTGCCAGCAATCCCTGCAGATCTCCCGCGGCCATCGCTTGCGGAAGAATGCCCCCGCCCTCGCTCACTCCGATCACTTTTACTTTGCCGCCGGCGCACCCGGCATCTCGCAGTGCACCCATCAATCCCACTGTTGCCGACTCGCTGGACGCGAACACGCCATCGAATTTTCCGCCGTGGCGCTGGATCAAGCCTGCCGAGACTCGTTTGGCAGTTTCCGCGCTGGGACCGGCATGGAAATCGCTTACCACGATCCGGATGTTCGGGTGTGCCGTCAGAATTACCTCGAGAAAACCCTCCTCGCGCTCCTCGGTATTCGCGGAATGGATCTGTTTGCGAAGCAGCATCACGTTCCCCCTGCCACCCAGAAGCTTGGCCAGATAGCGCGCCGCCATGCGTCCGATCTCCCGGTTGTCGGACGCCACCAGGCTCGACTGCGCGGTCGAATCGACTCCCGAGTCAATCAGCACCACCGGGATTCCTTTCGCCACAGCCTTCTCTACAGACGCGATTGGCGTCTTGCGATCACGAGCGGCTAAAATGATCCCTTTGACGTGTTTCTGGATGGCCTCTTCCATCGCTTGCGTCTGGGCCGTGCGCCCGGCGGGCTTCTCCGGCTGGTCCGAAATCACCTTCACGGTCACACCCCGCGCCGAGAGTTCGAGAATGGCCTGGTGAAACCCCTCGCGAAGGGACGTGGAAAACTCCGGCGTGGTGTCTTTCAGAATTACCGAGATCACGTAGGTGTCCGGGCCGCGTGCGGTTTGGGGTTGGGCAGCCTTGGCGGACACTGCGAGCGAGTTCGACAATACCAGGCCGAAGACAACGCTGACCCTAACCATCACCGAACAAACCGCCCGGCACGGCCAACACGCGAGCCGGCAGCGTTGGTTCGCCGCCATCCCCGGGAAATCCCTTCGGCGCATATCAAAAGCCGGCAATCGGGCTCCTAATAGACGAGATCTCGAAACCGCCGGACCGTGTGGAAAGTCAGGAGGTTGCCGTCGTGGGCGCTTTTGGCCCGAGCGTCGCCGGAGCGAGAAAGCACGTGAAGATCGTCACCATCGATGACCATGGAAGCATAATGGCGTCCCTGGCCTTGCGCACCGCTGTTCGCCACCATGCCGGCGAAACACCAGTCGACGCAGTTTTTCGAGAAGTGCAGCGCCAGGCGGTGGCGCTCGTTGTTGGGCAGACTGACTCGATCGCGGCCTAACCGCTCCGGTCGCGTCATCGAATCCGTCGATTGCGTGCTCAACAGCCAGAACAGCCTTGTTTTCTCGTCGTAGAGAATGTGGAACTTCATCTGCCCGCCGGGACAGGGCACATAGAGCATTACTTCGCCGGAGGGCGCTGTCTCCGGTTGAAGGGTGATCCGCGCGCGGTCCTCCGATTCAACCGCCTTCAAAATGGCTGCGAAGTTCGTCGATCCCGTGTGACTGCGCATCCAGAGGTGGAATGTCCGCCCTGTTGGGTCATACCAGACGTGGTCGGGATCCGTGAATTGCACGACGTTGGTCTCAAGCCAGCCGAGCGGGCGCATCGGGCGAGTGGTGGGAGAACCCTCAGGGGTTGTGCGGCCGAGCTTGAAAAACGGGACGCCGATCAGGTGCGGCATTCCGATCTTTGACAGAAGCTGATCACCCGATAGCTCGTTGGAGAAAGTCCACACCTCCCGCTTCCTCAGGTCCGCATCGAGGGGAGCGGACATCAGGACGGGCGCGAGGAACGCAACCGGCCAGTCGCCGTAGCCCGTGTTCGTATTCCGCTCCATCACGAGGTAGACGCGGCCGTTGGCGTACACCACGTTCGAGGGCGCCTGGTGCCATTGCTGACCCTCGGTAAGCGGGGCCGGCTCGGACCACGTCTCCCCATTGTCGCTCGATCGCATCACAGTCAGGTCGCCGTTGCGGTTCCAGTTGGGCGCCACCGAGGCGTGACCCAGCACATAGAGCCATTTGCCCGCCAGGAATGGGCGCGCATGTTTCATGGGCATGTCCGAACGATGCTTCCAGGTCCGTCCACGATCGTCGCTGCTAAAGATCTTGCCGCGCCATAGCCAGCGGTCTTTGCGGATACCGGGCAATTTCTCGACTGCCGAGCCGCCCATATCCATCGTGGCAATCAAGCGACCGTTGGGCAGGTGGGTAATCCCCGGACTGTAGGCGTATAGATTGGGCGGGTCAGACGACTCCCATACCGTCACGAAATCGTTCGCCAGCGGCTTGCCAGCATTGCCAGAGGGCGCCTGGGCGGCCGCACCCGGGGCGCCGGCCAAGCCTGCGAATGCCGCGCCTTTCAGGAATGTCCTGCGATTCATCTTCAGCTCCTCGGCTGGGCCAGCTCGACAGCCAATTCAGAACGAGAATCTCAGCGACCCGGAGATTTGCCTCGGCAAGATGGTATATCCGGCCGGGGCATCCTTCTTGACGATCTGGCCGAACGTTGAACTGGTGGGGCTTTGGTCGGCCACCACTTTGAACATGATGTACCGGTTGAACAGGTTGAACGCCTCGACGCGCAAGGCGAAGCGGTAGCGTTCCCTGAACTTGATGTCGCGGTTCAGCGCGATGTTCACGTTGCCCACGTTCGACTGGCGGCGGATATCGGTCCGCCGGATGGTGATGCCGCCGGGGGCGTATTGCGGAAGCATCAGCCAGTTGTAGTTGTCCAGCGAGCAGCCGTATTTCGCGTTCTGGCCGTTGTTGACCAGCTCCACGGGCGCGCCCGGCTGAGCCAGCACCCTGGCCACGCACGGACGCCACAGGCTCACGATGCCGCTGGGGTCGTGCCAATTTGCCTGCCCCATGGCGTTGCGAACGTAGAACACGCCCGCGAACGAATAGCCGTTGTTGTAGCGGGGCAGCGGCATCGGAATGCTGCTCGAGATGTCGAAGCGGGAACTAAGCTGCCAGCCGGAAACCACGCCGCGCACCACGCGATTGGAATTGCCGAGCAACGCCTTCCCCGTTCCGAAGGGAAGCTGCCCGACGCCGGCGAACGTGAAGACGTGCGGCCGGTCGTAGAAGATCGGCGAGCGGTCGTACACCTGCCGCTGAGTGTCCATATAGGTGGTTTCTTCCAGCGTTTTCGAGAAGGTATAGCTGGCATTGAATGTAATGCCGTGCTTGCTGCGCATTTCGTAGAGCGCCTGCAAGGAGTCGTACCACCGCGCCCCGGTGTTGTAGCCTTGCGCCGTAATGGCATCGAACTGCGGCATGGGGCGGCTCAGCACGGCTCGCGTCAACTGCGTGCCGGTGTACCGCGACGTGCCGACGAACGGGGCGGCGCCGCGAAAGGGGTTGGTTAACTGCGCATTGCAGTATGCCGGATCGCCGCCCTCCAGCGGATTGCACTTCTGGCGGACACTCAGCGGCGTTTCATTCTCCAGCACATCCATGCGGATCCGGTGCCCTCGGGTGCCGACGTAACCGATTTCGACGCGGGAATTGACGGGCAGCCTCATTTGCAGGTTGAGCGAGAACTGGTCCTGGTAGGGCAGCGTGAAATCGCGCCGCTCATAGGTTACGGCCTGGCCGAGGTTCGTGAGCAACCCTTTCGAGTTCCCGGTGACGGGAACCAGCCCGGAGGGGAACGGGTTGGTGAGCGAGTCGGCGCGTGGTGTGCGGTTGGCATCATCGGTGGCGACCAGCGAGGTGCTCTGGTCATAGCCGTATTGCGCCCACATGTCGGTGAGAACGGACCAGTACGACCGTCCAAAGCCGCCGCGCAGGACCGTGCTCCGGGTCAGTTCGTAAGCGAATCCGAATCGCGGCTGAGCCGCGCCAGACCATACGTCCATGCTGGTGCGCGGCTGGCCGTCCACACCGGCGAAACGCAGCCCGCCGCGAAGCTGCGGCACATCGGGGAACCGGCTGCGGTCGATCAGCGCGTCCGCGGGGCTGACAACCTCCCTGTCGAAGTTCGAAATCATGCGGTTGTAACGTTCGGTCGGGGGCACGTAAAGGTCGTACCGGAACCCGAGATTCAGCGTCAGCCGGCGGTGAACCTTCCAGTCGTCCTGCACATAGAAGGCGTAATACTTGCTGAGCATTGCCAGCCGCGCGTTGATGGTGGACGCACCGCCGGTCGGGGCGCCAAGCAGCGCGGTGGCGGTGCTGTTGCCGCTCAAGCCGTCGGCGCTGAGATAGTCGCTGCGTGTGAAGACGTCGTTGAATGAATACTGCAGCGGGTTGCCGAGCGATTGCGTGTCGGAGTAGGCCCATCGGAAATCGGTGCCCGTCTTGATCATGTGCGTGGCGACGACCCGGGTGATATTGCTGCCCATGGACCAGTTCGCCGCTTCATTTCGGCTTTCGTACGAGCCGAGCGATACGTAGCCGGAGAAGTCATACCGGCCGAAATATGGCCCGCCCGGAATCAGTTGCAGCAGGCTATCGGGGAAGCCCAAACTCTTCTTATCGAACCCGTAGTTCTGCCCCGGATCCTGCTTCTGCGAATAGGTATTCACCGCAACTCGAAATTCGCCGAACAGCTTTGGCGTGAAGTTGCTGAACCAGTTGAGCGCGTACCCGCGGACGGTGTCGTGCGTCGGCGCCGAATCGATTCCCGGGCCGCGGAGACCATTATTGGTGAGATCCTCGGTGTGCGAATCCGTTACGAAGCGAAAAGCGAACCGGTTGTTGTCGCCAACTTGCTGGTCGAGTTTCGTCGCCTGGCGATCCCAGTAGTTGGTTCTTTGGGCGACGCCTCCCGACACATAAAGGTTGGAAGCGCTGTAATTCCCGGTCGCCGAAGCCTGGTTCGGCTTGGGCATGTAGGAAAGGACTTTTTGTGTGATGGGGTTGATGCGCGCCTGCGGAATCACATTGCCGGCGAACGCGCGGCGCACCCATCTGCCGCTGGCGTCGGCGGAACCGCTGGCCGGGTCGTAAATGGTGATCAACTGGCCCCGGCTGTTGGTCAGCTTGCTGAAATCGCCGCGAATCATCTCCGGCTCCGGCACCGACACGGAATGGTCGTTGGGCGCCAGGTCGCGGAAGTGCTCGAAATTGTTGAAGAAGAAGGTGCGGTGCTTGCGGCCGTTGTAGACCTTCGGGATCAGCACGGGGCCGCCGAATGTGTAGCCCGCCTGGTCGAGCAGGTGCCGGCTGCGCGGGCGCCCGTTGGCGTTGTTCTGAAAACTGTTCGCCTCAAGCCATGTCCGGTAGCCGTATTCGTAAGCGGTGCCATGGAATTCCTGCCCGCCGCTCTTCAGATTGACCTGGAACACCGCGCCCGTAGTGCGGCCGTTCTGCGCATCGTAGACGTTGGTGATGACTTTTACTTCCTTCACCGCGTCCACCGTCGGGTTGTTGCCGATCATCGATCCACTGGGCGTGTTCTTGTCCGAGAACGAAATGTTGTTAGGCGAACCATCGAGTTGAAATTCGTTCGCCCGGGTGGAACCGCCGTTGACGTTAATGTAGGAGAGGTCGGCATTCGAGTAGCCGCGTACGCCACTGTTGCCGAAAAAGTTCACTCCCGGCAGTTGGGTGAATACCGACACCACGTTGCGGTCCGGCACCGGCAGTTCGCTCAACTGGTCGCCACGAAGCGTGGCGGTGCGATCCGACTTCACCGTGTCGATATCCAGCCCGTCATCCACTACGGTGATGGATTGCGCCACATCGCCGATAGCAAGACGGATGGGGATCTCGACGGGCTGGGAGGCTTGCAGGACGACATCGCTGCGAACATACTTGTTGAATCCCGGCGCCGTCACGGTCACGGTGTACGCGCCTGGTTGGAGAGTGGGTGCAATGAAGTAGCCGCTCTCATCGCTCTTGAGCGTCCTGGTTGCACCGGTTGCCTGGTTGCGAACCTCGACCGTCGCGCCTACGACCGCGCCGCCGCGCGGATCCAGCACCGTGCCCTTGAGCAGTCCCTGTGTGTCTTGGCCGACAACCGCGACCGTGAAAACAGCGAGAACCAGCGCAACACTCTTCATCAACCCGCACATGGATGTGCACCTCGCTTCAACAATGTGACCAGACTGGGCCGGCGACCACGACCGGCGGCAAACCGGCGCGCAGACCCGGCAGCCATAACCGCCGGCCATCATATACATTCTGTATACCACTGTCAATCGCAATTTTTGGACCACTGGCTGCCGCACCGGCGCTCGTTCGATTTCGGGATTTGCGGCTTGAATCCCGCTGACGGGTGCACCCAATTCAACGCATGGCCGGGTGAAAAACAGAAACGGGCCGGCGTCGTGTTTCTCGCCAGTGCCTTTGTGGTTCAGGTTACAGCGCAACTACGCCGGCCTCGTTTTCCCTGGCGTTCTTCGGGACGATGGGGCGGCTGCGGCCGAATCGGGGCTTCATCAGTGGATGCCGCCTTCCAGCACCTGCTCCTTGAAACCGCCGAACGGATGGTTGCGCGGGGTGTTGGCCGGCGGGCCGATCGCTGCAGGGATTCTCGTCTGTTCACGTTTGCTCCTTCTTCCACGAATCCCGAGGCGGGTGGTATTCGCTTTGTATACTGGCTGTCAAGAAGGCTTGGTGCGAGTTGTGGGAATCGATATCGGAAGACCTCTATTGATCGCTGTCCAGGCCCATCAGGAATGCGTCATCCACGCGGATGCGCGACACGCGGTCCCAGCGGTCGTAAGCTTCCAACCGCTCTTTGCAGCTCTGGCGAATGTGTTCGCCGGACAGGTTCATGGCCTGGCCGGCATCCCCGCGCTGCACGGCGTCGAGGATCTCTTTGTGAAAGCGATAAATCTCGCGCAGTTGCTCAACATCGTGTCCCTCGCGCTGAGTGTGGAAGATGCGGATCATCAGGCGCGTATCCCGGACGACTTTGAGGATACGGTGGTTGCCGGCAGCCCGCAAAAGCAGCATGTGGAAACGCATGTCGTGATCGAGAAAGGTTCCCATCGCAGCCGCATCGAGGCGCTGGCTGCCTGTCTGCTCAAGTTCCAGCGCCAGCGCCGCAATCGTTTCGCAGACCGCGCAGAGTTTTTCCGAGTCGGCTTGCTGGAGACGTTGCCGTGCCGCTTTCCCGACAGCATACACTTCCAGCGCTTCCCGCAATTCGTAAAGCTCGAGGATGTCGGCCCGCGTCGGCAGTTTCACCACCGTACCGCGTCCCGGCATGTGCCTGAGGAAACCTTCCGCCGCAAGTTGTCCGATCGCCTCTCGAACCGGCGTTCGGCTGATGCCGATCGCCTTTGAAAGTGGAACTTCCGAGATAGGTTCTCCGGCCGCCAACTCCCCGGAGATAATTTTCGACTGGATGTAGCTGTAGGCCATCGCCTTGCGGGACCGGTCGGCGAAAGCCGCTTGAGACCGATGGGATGACCGGCTCGCTGCTCGCCCCTGCGCTGTCTGCATGCCCAGAGTGTACGAAATTTCGGCTTGGGTCTCAACTGGGAATTGAGCTGCTTGCCTCTTGTATGCAGTCAGTATATGCCCCACTCCGCGCCTGCATTGCCGGGGTGCACGTTGGCTCGGCCATGGGCGCGCCGGTCGAAGGCTGGGATTGCGAGCGGGTTGAGAAGGAGTACGGCACGCTCGAACGGCTCTTGCCCTATCACCACTGCGGCAAGAGCAACGACTGGATGCGCGAGCCGGGCACCACCGAAGACGGGGTCGAGTGCCAAAAGCTGATGATTCTGGCCGCACGATGGTTTCCGGGATCCGGAGCGTCTGGTAGATTGCCTTGTGCTCCCGGTCAGGAGTCGCGGCTTGGCGCACCCGGATGCAGCTTGTCCAGATTGCGATACAGCGCCTCGTCGTTCAGCCAGGAAGGGAAAAGCACTTCCGAAGCACGTTCCGCCTCGACACTTTTGGGATAGGAGACTTTCGTATAATGGATGAGGTGGCATTGGGCCAGGCGCCGGCGGTACAACGGCTGCACTTTCATGGTCTCTGTGTGCCGCCCGCCGGCATGTGGGACTGCTGAGCGATGACGCACCGCCCTCGATTTCAGCTTCGTCTTCGCCACACCACGCTCCCGCTGGGCGAGCGTACGGTCATCATGGGGATCCTCAACGTCACGCCGGACTCGTTTTCCGACGGCGGTCGCTTCCTGGAGCCGGCCAGCGCGGTGGCGCGCGCGGTGGAGATCGAGCGGCAAGGCGCCTCCATCCTGGACATCGGCGCCGAGTCCACGCGGCCGGGATCGACCCCGGCCAGCGAAGAAGAGGAGACGGCCCGCCTGCTGCCTGTGCTCTACGCGCTTCAAGGGCGCATCTCAATCCCGGTGTCGGTGGATACCTATAAGCCGATAGTGGCCGAACGGGCCTTGGCGGCGGGCGCGCAGCTCGTGAATTTTCCGGTGCTCGGTCCGGTGGCGGACATGGCCGCGGTGGCTCGCCGCGCCGCGGCACCCCTGGTGCTCATGCACGTACGCGGCCGGCCGGCCGACATGCACCGGCTGCCGCCGCTCGACGACGTCGCGGGCCACGTGCATCGCGGGCTCGAGGAGTTGCGCGATCAGGCGCTGGCCGCCGGACTGCCCCGCGACGCGCTCATCCTGGACCCCGGGTTCGGCTTCGGCAAGAACGGAGACGAGAATTACCGCCTGCTCGCGCGCCTCGGTGAATTCCATTCCCTCGGCTGCCCGCTCCTGGCGGGTACTTCGCGAAAGGCCTTCATTGGGCTGGCGCTCGGCCTTCCGCCCGCCGAGCGTGCCTGGGGAACCGCAGCCACTGTTGCGGCAGCGGTTTTGGCCGGCGCGCATATCGTGCGCGTCCACGACGTGGCCGAAATGGCGCAGGTCGCCGGCGTCGCAGACCGGCTGTTAAGTGCTGGGTGCTGAGTGCGGAGTGCGGAATGCGGAATGCGAACCGGGCCGCCAATCGCCAGCCATTTGCCACCTGTAACCTGCCGCCTGCAACCTGTAACCTGTAACCTGCTAGAATTGAGTGCGGAGGAGGATGGCATTGCCGTTATTGGCCCAGCCCGCGAGTTGGGGTGCGTTTCGTGACTTCCTGGGCGCCATCCCCTTTTCGGCTGTCATCGATATCCTGCTTGTCGCCTTTCTGATTTACCAGGTACTGCTGCTGGTGCGCGGCACCCGCGCCAGCGCCATGTTGCTGGGCATCGGCCTGATCGTTTTCTTGTACTACGCCTCGCGGTGGTGGAAGCTGGACACCGTACACTGGCTGCTGACCACGCTGTTGCCCTACTTCGTCTTTGCGCTCATCGTGCTGTTCCAGCAGGAGATTCGGCGCGCGCTGATGCGCGTGGGCCGCTACCCGCTGGCGCCGCGGTTGTTGCAACTGGGCCGGCAGGCCAACTACGACGATATCCTACTGGCCGCCAACCTGTTCTCGTCGCAGAAGACGGGCGCGCTGATGGTGCTGGAGCGGGACGTCGGGCTTCGGACCTTCACCGAGAGCGGCATCAAGCTGGACGCCACGCTGTCGTACGACCTGCTGGCCACGATTTTTCGTCCGGGCGCCCCGCTGCACGACGGCGCGGTCATCATTCAGAAGGACAGAATCGTCGCCGCCGCCTGCTTCCTGCCGCTCAGCGCCAACCCCATCCTGGGCACGCAGATGGGCACGCGCCACCGGGCGGCCCTGGGCATCACCGAGGAGGCCGACGCGGTGGCCGTGGTGATCTCCGAGGAGACCGGCCAAGTCTCGCTGGCCGCGGGCGGGGCGATTGAACAGAACATCAGTCTGGAGCGGCTGCGCACCCGCCTCACGGACCTGATGGGCGTGCCGATTTCTCCGGCCGTCCTGCCCATTAGCACGCTGACGGCGGAGCCGGAAGCGATTTCGATGATGCCGCAGGACACCATGGAGCCCCCCGAGCAACCCTCGCGCACTTCGGAGCAGGCGGCCAGGCCATGAATGTCGTCCGCAAATACGTGCTGCGCAACCTGCACCTGAAGGTTGCTTCGCTGGCGCTGGCGGTGTTGTTTTGGGCCGGCATCGCCAGGGAGACGCCGGTCGAAGTGCTGCTGCAGGCGCCGCTGGAATTCCGGAATGCCCCGCAGTCCATGGAACTGAGCACCGAAGCGCCCGCGACCGTGCAGGTGCGCGTCAGCGGGCCGGCCAGCCGCGTCCGCCAGTTGACGCCGGCCGACTTGGCGGTCAGCGTGAACCTGGCTGGTTTCAACGGCCCCGGCGAGCGCAGCTTCACTCTGTCGCAGCCCAACATCCGGCCGCCGTTCGGTATCCGCGTGGTGCAGGTTATTCCGGCGCAGGTGGTGGTTCGCCTGGAGGCCCGCACGGTGCGCGACCTGCCGATTCTTCCTCGCCTGACCGGGCGGCTGGCGCCCGGCTACGTGCTGGCCAGCTATGAGGCGGCGCCCTCCACTGTACGAGTGGTCGGCCCGGCCAGCCACGTCAATGTACTCGATTCGGCGACCACCGACCCGGTGGACATCACCGGCGTGGTGGCCCGCACCCAGGTGTGGGTCAATACCTTCGTTCCGGACCCCCTGGTTCGCATTGTGACCAACCCCTCGGTGCGGGTCGTTGTCGAAATGAAACGGCAGAAATGAAGCAGACACAACTGTTTGGAACCGACGGCATTCGAGGTTCGGCGGGAGAATACCCGCTGGACCGGCGCACGGTCTTGCTGACCGGCCGCGCCCTGGGCCAGTTTCTGCGGCGCTCACACGCCGAGTTGCGGGTGCTGCTGGGCGAGGACACGCGCGAATCCAGCCGCTGGATCGCCGAGCAACTGGCCGGCGGGCTGGCGCACGAGGGCGTGGCCTCGGTCTCGGCCGGCGTCATCACCACTCCCGGCCTGGCCTACCTCGCGCGCATCAACGGTTTCTCCGCCGGGGTTATGATCTCGGCCTCGCACAACTCGTACCGCGATAACGGCATCAAGGTGTTCGCTCACTCCGGCTACAAGCTGCCCGACGAAGGCGAGCTGGAGGTGGAAGAGAACCTGTTTCGGCTGCTCGAATCGGCCGGCGATCCCCACGGGGAATCCGCGGCGGCGGGCTCGCGGTTGCAGCCGGATAAGTCGCTGCGCGCGCACTACGAAGATTTTCTTTGTGCGCTGTTGCCGGAGGGCATGGATTTCCGCGGCCTGCGGATCGCGCTGGACTGCGCCAATGGCGCCGCGTCGGCCATCGCGCCCGAACTGTTCGCGCGGCTGGGAGCCCGGGTGACAGCCATCCACGCCTCGCCGGACGGCCGCAACATCAACCTGGACTGCGGCTCGCTTCATCCTGAACAGTTGCAGGCCCGCGTGCCGGCCGAGCAGGCCGACATGGGCATCGCCTTCGACGGCGATGCGGACCGCGCCTTGTTCGTCACCTCCCAGGGGCGGCTGGTGGACGGCGATGGCGTGCTGTTCGTGGCCGCGCGGCACATGGCCGCCCAGCACCGCCTCCGCAACTGCCTGGTGGTCGGCACCGTCATGGCTAACCTCGGTCTCGAGGTGGCGCTGGAGCGCGACGGTATCCGCCTGCTTCGCACCCCGGTGGGCGACAAGTATGTGCTGGAGGAGATGCTGCGCCGGAATTCAAACCTCGGCGGCGAGCAATGCGGGCACATTATCTTCTCCGATGACCACACTACCGGTGACGGCCTGCTGACCGCGCTCCGGCTGCTGGAGATCGTGAAGGCCACCGGGCGGCCGCTCCACGATCTGGTTTCTGAATTGCGCGTGTATCCGCAGTTGCTGGTCAACGTCCAGGTGCGAGAGAAAGTGCCGGTGGAACAGTTGCCGGAAGTGGGCGCGGCCATCCGCGCCGCCGAGCAGCACTTCGGCACAGAAGGGCGGGTCATCGTGCGTTACAGCGGCACCGAGCGGCTGGCGCGCGTCATGGTCGAGGGACGCGAGCTTGAGCAGGTGGAGCGCCACGCCGGGCAGATCGCCGCCGCCTTCCGCAGCTCGATCGGCGCGTGAGCGGCCGGCGGCCGGCCGGTACTATACGGCGACCACCCTGAAACCATGAACAAGCAGGGCGCCGACAGCCGAGAGCCGATGGCCGACAGCCGCTTTTTCAAAGCAGCGGGCTGCGAAAGATACCAGACAACCGGCGTTCGCGGTTATACTCAGCGGGGAAGGAGTGAATCATGGCTCAACTCGTAAAAATACTCCGTGATCTCAAAAAGCAGCGCGGCCAGGCACGGGCGGAAGCCGACCGCTTGGATCGCGCAATTGATGCCTTGTCGGAGCTATCCGGCCGAGGGCCGGGCCGCGGGCCAGGTATGACAGGGCGCCACATGTCGAAAGCGGCGCGCAAGAGGATCGCCGACGCACAAAGGGCCAGGTGGGCCAAGTTTCGGAGCAGCAAGCGGCCTAAGCGCACCATCTCCCCGGAAGGTCGCCGCCGCATTTCGGAAGCGGCTCGCGCACGTTGGGCCGCATCGCGGAAGGCTCATGGGGACAGCGCCGCCCCGATGCGCCTTCTGAGCAAGAAGCAGGTTGCGGCAATGCAGGAGAAGGCTCCCGCTGCCAAAGCTGCGAAAGCGCCGGGTGCGTGAGCGATGGAATAAGGTGAATTTGTGCCGGTGGGCTGCAAATCGCTTACAATCGGGGCGGAGGCTCCTCGATGTTGACTCGCATTGCGGCCGCTCTGTCACTTGCCCTGCTGCTCATCACGCCGTTGCCGGCCGACCGCCAGAGGGAGGTCGAGCAAATCAAGAACGCCACCGAAGTTTTCACCGAAGTGATGAACATCCCGGACAAGTCCATCCCGCAGGATCTGCTCTCCCGTGCCGAATGCGTGGCGATTGTCCCATCGATGAAGAAGGGGGCGTTTGTGGTGGGGGTGCACTACGGGCGCGGCCTGGTGGTCTGCCGGAAAGAGAACCGCCAGTGGGGGCCGCCGTCGATGCTGACCATAACCGGCGGCAGTTTCGGCATCCAGATTGGCGGGCAGGCCATCGACGTGGTCATGCTGGTGATGAACAAGAAAGGGATCAACTTCCTGGTGGGCGACAAATTCACGCTGGGTGGCGACGCCGCGGTGGCCGCCGGCCCGGTGGGCCGCGCCACCTCCGCCGAAACCAACGCCGCCATGCGCGCCCAAATCCTCACCTACTCGCGGGCCCGGGGGTTGTTCGCGGGAGTCAGCTTGAAAGGCGCGGTCGTCAAGCCCGACGACGACGCCAACCGCGACCTCTACGGCCGCGAAGTCTCGGCCAAAACCATCCTGCTGGAAGGCAAGGTGGGCACGCCCCCGGAAGCGGAGCCCCTGATTTCCGCCCTGGCCAAGTACCGATAATCGTGCTGGGTGCCGGCTAAGCCTTCTGGACCTTCCCGGAACGCAGGCAGGAGGTGCAGACACGCATCCGCCGGCGGCCACCGTTGACGATGGCTCGCACGGTTTGAAGGTTCGGATTCCAACGGCGCTTGGTCAGATTATGCGCGTGGCTGATCCGGTTGCCGAATTGCGGCTTCTTGCCGCAAACTTCACAGACTTTGGCCATGTCCGCTCCCCGCGTGATAGCTGAATCTCTCATCATACCAGACACTCTCGTCCGCAGGCAACGCTGTCGCGGGCCTGCGGGCCTGGCGGATTCGCTTGCGGTCTGGCTAATGGGGGCCGAGCAGGCTGTAGAGCAGGGCGGAGAGAACGATAAAGGTTACGAATACGTAGAGGCGGTCGCGCTGCAGGGCAAAGGCCGCCAGCGAGGCGGCCACGCGGGCGATGGGGGTGGCGATCAGCACCAGCAGTCCGAACTGGATGATGCCGCGCGAATCGAAATGAATGGCCTTGCCGACGATCCCCGCAACGCTGCGCAGCTCAGCCGGCTCTCCCTTGAAGACGCGGTAATGGGGCAGCGTGCAGCCGAACTTGATGAGGTTGGGGATGGCGCCGGCCAGGACCAGGATGGCGGCCAGAATCACGCCGGCACGCAGCAGGCTCCCAAGCAGCTCCGCCAACCGGTCGTCGCTCCACCTGCCTTCCATCTTCCCCGCTTCCCCTTCCATTCCCATCCCCGATGCGACGGCGCTTACAGCCTGCCCGTGATTCCGCCGCGGATCATTTCCGCCGCCAGCACGATGACCACGCCGGCAAACACCCAGCGCAGCACGCGCACCCTGGCGCGCATCAGCACGCGCGTGCCGGCCAGCGCTCCGGCCAGCACACCGAGCGTCACCGGCATAGTCAGGCAGGGGTCGATGTAGCCGCGGTTCAAATAGATGCCGGCGCTGGCCGCCGCCGTCACCCCAATCATGAAATTGCTGGTGGTGGTGGAAACCTTGAATGGGATGCGCATGGCCTGGTCCATGGCCAGCACCTTGATGGCTCCGGAGCCGATTCCCAGCAAACCGGAGAGCACGCCGGCGGCGTACATCAGGCTGAACCCGGCCGGCACGCGGTACACCTGGTACGGCGTTTCGCCGGCGGCCGTGGGATACGTTCCATTCAGCTTCAGGCGGGTGGCCAGCGGGTCGGGCGGCGCCTCGCCCTGGCTTTTGCGATGCCCCCACGCTGAGGAGAGCCCCGAATAGCCCAGCACCACTCCGAAAATGACGGCCAGCGCCGCGGTCGGAACCCGGGTCGCCAGGAAAGCGCCGGTCAGCGCTCCCAGCGTGGTGGCGATCTCCAGGAACATCCCGATGCGGATATTCGAGTAGCCCTCCTTCACGTAGGCCGCGGCTGCGCCCGAGGAGGTCGCAATCACGGACACCAGCGTGGCCCCGATGGCGTATCGGATATCGACGCCGAACGCCAGCGTCAGCAGCGGGGTGATGATGACGCCCCCGCCCAGGCCGGTCAGCGAGCCGAGGAATCCGGCCAGGAAGGAGCCCAGCCAGACCAGCGAGGCGAACTCGATGGTGGTCATGATGCCGAATATCCAAGTTACCATAGCAACCGAGCCGCTGCCGTATTCTTCCTAAACGCATTGGACGATGCAACGGTCTTTACTGATGGAACCGGAGCCTCCCGGCTCCGCAACCACCGAGACGAGATAAGGAGCACCGATGCTGAAGAAAATCGCACTGCTTGTAATCCTGCCGCTGGCGCTGCTGGCCCAGGAAGCGCCCAAACCGGCGCCGCCGAAGCCCACGCACGTTTACAAATTGGACTACCTGCTCACGGAACTTGAGGGCGGCAAGAAGACAGATTCCAAGGACTACACGGTACTGCTGGACGGCGATCGGACTGGCCGCCTGCGGGTTGGCACGCGCATTCCGGTTACAGTCGGAACCCCTGTCGACGTTCCGGGGGGGCGTCCACAGTATCAGTACATGGATCTCGGCGTGATCATCGAGGCGACGGCCCGGCCCGGATCGCTGACCGACAACACGCTCGGGTTGCGCACCCGTGTGGAAGCATCTTCGATCGCCACGCCGACCGCCGAGTCCGGCAAGGCTGCCACCATAGGCTCGCTGGCCCAGCCGATCGTCCGCAATTTCACCGGCGAGAGCGACGTTACCGTGCCCTTCAACAAGCCAACCACGCTGTTCACCCTGGATGAGCCCAATTCCAAGCGCAGCTTCCAGGTGCAGCTCACCCCCACCGAAATCCGCTAAGAAAGAAAATGGAACACAGCGGAACACGGAGAAACCTGGACCATCCCGCAGGGCGGGACGGTCTGTGTAGCAGTCGTACCATTCGTTGTTTTTTTGGCAGCGACATGCAGGCCCGACGAGGGGCCGGCGGGACGCCAGCGCTCCATAAACGGCCGCCTATGGAGCGCTGGCGTCTCGCCGGCCCACCGGGTTCATCTGTGTCCCATCCGCGTCTAAAAGTAGAATTTCAGGCCGAGTTGGACACGGCGGGCGTCGCGAGCCGAAGTGTATTGCCCGAACCGGCCGTTCACCTGGGCGCCATGCAGATCGAAGCGGGCGGCGTTGTCCACGCCGGAGAACTGGGTGTGGTTCCAGGCGTTGTAGAACTCGGCGCGGAACTGCAGCCGGCGTGCCTCGTTCTTGCCCCAGGCCATGTTCTTCAAGATGGAGATGTCCCAGTTGTTGATACCCGGCCCGCGGAAGGCGTCCTTGGGCGCGTTGCCGACGCCGAAGTTGGTGCGATCGGGCGCGCGCACAACCTCGGTGCGGAAGTGCCGGTAGATGGTGCGCTCGCTCTTCGGAAGATTCGGGTTGCCGGTCAGGATCACGCGGGTGTCCACGCCGGACACGCCCGACGTACCGGTGACGTCGGAACTGGGCGCGATACACAAGGGATCGCTCGCCGCACAGCTACTCTGGATGAAGGAATAGCTGAAACCCATGGGGGCGCCGCTGACGAAGCGGGCGATGCCGGTCACCTGCCAGCCGTCGGCTGCCTTGCGGGCCAGAACATTGTTCCAGTAGCGGCTGAATTTCGGCAGGCTGTACTGGTAGCTCAGCGAGAAGTTGTGGGTGC